>Ga0224508_10000051_pt1 | contig 146472 bp, 121 predicted proteins | sample SF_Jan12_sed_USG_4_FD_170157 | JGI IMG/M metagenome (GOLD analysis project Ga0224508, IMG submission 170157) | Sediment microbial communities from San Francisco Bay, California, United States - SF_Jan12_sed_USGS_21 | ecosystem: Environmental > Aquatic > Marine > Sediment | place: USA... | reverse complement strand
CAGTACGCAGCCACGCAACGCGGGGCGAGTACACCCGACGGGTGCGAGTCCCGTGCAACCAACTCGAACACCTGGAACGCCTAAGCCGCACTTGCAGGCCTGTTAGGTAGTGCCGGGAGCGGGACTCGAACCCGCACGTGAATTCTCACGGGCGATTTTAAGTCGCCTGCGTCTGCCATTCCGCCACCCCGGCAACGCCGGAAGGATTGCGTTAATGAACGAGCTCGTCCACCCTTCGCGGCATTTGCGGCCCAGGGCGCTCTGGACCGGTATCCACGATGCGGTTTTTGTCGTCGACGAGCACTACTTTGGGCTCGTGCACGCGTGCCTCTTTGTCGGTCATCTCGCCGAAGCTTGCGATGATCGCCAGGTCGCCTGGGCTCATGTGATGCGCGGCCGCACCGTTGACACAGACGACGCCGGAATCGCGTGGGCCTCGAAGCGCATACGTCGCAAGGCGTGTGCCCTGGGTCACGTTCCAAATCTGGACCTCTTCATGCTCGAGGATGCCAGCAGCATCGAGCAGGTTTGCGTCGATCGTGACGCTACCTTCGTAGTCCAAGTCCGCGTGTGTGATCGTAGCCCGGTGGATCTTTCCGAGAAACATACGTCGCCGCATTTGAACCTCCGTAGCGTCCCGATGGGTACGCTCAGATGACAGCGGCAAGCTAACCCTGAATCAGCGATACCGCAACCGGCCAAGCCGGCATCCATGCAGCCCCTTAAAAGCCAGTGGTTTCAAGCCGATGGAGACTCGATGAAGGCGAGACCCAGGACGTATCCGTCCGGCCGGGCCTGGGACCAAACCACGCGCGCGTGCTCGACTGTTTCGTGCTCGGGGGCCGTCCGGACGCGAAGCGTACAGGCTTCGTCGATCGGCAAGCCGCGGTCGAGCGCGATTCGAAGGCCGCCGACGCTCGCATTGATAGCGAGTCCCGATCCGCGACCTGGCGATAAGAGCTCGACTTCGGCGTCGAGGGCCCACCGACGAGCGCGTCGACGCGCACCCCGATGCAAGGCAGCGTCCGCACCGCCCTTCGGTAGGATCGAGGAAAGCCTATCGACCGCGATTGTCAAAGCATGGCGAACATACCGGAGCGCCTGATCGTTGACTAGCGTTTTGTTCAGGTATCCTGTGAAAAACCGACCACGCACGCACCCTTCCGGCGGATGCACCCCGGTCAATTGTGGCGCAGTCTACAAACCCGAAAACGCTCACTGCCCGAGCCGGTCGATGCATGCGCGGAGTCGGTCGATGGCGACCGCCACCCGCGTTCCGTACCAAAACACATCCTTGCCGTCTATCAGCTCCAGATCGAGCTCCGACGACGACTCGAGCTCGCGAAACGCCCCGAAATCCTTTTCTGTAAACGCATAGGGCTCGTCCGGCAGAAGAACCGCGCGGGCTCCTCTTTCCATGACCTCTTCGAGGCGGACCCGGGGGTAACGCGTGTCGCGCTGGTCCACCTTTTCATCGGTCCACGCGACTCCTTTCCCGAGATCGGCCGCCAACGGATAGCGCCGTGGTCTGCCTGCAAAGACGTTGTGCGCGCCAGCTAGCCGGAGAACGTCGCTCGCATAGGCCCGACCGTCGAATGTCATCCACGGATCCCTCCAGATCGGCACGAACACCGGGATCGGTTTCGTCGTCACGCTCGCCTCGGCCCGGGCAGCCGCCTCGCGACAATTGTGGAGGTGCGGCGATTGGTTCGGATCCACATCGAGCAGCTGACAGAGGCTTTCGAGGTATCGATTCGAATCGGAGACCGTGCAAGGAAAGCTGACGTGCACCTCGAGGCCGGCCTCAATCAACGCCATGACCGAGGAACGGCTATTCTCTTCCTTGTTCGCCAAAACGAGGTCCGGCTTGAGATCGAAAACCGCTTGAACGTCGAACCCCTTCGTTCCTCCAACCGCCGGCACCGCCTCGATGATACCCGCCGGCTCGATGCAGTAGTCGGTCCGCCCGACGAGCCGCCCTAGTCCGACTAGGTCGAACACGGACATCGTTTCGCTGGGCACGAGCGAAACGACCCTCGCGGGGGCGCCGGCGAGCTGCAAGTGCTGACCGATGGCGTCTTTGACTTCGATCATTGGGCAACAGGGTGAGGGAGGTACCCTCTTCTAGCACCCTCGAGGCCGCTCATTTGCGCACCTGGTGTGGGTGGTGGTAGGTTGCTCGACCCGTAGCGCAAGCTTTCCGTGAGTGGTTTGGAGAAAACGCTGACGATTCAGGACATTCAGCGGGCGCTTGCCAACGCCGGCGTGGAGATTTACCGCTCCGCGGCCGAGGAGCTCCGGATCGCGGAACGCGTGCGCCTTCACATCATGGACTCGGGTGTCCGCGTCGTTACCAACGACGCTCTAGCCGTCCAGTTCACGGCACGCACGCAGCGCTCCGATGCACCGTCAGCGCACTCTGAAGAGCTTTTCCGATGTGTCCGTGTGGCCGTGGGCCAACAAGCGGCGAGCCGGGGCTACGAGGAATCCGGCGCGGAGATCGTCGAAGTCAAAGACCCGGTCAACGACGCCCGTGTTCTCGATGTATGGCACGAGGTAACATACCGAAAGTCGCTCGAAGACGCTGGTGCAGTCGTCGAAGAAGTCCGTTGGGCCCTCGACCTCGACAAGTACGTGCGTCCCTGAACGCTAGTTCGCCTGAGCGTGCGAGCTGAGCTCCTCGCCTGAGCGAACGTTTTCGGCAAAATGCCCACGCGGCCCTGAACGAAGATCGTACGCAACCTGCTGCCCCGGTCGCAGAGTTCGGTACCCGTCACCGTTGATCTGCGAATAGTGCACGAACACGTCGGACCCGTCTTGTCCGCTGATGAACCCCCAGCCCTTCGCATTGTTGAACCACTTGACCATTCCTGTTTGCATGACCCCTCGACTGGATGTGAGACCCATCGGCTACCCCGGTCACACTACAAACATCTTCACCGACGGCTCGTTCGTCAAGTGCCTTAATTGAGACGCACTATGGATACAGCCGCACGCAACTCCACCCGTCGCCGCTTCGTCTGTAAAGCCATCGGTCATGCAGGCGATCATCCCGATTCTCCCAAAACTCGATGGCATCGGGTGTGATTCGAAAGCCTCCCCAAAATGGTGGTCGCGCAACCGAAACATTTTCGAAACGCTTGCGCACGTTTGCGACTTCAGCTGCGAGCGTCTTTGGATCATCGAGCTCCGCGCTTTGCCTAGACGCCCAGGAACCAAGCTGGCTTCCACGGTCACGAGTGGCGAAGTACGCATCGGCCTCTTCGTCGGATACCCTGCTCACGGCGCCTCGCACGCGTACCTGCACGCCGGTCGTGTGCCAATGAAACACCAACGCTGCACGCGGGTTGACCTCGAGATCGCGGACCTTTTGGCTCTCGAAGTTCGTGTAGAACACGAATCCACGTGTATCGAAGCCCTTGAGCAGGACGAACCGAACCGAGGGCTGTCCCTGTGCGTCAGCCGTGGCCAGTGCGCATCGGCCCGCCTCGAAAGGCTCGCTCTTCTCGGCTCGCGCATACTCACGCGAGAAGCGCTCGATCGGGTCGTCCTCCTTCACGGACGCGGATCCTCATCGAGATGCTTCTGCGCAATATCGGCCCAGGATCCGGTCGGTTCGAGGGCCAGATAGTGTTGCCAGTGAGCGCAGGCGGCGTTCCTGTCGCCGTGTTCTTCCAGCGCCATCGCCAAGTTGAAGTGGGCGTCCGCAAAGGAGGAATCGCTCCTGAGGGCCTGCCGAAAAAGCGTGATGGCAGGTTCGATCTCGTCGCGCTCGAAATGCAAGAACCCGAGGTTATAGAGCGCTTCAGGCTGCTCCGGGTCGCATTCGAGGGCAAGGCGGTAGAAGCGCTCCGCCTCGTCGAGCCGGTCGCGCCGGTAGCTGAGATTGCCGAGGTTGGTGAGCGCATTGGAGAGCGTCGGATCCAACGAAAGCGCCTTTTGGTACGCCTCCTCGGCTTGTTCGAATGTCCCAGCCAGCTCGTCGAGCCTGCACCCCTCAAGGTAATATTCGTAGGCTCTCGACCGATCGTCGCCTTCGGCACGCAGCATGCGCACCACATCCGACTCGAGACCATCGATCGTGAAATCGAGCACGGCTTGTCCCGTGGTGGGCTCGTAGGTACCCGCGTCGTCTTGGACCAGCACGGTCCGGCCGTCGGCCAGCACCCGCACCTCGGAGAGCGGCTGCGTGGTTTTGGGAAGGGAGTTCCGAAGAGACTCGACCGTGCGCCGCACTTGCCGCAAAGGTACCCCTTGTTCGAGCAGCCCTTTGGCCGCTCGCACCCCGATCAGGTCTTGAAAGGTGTAGTAGTTGCGGCCGCCTACCCGCGCGGAAGGCTCGAGGAGGCCGGATCGATGCCAATAGCGCAATCGAGACGGGGTGTATCCGAAAAGTCGGGCGACCTCGGTCACGGTGTACAGACCTGCGGTGGGATCCAAGGCTGGCGACGCGGCCTGCGAAGGCGCAGGGGCCGGGGCCGGTTCGGGCGTTGCGGTACGTGTTAGCTTTCCATCCGCCCCGAAACCAACGCGGATCACGTTGTCTCGATCGCTGCCTTCGTTCAACTCACTCTCCCCGCGGGAGAATAGGCCGTGCCCGTTTGGGCGCAAGGGTCGAAGTTGACCGACCGCGCCGGTGCGCGGGTGCTAGAGTCCAGCCATGGCGCATCCTCCGGCAACCGGCCCGATCGCCTTTCTTTCGGACTTACACGGGAATCTCGCAGCCTTGGAGGCCGTCCTGGGCGAGCTCGATCGACTGGAGGTCAAGCGGGTCTACGTCGCGGGCGACCTACTCCTCGGGGGTGACGAGCCGCTTGCCGTCTGGCATAGGCTGCAGGATCTCGGGGCGGTGTGCGCTCGCGGTCTCTCGGACATGGCGCTTGCTTCGGTCGACCCGAGCAGCCTGTTGCCGCTCGATGATGAACAGCGGCGCCTGGCGCGACTCTTCGCCAACACTCGCGCGGCGATCGGAGACCTGGTCGCCGAACGCCTCCGGCGCCTCCCCGAACAAGTACGGATTCCCCTCGTCGACGGGCGTGAGGTGCTCATGGTGCACGGCTCCCCCGCGGACAGTGGCCAGGAGATCAGTCACGACCTCGCCGACGAGGAGATCCTTTCGCTTCTCGCGGACGATCCAGCTGACATCATCGTGTGCGGTTCTACACACGTCCCCTTTCAGCGCACGCTGGGCGAATATCACGTCGTCAACGTCGGGTCGGTCGGTTCGGCACCAGAGAGCGGAATCGCCCATTACACCGTGCTCACGCCTCGGATGAGCGGCGCGGACATCCTGCAGGACTGGATTCGCTACGACGAGCTCCAAGCGTCGTGAGAGAGCTAGATGGCCGCTGCTGCGGGCTGCTCATCGGGCTCGATATCGACCTTCAGCATCTCGACCCGTCGCACGTGTCGCTCGTCCGCATCGAGGACGACGATACGAAAGGAGCCGGTGAGCAAAGTCTCTCCGATCGCGGGCACCCGCCCCGCAAGGTGCACCAAGAGGCCACCAAGAGAGTCGAACTCCGACTTGTCCTCGCAAATCGACTCACCCAAATGCTCCTCGAGGTCGTACACGGAGATTCCCGCGTCGACGAAGTAGTGGCCGGGCGATCGCTCGAAGACCATGGGCGGCTCTTCGTCATGCTCGTCTTGGATCTCGCCAACGATCTCCTCGACGATGTCTTCGAGCGTGACGATCCCGGCTGCGCCACCGAACTCGTCGACCACCACCGCAAGATGCGACTGGCGTCCCTGCATCTCTCGCAGGAGCACTCCAATCTTCTGGCTCTCTGCCGCGAAAAACACCGGCGTTCGAATCAGGTCCGCCAACACGAGCGTTGACGACTCGTTCGGCCTGCGCACAACTTGGAATAAGTCTTTGGCGTATAGGATACCCTCGACGTGATCGATTTGCCCCCGGTAAACCGGATACCGGCTGTGGCCGGACTCGATGACGCTGGCGAGCGCTTCGTCGACGCTGATCTCGATTTCGAAGGCGACGACTTGGGTGCGCGGGACCATGATCTCTCGAGCCACAGTGTTCTTGAATTCGAGGACACTTCGCAGCATCCGTGCATGGTCTTCTGCGATCGAGCCGGTCTCCTCCCCCTGCTCGATGACGTGCTCGACCGTGAGGTCAGTCAGGCGCGCTCCGTCACCCACCCGAACCTCGGGAACGAGACGGGTCACCAACGCGCTTACCCAATTCAAAGGCTCCGCGAGGGGAACAAGCAACAGCTCGATTGGGCGTAGCCACTTCCAGACCTTGAGCGTTGCTTCACCAGAACGCCGGCGGACGATCGTGCCTGTGATAGTCGCGACGACGGCATACATGATCGCGACTGCGATCACACCGAGAAGCGCATCGAGCAGTGTCCCCGCTCGGAGGAGCGAGTAGCCCACGAAGGATGCCGAGATGGCGACACAAAGCACCCTGCCCATGAGAAGACGCGCCTGCACCGCACCGAGCTCTCGCGAGACTCGCTCCGCAACTCCCGCGTGAGGCCCCTCGGTTTCAGCGAGTGCCTGAAGACCCGCTTCCCCTAGGGTGTGGAGGCCCCCACTGACGCCGGCTAGCAATGCGCCTAAACCCACGCCGCCGAGCACTGCGGCGACCAGCTGTATACTGGGAACGTCCAAACCTTAGACTTCTCTAGAGTACCGAGGACGGGTTTCTACCGCAACAAGCGCCCGTCCCCTCATTCACGCCGGTCGCGAAGCGCCCGAATTCTCAGCCTAAGCGCGTTCAGCCGGATAAAACCGGTCGCATCCTGTTGATCGTAGACCTGGTCCTCTTCGAAAGTCGCGTAGTCCGGATCATAGAGGGAGGTTGGGCTTCTCCGACCGACCACGTCGGCGTTCCCCTTGAAAAGCTTGATTCGAGCTTCGCCTGTCACGTCCCTTTGCGAATCGTCGATCAAGGTCTGAAGCATCTCGCGTTCGGGCGCGAACCAAAACCCGCGGTACACCAGTGATGCGTACTCTGGGATGAGGCTATCGCGGATCCGAAGCACCTCGCGGTCTACCGTGATCGACTCGACCGCCCGATGCGCCTTGTGAAGAATGGTGCCACCTGGAGTCTCGTACACTCCCCGCGACTTCATGCCTACGAATCGATTCTCGACGACGTCGACCCGGCCGACTCCATGCTTGGCGCCTAGCTCGTTCAGCCGGCCAATCAATGCGGCGGGCCCAAGCTCCTCGCCATCGACGCTGACGGGATCGCCTTTATCGTAGCCGACCACGACATACTCGGCGGCGTTGGGTGCGTCCTCTGGTGCTGTCGTCAAGCGGAACATGTCCTTGGGCGGCTCGGTCCATGGGTCCTCGAGCACGCCGCCCTCGTAGCTGATGTGGAACAGATTCGCGTCCATCGAGTAGGGCTTCTCGGCGGTCGCCTCGATGGGGATTTCGCGGTCTTTGCAGTAGGCAATGCAATCACTGCGCGAGCGCAAGGACCAGGTCCGCCAAGGTGCGATCACCTGGATCCGGGGATCGATCGCCATTGCCGTGAGCTCGAAACGAACTTGGTCGTTTCCTTTGCCTGTGGCGCCGTGAGCGATGGCGTCTGCGCCCTCTTCGTGGGCAACCTCCATCATCGCCTTGGCGATCACTGGCCTGGCGATCGAAGTGCCTAGCAGGTATTCCCCTTCGTAGATCGCGTTGGCACGAAGCATCGGAAAGCAGAAGTCGCGGGCGAACTCCTCTTTGAGGTCGGCGATCACGCACTTCGAAGCGCCCGTCGCGCGTGCTTTTTCGTCTAGGCCTCCAAGCTCGTCACCCTGCCCTACGTCCGCACAAAAAGCGACCACCTCGGCTCCGTAAGTCTCTTTGAGCCAAGCCAGAATCACCGATGTATCGAGCCCACCGCTGTAGGCGAGCACGATCTTCTTGGGGGAAGCAGCCATGGCCCCGGATGGTAGTGTTCCGCCGTGGCGGCGCAAGCTGGCGCGCCGCTATCCCACTCGCTCGATGGCTTTGGCGTCGAGGAGCTCGGTGAAGACGCGGAGCGCCTCGAGCTTACCCATCTGACAGAGGTCGAGGACCTCTCCCACGCTCGTCTGGCCATCTACCAACGACAACAGGAAGGCGGCCTGGGGGTCGAGTCCCAGCCATTTGATTTTCGAATCCGGCACCGACACGTTGAAGACGTAGTCGAGCGACCCGATGCGGGTCGCGTATCGAACCTCGAGGCGCTCTCGACTGCTCTCGGCGTACCGGCGGATCTCATCGTCGTCGGGCTCTCGCCCGAGCTGGAGCTCGGCAGCGCTCAACGCCGCAGCGTAGTCTCCGAGCGCAAACCGATCGGCGATCTCGCGATGTACCTCGTCTCGGGTGGTGGCCTGGCTTTCGGCGGAGGCCGGAACCGGTCGGTCGGGTGGCAACGACTTGGCAGCGTGGCCAGGCGGAAGGCTCCGTCGATCCCGGTCGAGGACCCATGCGTCACCCGAGGGGCGGTTGGTGGGAGGCTCGTCCCGCATAGGGGACGCGAGCTCGCCGGTCAGGTCGATGTCGCCATCGGCACCCAGGACGCTTGGGAACCCGGAACCACTCGATTCGCGGCGGCCTGAGCTCATCTCCTAAGCCGACTTGCCAACCACGCCCTTGAACATCCGCTGCGTGCGGCCGAGCGATTCGAGCTCATCCTTGAGCCCCGCGATGTCGCCCCGCTCGAGCAGGGTCCGCGCGTTGTCGACCACGCCCTTTGCCTTGTCGATCGCATCGCGGCCGAAGTCGCTTCCCGCGACGATCTGCTCGACCTCCGGGAACAGACGCTCGATCTCGGCGATGAGAGTTTCGGCTTCCTGTCGTACTTGCTCGGATGCCTCGTCCTCGCGCCGGGTCACCGCGTAATCGGAGGCGTCGACCATCATGTCGTTGATCTCGTCCTCGGTGAGGCCACTGGTTGCCGTCACCGTGATCGACTGCTCCTTGCCGGTCTCCACGTCTTTGGCATGTACGCTGACGATGCCGTCGGCGTTGATCTCGAAGGTCACCTCCACCTCCACCTGGCCTACGGGCGCGCGGCGAAGACCGGTGAGAATGAACTCACCGAGAAGCTCGTTGTCCTCGGCGCGGCGCGACTCACCCTGCAAGACGAGGATCTTCACGGCGGTCTGGTTGTCGCGAACCGTCGTGAAGGGCTTGCTGCGCGATGTCGGAACGGTGGTGTTCTGCGGAATGAGCTCTTCGAAGTAACCGCCGACGACCATGATCCCGAGGGTGTGGGGCGTGACGTCGAGCAGCACCATGTCCATCTCGTGCGTCTCGTCGACCAGGGCGGCGCCCTGAATCGATGCCCCGAGGCCGACGACCTCGTCGGGGTGCACGCCCTTGCACGGGTCGCGCTGAAAAAATTTCGAAACGCGCTCCTGAACCTTGGGCATGCGTGTCATCCCACCCACGAGGATGATGTCTTCGAGCTCGTCCTTCCCGAGACCGGCCTCGCCGAGCGTCAGCTCGCAGATCTGAACCGTGCGATCGACCAAATCGGCCGTCAGCTCTTCGAGCGTCGCCCGGGTGAGCAGCCGCTGCAGGTGCAACGCTTCGTTTCGGGCGCTCGAGATGATGAACGGTAGATTCACCTCGGTCTCGGTTACCGCGGAGAGCTCGCACTTCGCCTTTTCGGCGGCGTCCTTCAAACGCTGAAGCGCCATGCGGTCCTGGCGAAGGTCGATATCGTGCTCGTGTTTAAACCCATCCACGAGCCAGTCGATCACCCGTTGGTCGAAGTCCTCACCGCCAAGGAAGGTGTCGCCAGCCGTGCTGATGACTTTGAACACCCCTGAGCTGGAAATCTCGAGGATCGAAATGTCAAAGGTCCCGCCACCGAGGTCGAACACCGCAACCGTGCGGTCGATGTTCTTTCCGAAGCCGTAGGCCAACGCAGCGGAAGTCGGCTCGTTGATGATACGGATGACATCGAGACCTGCGATCGCGCCGGCGTCTTTTGTCGCTTGGCGCTGGTTGTCGTTGAAGTATGCGGGCACGGTCACGACAACCTTGTTGATCTCTTCCCCGAGGTAGTCCTCCGCGACCAGCTTCATCTCCTGGAGCACCATCGCGCTGACTTCGGGAATGCTGTAGACCTTATCGCGCATCTTGATGCGGCAGTCCCCATGAGGGCCTTCGACGATGTGGAATGGACACGTCTGAATCGCGTTCTTCACCTGGGGCGTGTCCCACTTCCGCCCTATCAGCCGCTTGGCAGCAAACACGGTATTCTCGGCGTTGGTCACGGCCTGCCGTTTCGCGATGTGGCCCACTAGCCGCTTGCCGCCTTCAGTGACTGCGACCATCGATGGAGTCACCTTGTAGCCTCCACGGTTGGCGATGACGACGGGCGTGCCGCTTTCGACGACGGCAACACACGAGTTGAACGTTCCTAGGTCAATGCCTATGACTCTTTCCATGCCCCTTTTTCCAACAGCTCGAATGCATTCCTCACATCACCCCCCGAGCTGCTTCCTCAGATTTTTGACCATCTCGTGGCCCGGGTCCAGCTTTGCGGCCTCTTTCAGCTCATTTTCCGCGCTCTGGTTCATGCCAGCATCGATGTAGATCCGCGCCAAAAGCAGCCGGGTATCTAGCGAATCGGGCTTGAGCTCGAGGCTGTGTTGGGCGAAGTCGCGGGCTTTTCGCAGATCGCCTCCGGCGGCCAGTAGGGCCTTTGCGGCGTGCCTCGGAGCCTCGTGGTCATCAGGGGCTGCCTCGGCCACCTTCGCCCAAGAGATGCTCGCCGCTGCCCACATGTTGTTCTCTTCCTCGTACTTGGCCTGCTGGCGGTGGATGTCCACCAGCTGAATACGCAGGTTCGAGTTCACGCGGCGATACTGCTGCTGGAGCTCTTGGCTGCTCGAATCGAGGGCGATCGCCAAGCGCAAGGCCGTCGCAGCTCCTGCCAAATCGCCTTCGAGCTCCGCGATGCGCGCGTTCTCCATGTGCCGTTGCGCGCGGTCCACGCCTCCGGTGAGCACCGCGGTGTGCTTGAGCGATCGCGTGAGGTCCCTGAGCGCCGCCTTCTTCCCCACACGCGCGGTCGGGACGGGGATCGATCTTGCCGGGTCCTTTGGTTGCTGCCTGGCCTTGCCCTTGAGCCGACGCTCGAGAAGCTCGCGCTTACGCTCCATGCGCGCATGCTCGGGAGATCCCGGGACGACGGTGCTTGCAGGAGACGCAGTGCCAACGGGCTTCGGGGCTTTAGACGGCATCCACTCCTTGGACGAAGGGGCAGCGGCCGTGTGCCTCTGCGCCACCGGCGCTTTGCTGAGTGCCCTAGCCACGGCTTGGGCCCGTTCCTCGACGCGGTCGATCTGCTCTTCAGCGGCCCGCACCGCCATCTGCTGCTGCAGGTATCGGTCGTAGGCCTCGCGCTTCTTCGGGCGGCCGATCGCCTCGTAGGAGTCGGTGATCTTCCGAAAAACGACCTCCATCTTCGATTGGAAGGATCCGAGCTGCTTTCCGTAGTACGCGTCCGGGTGAAAAGTCTTTGAGAGCGCGAAATAGGCTTTGCGGATTTCTCTTGGGTCCGCGTCGATGGCCACACCGAGGCGCTCGTAGTGATTGAGCTTATCGGTCCGGTGGAAGGCCTCGACGATCTGCGTCTGGAGGTTCTCGGGGATATCGACGTCCGGCTCGGCATCGGCTTCGGGAGGTGCGCTCTGGCCTCCCGACTCCACCCACTCGACGAGGTGGAGCGAGATCAGGTGCTCGATCACTTGTGCTACTTCTTCGGTCGGCAGCACGGTAACGTCGGCGATGTCCTCAAGATTGAGTACTCCGTCGATGCACGAATAGACGAAGCCTTCCTTGGCGCCGATCTCGCGGGCCATCACATCGGCCCCGTCGACGAGTCGTGGGATCCTCTCCTCTTGCATGGCCCGGCTCGTGCTCTCCCCCATCACACTCTAACGCGGACCTTACGTAATCAGCCACTCCAGCAGGGCCTTCTGGGTGTGAAGGCGGTTCTCGGCTTCGTCCCAGACCCGGGACTGAACACCGTCGATGACCGAAGCGCTCACCTCTTCACCGCGGTGGGCAGGCAGGCAATGAAGGAAAATCGCCTCCGAACTGGCTCGTCTCATGATCGCGTCGTCGACGAGAAAACCCGAAAAAGCGTTCCGCCGCTCTTTGGCCTCGCTCTCTTGGCCCATGCTTGCCCACACATCGGTCGTGACCACCATGGCGCCCTCGGCCGCTTCTTCCGGACGTTCGATCAGCCGGACCTTAGCGCCGTTCGCGCGAGCGTCCGCGAGGACCTCGGGGTCGGGCTGATACCTATCCGGACACGCGAGCACGAGCTCGAAACCGCCGAGGGCAGCCGACGCAATCCATGAATGCGCCATGTTATTGCCATCACCGATCCACGCTACCCGGATGTCTTTGAGCGATGGACCAAAGCTCTGCCGAACCGTCATGAGGTCAGCGAGCAACTGACAAGGATGGAAGCGATCGGAAAGCCCGTTGACTACGGGGATGGTCGAGCTCTGCGCGAGCCTTTCGAGCCGATCATGACCAAAGGTTCGGTAGACGACGGCATGGACATAGCTGCTCAGCATTCGAGCGGTGTCTTCGATCGGCTCACCGCGGACAAGCTGAGTATCCTTGGAAATCAGAGTCACCGGGCTCGCACCCAGCTCGTTGATCCCCACCTCGAGAGACAACCGGGTCCGAGTGGACGCTTTCTCGAAAACGAGCGCGACGGTTTTGCCGTCGAGTGGTTTAGGGTGCTCAGGTGCACCGCGGAGTGCCTTGAGCGCGGAAGCACGATCGAGCAGTCGAATGAGCTCATCGTAGGTGAGGTCCGAGATTGTCAGGAAGTGCCGCAGGGTCATGTCGTCCTCGGCGGGTCGACGAGGACGGACTCTAATAGGGTCAGGCCCTCGTCCAGCTCGTCGTGGGTGACGTTGAGCGACGGCGAAATCCGAATGACATTGCCGCCAGCCAAGGTGAGAAGCAGCCCCGCCGAGAAAATGGCGCCGAGCGTTGCGGCAGGGTCAACGTCGTCGGCGAGCACGAGCCCCTGTAGGAGGCCTAGCCCTCGAGCTCCTGCGGTGCTGGTCAGCCGCTCGTCGATTTGCTGAAGCCGGCCCGAGAGATATTCGCCCGCTCGGTTGGCGTTTTCGATCAGGTTTTCTTCGTCGATGATGTAGAGAACCGCGAGGCCAGCCGCACATGCTAGTGGATTGCCGCCGAAGGTGCTCGCGTGGCTGCCCGGAGGGAGCCCCCCGGCTACGCGCTCGGTGACCGCGATAGCGCCGAGCGGGAACCCCCCTCCGATTCCCTTGGCGAGCGAGGATGCATCGGGCACCACATCGAACCATTCCTGCGCAAGAAAACGACCGGTGCGTCCATAGCCGGTTTGGATCTCGTCGAGGAAGAGCAATGCACCGCGTTCATCACAGATGCGTCGCGCACCCTGAACGAACTCCGGCGTTGCAGGGATGATGCCCCCTTCGGCTTGCACGGGCTCGAAGATGACCGCCGCCGTTTCGTCGGACACCGCCGCGTCGAGCGCAGAAAGATCGTTGAACTCGATGAAACTGACACCCTCGAGAAGCGGCGCCATCCCCTTGTGATACTTGGGCTGCCCTGTGAGCGACAGCGAGCCCATCGTTCGGCCGTGAAAGCTGTTGTGCGTCGAAACGAACTCGACCCGTTTTCGATCCCCGCGGTCGTGGTGGTAGCGACGGGCGAGCTTCAAAAGGGCCTCATTGGCCTCCGAACCGCTGTTGCAGAAGTAGACCTTTTCGAACGAAGTCCTTGCGCAGATCGCCTCGGCGAGCTCGATCGCGCGATCGTTGTAAAAGAGATTCGATACGTGCATCAGCCGTGCCGCCTGCTCCCCGATTGCGGCAGCGAGCCTGGGATGACTGTGACCCACCGAGAGCACGGAAATGCCCCCCGACAAGTCGAGATACTCGCGACCGGATGCGTCGGTCACACGACGCCCACGCCCGTGAGTCAAGACGAACGGGGCCGGGGCGTAGTTGCCGAGCTGGACCTCTTTCGCGGTCCGAAGCATGTCATCCTGCCTGGTCATGGTGTGCTCTGGGGAAGCCCGCGGCATACCACCATTGCGCGAGGGCGTCGACCCTGCCCGACCGTCGCTCAGCGCGTGATCTCGGTACCGATCCCGTGATCGGTGAAGATCTCGAGCAGCACCGCATGCCGCACGCGGCCATCGATGATGTGCGCCTTGCGAACACCGCCCGACAGGGCACTGAGGGCGCACTCGACTTTGGGAACCATCCCGCCTTCGATCACGCCGTCGAGCTTTAAGGCATCGATCTCGCGAGCGCTAAGGGAGCTCACGACCTCGCCGTCGCCCCCCCGTACGCCTTCGATGTCGGTGAGGATGACGAACTTTCGTGCTTTGAGGGCTTCGGCGACTTTTCCGGCGACCGTGTCGGCGTTCACGTTGAGCGAGCGACCGTCCGAATCGATCGCGATGGGAGCAATGACGGGGATGAAGCCATCTTCGACCAGGCGACGAACGACATCGGGGTTCACCTGGGTCACGCTGCCGACGCGCCCCGGATCGACCCACTTCCCGCTCTTGGTTTTCATCTTTTCGACTTTTTCGGCGCGCAGAAACGCGTCGTCCTTGCCGGTGAGCCCAACGGCACGACCACCGTGGCTGGCGATGAGTGAAACGATCTCCTGATTCATCTTCCCGCCGAGAACCATCTCGACCACCTCCATCGTGTGGTCGTCCGTCACCCGAAGCCCATGGAGCCGCTCGGATTCCACACCCATCGACTTCAAGACATCGTCGATCTGCGGCCCACCTCCGTGGACCACCACCGGATGAAGGCCCACGTACTTCATCAGAACGACGTCCCGCGCGAAGCCATCTCGAAGCTCCGGATCGACCATCGCATTGCCACCATACTTGATGACGAAGATGTCCCCATGAAAGCGCTGAATGTAGGGAAGCGCTTCTTGGAGAGTGGCCGCCTTTTGGATGAGGTCATCCATGAGGGGGCCGTATAGCAGGCTTCGCGGGCCGAGTCAGTGGCAGGGACAGTGTCAGCGTCAGTGCCAGTGCCAGCGCCGCAATGTAGTCTAGAAAGGATCCTTACCGCAGAGTGCCGTCGCATCGTGTTCTGCTTTACACGGAGCTTCCGCGAGACCCTGGTCCTGTCCCGGATCGCATTGAAGCTCGCTTGCAAAAAGACAATCGAGCACGGCGCCCATTTCATCTGGGCAATCATTCAGATCTTCGGAGCATTCTCCAACGCAATCCGGTGTCGTGCTCATGCATGCTTCTTCGATCAAATCACAAGCTTGTCTGCAAACCGATGCATCCGACGAGCCGCAGCCAAATGCACTCAGTGCTAGCGCCATGATGAGTAGTGTGCGCTCAACCATATAGACCTCCTGCATAGAGGACGGCGTTACCATTTCTTCGTTCTTTTGCGCAAGAGCATAGATGGAAGCTAGCTGCTTCGCGGCCGCAGGCCGCTTCACCGGTGGCGCCACGACTACAAGATGTACTTCGCCAGGTCTTCGTCCGCGAGAATGGGCTCTAGCGTCGTTCTCACGTATTCCACATCGACCATGAACTTCGAGTCGGCACGCTCCGACGCGTGGTACGAAAGCTCCTCTAGGAGCGCCTCCATGATGGTGTAGAGGCGCCGCGCGCCGATGTTTTCTGCCCGCCGGTTGGCTTCGGCCGCATACCCTGCGAGCTCCTCTATTGCGTTCGGCTCGAAGACGAGCTCGATGCCCTCGGTCTTCATCAATGCTTGGTACTGTTTGGTCAGCGCGTTCTTCGGCTCCACGAGGATCCTGACGAAATCCTGTTTTTCGAGCGAATCGAGCTCGACACGGATTGGAAAGCGACCCTGAAGCTCTGGGATCAGGTCGGCCACCTTCGACACGTGGAAAGCACCCGCAGCGATGAAGAGGATGTGATCCGTCTTCACGGCGCCGTACTTGGTGCTCACCGTCGAACCCTCGACGATCGGTAAGAGGTCGCGTTGAACACCTTCGCGCGACACGTCGGGACCGCCGACGCGGCGATCCGAGCTCACCTTGTCGATCTCGTCGAGAAAGACGATGCCGGCCTGCTCAGTGCGTTGAACGGCATCGCGCTGAACGGCGTCGTGGTCGATCAGCTTTCCCGCCTCCTCTTGCTTCAACACCTCGAGTGCCTCGGGAACCTTGAGTCGCCGTCGCTTCGTGCGGCCTTTGAACCCTGGCATTTGTGACATCATGTCTTGGAGGTTCACCTCTTCGGTACCTTGCGCCCCGAAAATCGTCATGAACGGATTGTTGCTGTCGGTCACGTCGAGCTCGACCTCGACGTCGTCCAACTCCCCGTTTCGAATGCGCTGCCGAGTGTCGTTGACCTCGCTATCTGAAAAGAACGCTTGGGCTTGGGGAGACTGCTGGGGTGTGACTTGGAAGCTCAGCGGCCCGAACTGATGCGTCTGCGGCTTCACCTCGGCCTGCTGGGGTTGTACCTGCGGCCGTTGCGCCAACAAGACCATCCGGGCCAGGCGTTCCTCTGCGCTGTCCTGCGCGCGGGTCTGCACACCCTCGAGGGCCTCTCGCTCACAGATTTGAATCGCGTTCTCGACGAGGTCGCGAATCATCGATTCGACGTCGCGGCCCACGTAGCCGACCTCGGTGAACTTCGAGGCCTCTACCTTCACAAACGGTGCACGGGCCAGCTTGGCGAGGCGTCGCGCGATTTCGGTCTTACCGACACCTGTTGGTCCGATCATGATGATGTTGCGAGGGGCGATCTCGTCTCGGAGGTCGTCGGTCACCTGTTGGCGTCGCCAGCGGTTGCGCAGGGCAATTGCCACGGCGCGCTTCGCTTTGTCTTGCCCGATGATGTACCGGTCGAGCTCTCCGACCGTCTCCCGAGGCGTGAAATTGCCAAGCGTCATCCGCCAATCTCCTCGACCACGATCTCGTTGTTCGTGAACACGCAGATCTCGGATGCGATTTCGAGCGCCTTGCGTGCCACATCTCCCGCGCTCAGGTCCGTGTTCCGCATCAAAGCCCGCGCCGAAGCCAACGCGTAAGAGCCGCCCGAGCCAATGGCGATCACCCCTTCGTCCGGCTCGATCACATCGCCCGTTCCGCTGACCAACAACGTGGTCTCGTCGTTCATCACGACCAACATCGCTTCGAGACGCCTGAGATACCGATCGGTCCGCCAGTCCTTGGCGAGCTCGACTGCTGCGCGCTGCAGGCTCCCTCGATGCTCCTTGAACTTGCTTTCAAATCGATCGAGGAGGGTAAACGCGTCGGCGGTGGCTCCAGCAAAGCCGGCCACGACCTTGCCGTCAGCAATGCGTCGAACCTTGCGAGCCTGGCCCTTCATGACGGTCTCGCCAAGCGACACCTGGCCGTCTCCCGCCATGGCTGCCCTCCCATCGCGGCGGACAGCAACGATTGTGGTGGAGCGAAAAACGGGCTTCTCGTGTTGATTCATCTCGGACCGAAGCAACCTAAGTACGGCCCTTTCGACTGTCAACTACCTCCTTTTTTCTCGCGGGCGAGTGGATGGGAGCGATCGTAGACCTCCATCAGACGATCCACGCTCACGTGCGTGTAGCGTTGCGTCGTCGACAAGCTCGCGTGCCCGAGAAGCTCCTGAATCGCGCGGAGGTCCGCTCCGGCGTCGAGGAGATGAGTTGCGCAGGTATGTCTCATGGCATGCGGATGCAAGTCGCCCCGGCCTGCGCCGAGCGTTCCATGTCGCCGAACGATGTTCTGCACCTGGCGAACGCTGAGGCGGGTTCCGCGTCGAGAAAGCCAAAGCGCCTGCTCGTCGCCTTCTTTCGCCTTGGCGAGCAGGCCGCGACGCTCTGGCAGATAGGCTCCGAGCGCTTCCACGGCAGATCGACCAAGCGGGACGACACGCTCTTTGCCACCTTTGCCTAGAACGCGAGCGCTCGCGGCTTCGAAGTCGCAGTCGTCGATGTTCATCGAAGCGAGCTCGCCCACGCGGACGCCGGTGCCGTAGAGCGTCTCGAGAAGCGCGCTGTCGCGGGCCTGAAGAGGCTTGGCGCGCGTGCTTTCCTTCGGCGGCGAATCCATGACCCGAAACGCCTGGTCGACCGTCAGGAACCTCGGGAGCGACTTCGCGACCTTGGGTGACCGCAAACCTGCTGCTGGGTTCTCGTCGATCATGCGACGCTTCAGAAGGAACCTATAGAAGGACCGAATCGCACTCACCTTTTTCGACAGCGTGCTCGCCTGGTTCGAGCGAAACAAGCTCGATAGGAAACCCCTCAGCGCGACGATGTCGAGCTTGCGAGCATCCGCGGGAAGGCCCTCTTCGCGCACGAAATCGCGAAAGCTGCGAAGGTCACGAATGTAGGTCTCAACCGTCCGCGTGGAGCTTCGACGCTCATCCGCGAGATATCGTGCGAACGCGTCGATCTGCTTGTGGAGCGGATCCGTCGGCGGCATCGCTCGACTCTACCACGTCGGCTAACCACGGCCCGAGATCCTGCAAGGCGCGCTCCACCTGCGCATCTCGACGTGCACGTTTGGCAATGCGCCTCCCTTCGAGCGGCGGAATCATGCTCCACATCACGTTTGAGGGCTGAAAGTCGTCGTGCTGCGTGCGTAGATGACCGACGAGCGCGCCAAGCATCGTCGTGCGTGGCGGAAACGAAAACGGCCGGCGCTTCGATTCATGCGCGATCTTGATCCCGAGCAGCAAACCGCAGGCTGCGCTCTCGACATACCCCTCTACGCCGCTGATCTGACCGGCGAGGTACACGCCAGGGAGCCCGGCGATCGCCAAATCATCGTCGAGCACCTTCGGCGAATCGACGAACGTATTACGGTGAACGCTCCCGAGGCGCTCGAACTCGGCCGTCTCGAGCCCGGGGATCGTGCGAAAGATCCGCTTCTGTTCGGGCCATTTCATGCGTGTTTGAAACCCGACCATGTTGAATGCCGTTCCCGCCTCGTCTTCCTGGCGAAGCTGGACCACGGCGTGGGGGCGCCTCCCGGTACGCGGGTCGGTCAGACCCACGGGCTTCATGCAGCCAAAAGCCAGAGTCTTGGGACCGCGGGCGGCCATGACTTCGATCGGAAGACAGCCCTCGAAGTACCGCACCTGCTCGAACTCGTGCGGCGTCACCTTTTCTGCCTCGATGATGGCCATAACGAACGCTTCGTACTCGTGCTCGTCGAGCGGGCAATTGACGTAGGCGTCGTCGCCACCTTTGCCGTAGCGGGAGGCGCGAAACGCGCGATCCCAGTTGATCGAGTCGGCCGCAATGATCGGAGCGATCGCGTCGTAGTAAGCCAGATGCTCGGCCCCGACAGCCCGTGCGACGTCGTCTGCGAGCCCGCCGGAGGTGAGCGGCCCGGTTGCGATCACGACGGGCCTTTCGTCCGGAATGCGATCGACCACTTCATGAATCACTTCGATAAGTGGATGAGCCTCGATCCGTCGCGTGATCTCCGCGCTGAACTGCTCGCGATCGACTGCGAACGCACCACCTGCTGGGACCCGATGCACCTCACCGACCTCCATGACGAGCGAGCCCGTACGGCGCATCTCCTCTTTCAAGAGGCCGACGGCGTTGTGCAGAGCCGCTCCCCGAAACGAGTTGGAGCACACGAGCTCGGCAAATGAGCTCGAGTGCTGGGCCGGGGTGCGCGACGATGGCTTCTGTTCGATCAGCCGTACCGACACGCCACGGCTGGCCAACTGCCAGGCACATTCGGTGCCGGCTAGGCCCGCACCGATGACGACCGCCTCTGCCACGGTCGAACCTTAGCCCGTCGCGGAGCCCGCGGTAGGAGTGGGCTCTTCGGACTGGGTTTCGTCGAGGAGATCCTCGGGATCGTAGGGTCGCTCGTAGTCGCAGGTTTCGTTCGCGCACTTGAGCTTGGGATTCTTCTTGCCACCCATCGGCACCAGGAAGTCGCTTCCGCAGGTCGGGCACTTCTTGCCGATGGGCTTTTGCCACACACGGAAATCGCACTGCTGTTCGGACTGGTAGTTGGTACAGCCGTAAAAGGGGCGCCCCCGGCCCTTGGGCTTGATCGGAATGATGTCGCCGGTCTTGCACTTGGGGCACTTGTATCCGAGCGGAACCGCGCGCGTATGCTTGCAGTCCGGGTAGCGCGAGCAGCCGAGGAACCAGCCGTTACGCCCCCAGCGCTTGGTCATCTTGGCGCCGCACTCGTTGCAGTCGTAGTCGGTGAGCTCAGGCTCTTTGGGTTCTTCGATCTCGCCATCTGGGCCGATGTTGAGCGTGTACCGGCAATCCGGATAACTGGTGCACCCGATGAACGGCCCGTTGCGGCCCCAGCGCCTCACGAGTGGATCGCCCGACTCGGGACACTTCTCGCCGATCTCGACCGGCTCCGGCCACCACTTGCCCTTCTGCTCGACCGCGTGGGCGATCTGTGCCTGCAAGCGTTCGTGAAATGGCTGAAGGACGTCGAGCCGCTTTGCGCGAGCCTCCTCGACGGCGTCGAGGTCCTCCTCCAGCTTGCGAGTGAACCCGATGTCCGCGAGGTCGAAGTTGTCGGCGACGAGCTTTTCGATGACGAGCGTGCCGAGGGGTGTGGGAACCAGCTTGTTGCCCTGCTTTTGGACGTACGCACGCTGCTCGACCTTGCTGATGATCTCGGCGTACGTGCTCGGCCGGCCGATGCCCTCCTCCTCGAGCTTCTTGACCAAGGTCGCCTCGGTGAATAGGGGCGGTGGCTCGGTCTGCTTGTGGTGCATGTCGGCTCCTGGCGGAATGACCAGAGTCAACGCCTCTCCTTCCTGAAGCTCCGGAAGGCGGTCGTCACCTTCCGGGTCTTGTTCCTCGCCCGCAAGCGGCTCCGTCGTAGCTCCGTACACGGCATGCCATCCCGGAACCTTGAGCACGCTGCCGCTCGCGCGAAGACCGTACTTACGAGCGCCGGCAATCGCCTCGATCTCGACCCCGGTTTGGTCGAACACGGCAGGAATCATCTGCGACGCGACGAAACGATCCCAAATGAGCTTGTAGAGCTTACGCTGTGGATCTTTGAGGTATTTGTTGACGACCTCGGGCGGGTGGTCGAGTTGTGTGGGCCGAATCGCCTCGTGAGCGTCCTGTACATTTTGCTTCTTGGACTTGAAGATGTTCGGCTTGTCGGGGATTGCATCCTTGCCGTACTTCCCGACGATGTAGTTGCGACACTCGTTCACCGCGTCAGGCGAAAGCCGCACGCTGTCGGTGCGCATGTAGGTGATCAGACCAACTATCTCGGCGTTCTTGCCGCGACCGAGCGTGACGCCTTCATAGAGTTGCTGCGCGATTCGCATGGTGCGCTTGGGAGGAAGGCTGAGTCGGTTGGCGGCGTCCTGCTGGAGCTTGGACGTGGTGTACGGTGCAGGAGCCTTGCGAGACGCCTTGCGCTTGGTGATGCCCTTGACCTCGTAGTTGGCTCGCTTGAGGTCCGAGACATACTTGGTCGCGTCGGCCTCGCTCAGCGCGGCAAGACGGGAGCCCACTTTGTCGAGCTTCTCCCCATCGACGCTCTGCATCGTGGCCATGAAAGACTGAGGCTTGAGACCCTGAAGGCGAGCATCGACCAACCAATAGTCGAGGGGCACGAACGCGTCTCGCTCGTGCTGACGATCGACGATGATGCGAAGCGCGGGGGTCTGCACCCGACCAGCCGATAGGCCGAACGCGAGCTTCTTCCACAAGAGGCTCGAAAGCGGATAGCCGCCGATCCGGTCGAGTACGCGGCGGGTGCGCTGCGCTTCATACAGGTTCGCATCGAGGTCGCGAGGGCGTTCGAGGCCTTCTTTCACCCCTCGTTTGGTGATCTCCTCGAAGAGGACGCGCTTGATTTCGGCACCCTTGTTCGCCTTCTTGGCGACCTCCATCAGGTGATAGGCGATCGCCTCACCCTCACGGTCCGGGTCGGTCGCGAGCAGAACTTTGTCAGCCTTCTTGGCGGCGGCCCGAATCGCCTTGACGACCTCGGGCTTGCCTTTTTCCTCGAGGAGCTCGTAGGTCTCCTGAAAACCTTTCTCGATGTCGACCCCCCCGCGCTTGGGCAGGTCTTTGATGTGGCCTTTGGACGCAAGAACCTCATAGCCGTCGCCGACGTACTTCTTGATGGTCTTCGCCTTGGCTGGGGACTCCACGATGAGCAGAGTTTTGGACATCGATCTCCTTTAGTAAGGCTTGGTGCTCCGCCGGCAACTTTGGAACCGCCCACCCGGCTTCTCCTCGACCAGACCGCGCACGAGCAGCCTCAGGATAGACCGCTGGACCTCGAAGGCCGGAATTCCGGTGCGGTGGCAGAGGTCCTCCGCATGCCGGGCCCGACCGCGAAGAGCGTCGAGAATCTGTTGTTCCGATGGACTCAAGTTGCTGTAATCAGGGTCTTCTGGACTCTCTTTGGGGCCTGAAGCTTGAAAATCGCTAGCCCCCACAGCCGACCCGGATAGGACATCGCCCGGCCCCATGCAAATCCTCGCACCCTTATGGAGGAGCATGAGATTGCCCGATCCCCGCGGATCCCAAGGGGAAGCGGGTGTCGTAAAAACAGATCGGCCGAGGGCGCTTGCATGCCGCGCCGTCGACAACGCCCCCGATCGCGCAGGCGCCTGGATGACGACCGTGGAGTGGCCGAGGGCCGCGACGAGCCGGTTCCGAGTCAGGAAGCGCCCCTTTTGCATGTCGACGCCATCGGCGACCTCGGTGAGCAAACAGCCGGCCCTGATCACACGCTCGAAGAGATCGTGATTGTGAGCTGGGTATGGCTTGTCGAAGCCGATCGGAAGGACGACGATCGTTCGCCCTCCCCCGTCGAGCGCCCCTTCATGGGCGGCACGATCGATGCCGACCGCCCCTCCAGAGACCACCACGACCCCCTCGAACGCGAGCCTCCGCGCGAAGCTATGGGTGAAATCGAGCGCTTCATCATCGGCCAGGCGCGTCCCGACGATCGAAACCGAACGAGACAGGTCGGGGAGCTCGCCAACGATGCGGACTTGCTCAGGCGCATCGGAAAGATCGCGCAACCCGCTCGGATACTCATCACCCGCGGACGCAACCACCCGCGCCCGCCCCGACAGATCATCGAGCATGCCGAGATATCGGTCGCAAACGCTCGCCGTTGCCCCGAGCTCGCTGAGGGATAGCTACGGGAAGACTTGTGCAGTCGTGCTGTTGCTTGGCGGTGTGGCCTACATAGTGTCGCGTAGGCGCGAACAAGAAGACGTCGCCTGATCGACCGACCGCCGCGGCGAGGTTGGCCGCCATCAGAGACGACGTCACTCAGGGTGCAATCTTCTTCTTGATCGCCTTTGCGACGGGTGCTGGGACGCTCTCGAGCGCATTCAGCATATGCGGCAGCGCTTTGAGTTTCAGGCCTTCGTACTCGCTCGGTACGATCGCTTCGATTAAAAACGGGCCACGCGTCTCGAAGGCGTCCTTCAGGGCTGCGCTGAAGTCCTCGGCCCTTGCAACCCGTCGTGCCGGTACACCCATGCCTTGGGCCATCGACACGAAGTCGATCGCCGGTTCCGACAGATCCAACTGCGCCTTAGCCTCGGGGCCGATCTTCTCTGCCCCTACGCGCTCGAGCTCAATGTTGAGAATTCCGTACGAGCGGTTGTTGAAAATGACGGTTGTCACATTGAGGCCCTCAGCCGCGATGGTCCACAAGGCCTGAATCGTGTACATGGCGGAGCCGTCGCCAATGAGCGCAAGCACGGGACGGCTGGGCAAGGCCGTCGCCGCGCCCAAGGCGACCGGCAGGCCTTGCCCGATGGCGCCGCCGGTCAAGGTCAGCACGTCATGCCGAGGCGCGCCGGCAGTGTAAGTCGGCAGCTTGATGCCTGAAGTTTGCGCTTCATCTGAGATGATCGCGTTTGCAGGCAACAAGGCACCAATCGCCTGGCTCGCCTTGGCGGCGCTGAGTTTGCCTTTCGGCAACGTGGGACGGCTGGCGCCCTGCAGCTTGGGAGCAATGTCGGACGCACCAACGGCCTCGACGAGAGCCTGCAGCGAGGCCACCGCATCTTCATCGGGCTGCACCAATGTGTGGGCCGTGCAGTCGTCTGGCACCAGATAGCTCTTCTTGCCTGGATACGCGAAGAACGACACAGGCGCCTTGGCATCCACCAGGACCAAGTGGTCGTAGCCGGCGAGTTGTACAGAGGCCAGTTCGGCGAGATACGCAATGCGCTCGACGGCAGGCAGCCCTTCGCCTCGCTCTAGTCGTGTCGGAAAGACCTCACAGAAGAGCGTGGCGCCTGTCTTCTCCGCGATCTGCGATGCCGCGCGCAACCCTGCCTCACGCAGCACCCGATTGCCCAACAGGAACGCGACCTTCTTTCCTGACTTCTTGATGACCTGTGCGATCGCTTGCACGGTCGCATCCGAGGCCGGCGGCGCTTGCACAGGCGCGTGCGCTTGCACGGGCTCGGCACCCTCGTTCCAGGACACATCTGCGGGCAAGATGAGCGTGGCGATCTGCGCTGGCGGGCCTTTGGCTACCGCCACAGCCTCGGCGGCATCGGCGGGGAGTTGACTCGTTTCAGGCGTAGTCTTGATCCACGTAGAAACATTCTTCGCGACCGTCTCGATGTCCGACTGCAACTGCGCGTCGTATTGGGTGTGATGGGTCGCGTGATCTCCGATGATGTTGACCATGGGCACACGCGCCTTGCGCGCGTTGTGTAGGTTCGCCAGGGCGTTGCCGAGACCACATCCGAGATGCAACAGAGTGGCGGCCGGCTTGTCCGCCATGCGCGCGTAACCGTCGGCAGCCCCCGAGGCCACCCCCTCGAACAAGCACAGTACACCTCGCATGTCCGCGCCATCGAGCGCCGCCACAAAGTGCATCTCCGAAGTGCCAGGATTGGTAAAACACGTGTCAACGCCTGCGTTGACGAGAGTCTGAATCAGAGCTTGTGCGCCATTGGCCATGGTGCGCGAGACTATAATACATGAACCAACAAGCAATATTGCTTTGATCTTGAGCGTCTCTAAGCGATCAACAAAACCAACTATCTACGAATAATCGCAGGAGCTTAGCCGCATCGCCGTGTTCACGGTTCGTCACCGCATATCACTAGCGTCAGAAGAAAGGGCTCCCCGATCGATGCGGGTTTGCTTCTGGGTCTGGTCTCTTTGTGCGAATGTGCGCTGGAACCAAGTCGTCTACAGGTGCGTCGACCTTGCGAATCGCGAGTTGGCAGACCTCGACACCGGGCTCTGCCTGCGAACGAAGCACCACGAGCTGCCCACCGATGCGCTCCAGCATTTTGCGGTCGTACTCCATCATTCTGTAGCAACCCTCGACGTTGCCGGTGCCCCGGTGCGGGCACGGCATGTGAATCTCCGCATAGACTGTGTCGCTTTCAATGCCCGTGATTGGGACGTCTTTTCGCGACGGGAACATGCGTTGCCACTCATTGCCGACACCTTCGATGGTCGACTGGGGTTGGGCCTTACGCATCTTGAGCGTGACTCCGCCCAAAAAGCGCATGAGCGGTCGGGTGATCCCGTTCAGCCGAGGGCGGCTGCTGAACCACACCGAAACTGGAACGAACGCAAGAAAAAGCTGCTTTGGAACGCGCACACCAGACCATGCGAACCAACGGGTGAATTTGTCAAGGGGACGATTCATGCTCGACAAGCGAGGCATCGAAATAGGCGGCTTCGATTTTGTGGCCGTCCGGGTCGCGCGCAAAGGCTCCGTAGTACCCGGGGCCGTAGTCGGGCCGTGGTCCGGGCGCTCCGTCGTCGGTCGCGCCAGCTGCTATGGCGGCCTCGTGGAAGGCGTGCACAGCTTCTTTGCTCTCCGCGATGAAAGAGAAGTGCGTCCCGTTGCCGACCGAGGCCGCCTGGCCGTCGATCGGCTTCTGCACCCAGAACTCCGGAAACTGCTTTCCGTACGCGACCGCAAAGGGATACTCGAAGAGCTTCTTGCAGCCGAGCACGGGAAGCACGGCGTCATAGAACGCAAGAGAGCGAGGCATGTCGTTGGTCCCGATTGAAACGTGGGACATGATGCTGGGGTTCTCGTTTTCCATCGATTTGCTCACCCTAGCCCCTTGTTGGGATTGATCAGGTACTTCTCGCCCGTCGCCTGTTTGCCGTACACAGACATGGCCTCGAGAGACAGGGCTTCGGCGAGGGATACCTCTCGTGTGTAGCTGCTCGCGAAGGTGGTCTTGATCTCCGCGGCGACGCGTTCGCGTAGCTTCTGCGAAGCTTCAGGCCCGATCTTTTGCAAAAACGGAAACAACAGCCAACCGCCGATACCCCACGCCATGCCAAAGTTGCGCTTCAGCTCCGTTGGGCTGCGATCGAGGCCACCGTAAATGTAAACCTGCTTGTGTTTGGCAGAACCATAGGGGCTATATGACGTCGCATTCGTGCTCACAGCCGCTTCCATGCAGGTCAGGATCTGGCCCGCCAACTTACCCCCGCCGATGGCGTCGAAGGCGAGGGTAGCGCCGGTAGCGACTAGCGCTTCGGTCAGGTCTTTCATGAATGTCGGTTCGCTCGAGTTACACACGTGGGTTGCACCGATGCTTCGGAGGCGTTCGACTTGTTCCGGTTTGCGCACGATGTTCACCAACGGCACGTCGTCGCCGAGGCAGACCTTCTGCAGCATCTGGCCGAGATTGGAGGCCGCGGCCGTGTGCACCAATGCGGTGTGACCCTCGAGCCGCATGGTTTCGACCATACCGAGCGACGTGAGCGGGTTTACGAAGGACGAGGCGCCCTCGGCGGGCGTAGTGCCCTCAGGCAAGAGGAGCACTTGGGCCACCGGTACGCATCGATACTGCGAGTACATCGCTCCGCCGATGAGCGCTACCGTCTTGCCGATGAGGGCCCGTGCCGAATCGTCGGCGCCAGCCGCGATCACGATACCTGCGCCCTCGTTGCCTACGGGCAGCGACTTGTCGACGCGGGCCGCCATCCCGTGCATCACGTTGTCGGGAACCCGGGCGGTCACGATCGGCCGATCATCGCTTCCCGACCACTGGAGGGTTGCGAGGTCTGCGGCCCCGAACAATGAGCCGAGGTCCGAAGGGTTGATCGGCGATGCCTCGACACGGACGAGGACCTCACCGTCTTTGGGATGTGGGATGGGCACGCTGGCGAGTGAAAGCTCGAGAGTCCCCCCCTTTTTGATCGTCGAGCGCAACTGCAGCGCCTCACCAGAAGGTGGTTCGGTCATGTCGGACTCCCCGGTTAGAAGTGAATCATGTCCGCGAACTTAGCTCCTCGTAGGGGATTCGTAACCCCAGGGGTGCCACTCAGCTCCCGAATTGCGCGGTACTAGCTCTTATGTCGACTTACTATTCGACTGCAAGCCGGCGTTCGCGACCATGCGATTGAGCGCATCGTATGAAGGATACAAAACCGCATGATGTGGTCCCCTCGCGGTATGTCCAGCGTGCCGGTGACCACACCGCGAGCGTGGCCCATCCAAAGAACGCGCGCACCGAGTCGGCTGAACTTCGACAACGTGCGTCGGAAGTACGGCCGAAACACATCGCGCCCCGGTTTGGTTTCCCCCCAATCGGCGAGCTCGACAAGACCCTGCGGCCGGCCGGCCCAATAACGCGGTAGGGCACATAGAAAGAGGAGATTGCCCCCAAGCACGAACGGGTGGGGACCTCCTCCTCTTAAGGCGCTGATCAAACGCCGGTAGAAATACACCCAACCGGGGCGTGCCTGTCAACCCTAAAGCAGCAGATATTGCACGCTTGTTGCTGACATGGATCCGTCGCGTCAAGAATTCCAAGACGGTGCGCCGAAATCGGTCGAAACGAAGGCCCTGTCGGCGTGGCAGGGGGCCTGCCTAACCATAAGAATCGAGGGGCCTTTTCGAGGTCCGCCAAATGATCAACAGAAACAACTATCTACCAATAATCGCGGGAGCTTGGCCGCATCGGCGTGTTCGCGGTTCGTCACTCCATATCACTTGATTTCAGATCACCACGTCAACGTCAGGTCAACGAACGCCCCCGAGACGTCGAACGTCGAGAAGGAAATCTGCCTGAAGGCTCCTCTTGTTCCCGGTCTCCAGAGCACCTATGCGCCGGGGGTCTGTTTTGTTACCTATCGATCCGGCCATCGGAGAGTTCGATGCCAAGTGTGCGCGCCAGGGCGAGATGCTCCTCGGATTCTTCACCTTTCAGAAACCGCCGCAGCTCGTGTTCAGCTTCGGTTTCTAGGCCATGCTCGAGAAGAAAATGAAAGTAAACTAACGAGATTGCTTCCGACGTTGGCGAAAGCTGTACCGCTCGGCCAAAGTGAACCGCCGCGCGAACATGCTCGTCAAGGTCCCAACAGCCGTTGGCGACCATCGCGTGCAGGATACCGACGTTCGGATTCGAATCTACTAGCTCCAACAACAGTGATGTGTAGCCAGACACGTCGCCGCGTTCACTAAGCCGCCGCGCCTCGCCATACTTGGCACGGTCCGACTCGGACAGTTTGTCATTGACAGTCATGCTGACCAGCTCAATCGAAGTCCTCGGAATCTAGATTGTAGGGCATAGGGCCAGCGACTCACCACGTGAGCCCGAAGGTCTCTAGGTAGCGATCCAAGACCACCCGTTCATATCTGTACGCCCACTCCTCCGCGAACGGTTCCCCGCGCCCACCCTCCTTTTTTCTTTTGGTGGACATTCGGTCGCAGTGGTGCCCGAGTTCGTGCAGGAAGATATGCAACAGCTGGTACGCCCGCGCCGTTGATTCGGTGAACTCGCAGCGAACCCACCCCTTGCCATCTCGTTCACGGTGGACCTGAAGGCGGTCAAGCAGGGCCTCGTGCTCCTCTACGTGGCTACGGCTGTGGACCTGCGCGATCTCCCTCTCCCATGCGCAAATCCCGACCACTCCAAGGTCGTACCATCCATCCACCTGCGAGCTGCCGCGCGCCAACAAGACGGCGTCTAGACCGACCGACAGCCGTTCCCACTCAGGTACGATGGAAGCGAAATCCACGATGTCTTGCTTGCGAAGGAGATGCTTGTATCCTCGGCCAGGACGTTCGCGATCGACAGCCGGAACCGCCTGAGGCGTGTTCCAGTAGGTCGGCGTCGCGGCATGGCGGTTCTTCTTCTGCACCTCGCCATCGCGGACCTTGGTAGCTGTTCTGCGGTGATAGCGTCCCATTTGACTCAGTTTCGGCTATGCTTTTCCGTTCGTCGAGGTTCGCCGATACCATAGAGTCGTGGAAGGCGCCGCGAGGCAACCAAAACGTCAGAAAACGACCCACGAGCCGGCGAGAACCGCATGGGCAGCACCGATAGCGACAAAAAAACCAGGAGGGCGCCAATCCTCGTTCTCGCTAGCAATTGCAAAAAGCTCGACGTCTTATCTGTCTACTTTCGGTTTCGGCAAAGAAGGCGTTTGTAGCGGCTATCAGCTTATCAGCTCGAGGTGAGCCCCACGGTGAGTCGACATTTCAGATCAGCGACATTGGAATCATGAACGCCAGGTCTAAAGGCAACGGACGCGGGCTCTATGCCTTTCGGCACGGCTTCTGCGTGGCGCTTGCCAACGGCTATTTCGGCGACCACTGGGAACGCGCGGAGGCGCGCGACATGATGCGCCACACGAACGCCAAGACGACCGACACCTATTACCACGTGCTCAGCCATCGGCTTGCAACGAAGGCAGCACAGACCAAACCGCTGTCAAATCCTGCCGAGTTTACGCACGTAACCCCTCGGAATCGTTCCGAAAAAGAAAGGGGCGACCCGGCACGGACCCCAATGGTCCGTTTCGCCGTCTCGCGAAACGTCAACCAGAACAACACTTCCCTAATGATCATGCACGAGTACACGCGTCGCCATGTTCACGTCACGTCACTCGATCTCACATGATCAAAGATCGCCACGGCACCCTCACGGCACCGAGGCGCGACAACCGGAACACAAACGAAGAGAGAAACTGATTAGCTCTGCTTATCATTCAGCTTCACATCGTGGGTCACCGGGCGCTGTGCCTCCCCAGAACCCCGTCGACTGCACAATCGCGTTCGGAGTCGAGCTAACCTACCCCCGATGCTTCCCTTGCTGTACGCCCTGCTCGCAAGCGCCAGATCGAGCCTGAAGCCGCAGCGCGAGCTCGCTCTGCAGGACCTCGCCTTGCGACAGCAACTCGCTAGTGTGCAGCGCAAGACCAAACGCCCCAAGCTCAACAACGCAGACCGCGCATTCTGGGTGGCTGTGCCTTGTGCCTCCTCAGAACCCCATCGACCGCACAATCGTCGATGTTCCCACGCTCGGGGCCAACCTACACACGACGCGCAGCCTGAGCGAAAGTCTCGGTCCCACACGGTGTCGGGTGGAGGGGTGACCTTCGCCAACTTGCGGGGTTAACGCGGATGCCGCGCTCGACTTGCGCATTTCGAGCCGTCGGCAATGCACGTGAGCGTCTGAGCTTTGTCCGCTTTCCCATCCTCGCGAGCATGGCGCCTAACATCTCGCGACGGGTAAGGTTCTGAGGAAAGACAGGCCGCCGTTGCCGTCAAGATGGTATGGGGTGTCATGACGATCGCTCTCTGGATTCTCTTGGGCCTCGCCGGAGCGGTCGTCATGACGGCGGCGAGCCGCGTGGCCATCCGACACGTGGTTGCGCTGAGCGACAAGCTCCGCGTTCCACCGTTCTTGGTTGGCATCACGCTCGTTGCACTCGGTACGGACTTGCCCGAGATAATGAATTCGGTCGTCTCGTCATACCTTGGGCACGGCGACATCAACGTCGGCGACTCGGTCGGATCGGTCTTCACGCAGGGCTCGCTCGTACTTGGGCTCATTCCGTTCCTCACCAGCAACGTCATCTCCGTCAATCGTCGCGACGCGGGCCTGCTGACTGGTCTCACTGTCGCCGCGCTCTTGATTGGCGCATGGCTCATGCGGGACGGGATACTGGCCAGGTTCGACGCCGCCATCCTCGTCTTGGTGTCGCTCGCCGCTACTGCCGTAGCCTGGCGTTTCCATGCGGTGGATCCAGAAGTCAAAAAGCCTGTGACAGCGACGGGCGGTGCGCTCCGTCACGGAGGTGTGGCGCTGTTGGCGCTGGCGGCAGTTGGCAGCGGTGCCTCTGGACTCGTTCATGCCGTTCTTGGGGTCTCGGCGAGCCTTGGTGTTTCTGAATACGTGGTGAGCTTCTTCGGAGCCGCGCTTGGAACCTCGTTGCCGGAGTTGGTCGTCAATCTCAGGGCGATGCGACGCGGCCATCCCGAGATCGCGTTGGGCGGCATTCTCGGGGCCTGTCTGTTGGACGCATCAATCTCGGTGGCTGCAGGTCCGTTCCTGTTCCCGATCGCGGTCACATCGAGCCTGGCGCTGCGCGGCGCTGTCATCGCTATCGCCGTGATGGTGGTGGCGGGACTGACCCTTGCGCTGCGCGGAAAACATGACCGGTTCAGCGGTGCAGGGTTCATCGCGTCGTATGTGGCCGCCTACTTCCTCTTGTGAGGTCTATCCACTGGTGGCGCCGGTAATGTTCTGCGCCGTGCGACCGGGTCACTTCTTCCGCAAGTAGATGAACCAATAGGCGAAACCCGGCGGCGATGGAGGCTGTGATGGGGAAAACGATGGCAACAGCGTTGACTGACCCGAGACGGCGAATGTGCCGGGGCCGATCGAGACCTGGCGGCGCGCCAAGCGCTGAGTAGCCGCTATCGGCCTCGAGGCACTTGCGCACTGTACTCCGCGCGATTAGCAGTCTAGCGGAGCATCTCGTCCGAGGAAGCCACAGTCGCAACGGAACTTGGTGGCGCTCGCACCGCGTTTGGCTCGGTTCATCGAGAGGCACGCCCCGGCCACCGGTGACACGGAAGGAGTCGCTGAGCGTCGCTCGGCGCACGTCGTTCTTGTCGGCTTCGGACCCGCGGATCAGGCGGTAGCGGCACACCTCACGAAGGAGAAGACCCCCTTGGTGCTCATCGAATGGAACCCTCTTCTGGCGCAGAGGGCAGATGCGATGGGGATTGACACGATCATTGGCGATGCCACCAGAACAGACGTATTGACTCGCGCGAGTGTGGGTACGGCGAAAGCCGTCGCCATCACCGTACCCGATCCCACAGCTGCCCGAACGATCACCGCCCACGCGCGCGCGGGCGCGAGAAACGCAGTCATCGTCACGCGAAGTCGATACCAGAGGTGGAACGAAGATCTACTCGCATCGGGGGCCACGTCCGTGTCGGACGAGGAGACCGGAGTTGGCCTTCAGGTAGCGTACGAGCTTCAAAGGGCTTTGACGCAACGGAGTCCGGTCAGTCATGACGACAGGTGCAACATCGAAAGCGTCATCGCGGCGCTCCCTGCTTCAAGTTGAGAGCGTGAAAGTGAAGACAATAGGTAGTTTCGCAAAATTCCGGTGCTGGGGGAGCCTATGCCGACGAGTACGCAGGCCGTGGCGGTTGCGCTGTTCGTAAATTGCGTGACCGGGGCCGCGAAGGCAGCGGCATTCCTGCTCACCGGTTCGACCGCAATCATGGCCGAACTGCTGCACTCCGTGGCCGACATCACGACCCAGGTGTTCGTCCCTACCGCGTCGCTCGCGATCCAAGAACCGCTGTCGGCCGACCGCCAAGACTATCTTCGGGTGACGGGCCGGAAGCATTTGTACTTTCTCCAAAAACTAGGACCTTGCTCGGCCACGTCAGTCGGGCCCTGCGGTCCTTATGAAGCACTTTGCGTGCTAAGTTAAAATGGACACCGCCCGAGGCTTCCCGAGGGTGCCTACGCGGCGACCCGCACTGCTTCGGTGCAAGGGCCATGCCTCGACGTCTTGGGAGTTCGTCATTTCGGTCTTGGGATCTCGTGTCCGCGCTTGCGCGCCTGGGCGATGTTGATGGCAGCCGCTTGCGCTCTTAGCGACGAGGCGCTTCGGCTCCCGCCGTGGTCGAGCGCCTTGCCTGTTGGCCCTCTGGCGATCCTGCCCGTGTCCCTTTCCAGGATGCGGTATTTTTCGCCGCGCTTTCGGACGATCAAGGGCATCACGTATCCCTCATTCAGTGGATCTCTCGAAGATTTGGACCACCGGATAGCCAATCGTCATCTTCAACATCAGGAAGCTGTTCGGGGAAACCAGGGAGTAGACCCGATCACCCAGCTCGACACCGAGTTTGGCCAGCAAGTTGGCGAACTGATTGCTGAGCGAGTCGAGCGTGGAATAAGTCAGCTTGATCCGCTCGCCCTTCTTGTCCAGCCAGGTGATCGCCTTCTGGTCTCCGTGCCCGTGGGCCGCGTGACGGTCGATCGCCTCCTGCGCGATGCGCATGCCGCTCACCCTCCGATGAGAATACGGCGATAGAGGCGATTCACCGCAGGGTCTTGGAAAGGCAGGAGCGACTCCCCGTACACCCAGTCCCGATTGAGCGTTCTGAGCCAGTCCTCGGTGACCAGCTCCGGTTCCAGTCCCGCGGCGCGGATCGCAGCCACGAGCTCGAACACACTTCGAATCGGTTTCCCGTCCGCATAGACGCGCGCAAACGAGGCGTATAGTTCTTGGAGCTCATTCTTGTCGGTCATGTTCGTTCTCCATGTCGGACGGCGTCGATCAACATACGCCGCTCACCCGACGCGATCACCTGTCACGTGCGCCACACCTGTGCCTCCTCAGAACTCCGTCGACCGCACAATCGTTGATGTTTGCGCGCTCGGGGTCAACCTAGCCTACCTTCATGCTTCCGTTACTCTACGCCCTTCTTGCAACCGCCCGATCGAGCCTCCGGCCGCAGCGCGCACTCGCTCTCGAAAACCGCGCCTTGAGACAGCAGCTGGTCATTCTGAAGCGCAAGACCAAACGCCCAAAGCTCAACAACGCGGACCGCGCATTCTGGGGCGCGCTCTCGGGTCTGTGGCCAGACTGGCAGAACGCCCTGATCCTCGTGAACCCTGAGACCGTGATCGGTACCATTCGGGGGACTGCCTCGACCACTCGGTCCGTCTGGGGGCTGATGCATAGGCGCTCGCTGGACCGAACGAAACGAGCTACGATAGCGTGCGATGAGCGCAACGCCGGAGAGATCCGAATCCCATGTAGAGGCGCCCGCGTCGATCGGGGTGGATCACGTCTGCGTTTGTATCGACGGGTCTCCCGTCTCCAACCGGATCATCCCGCATGGACTTGCAATCGCTCGCGCTTTCGGCGCGTCGCTCACAGTGCTGCACGTGCTCGAGCCTCAGCGCCAAGATGGCACATTGACTTCGACGAATCCGTTGGAGTGGGAGATGCAGCGCACCGACGCTCGCGGTCATTTGGACGGCATCTCGGCAGAGTACGGATCCCCCGAGCTGCCCGTCAAGACAGTGCTCCTCGAGGGGCGCGTGGCCGAGGAGATCTGCGGGTGGGAGACGAGCCACCACGTCGACCTCACGGTCTTGTGCAGTCACGGAGCGAGCGGATCGACCGATTGGAGTCTGGCGGGTACGGCCAGGAAGTTGATCGAAGGTCTTTCTGGGCTGACGCTCCTGGTGCCAGCCTGCGCCCTCGAGGAACCGCTCACGCGGGAAGTGATCTACGAGCGCATTCTCGCTCCTTTGGACGCCTCACCACGCGCCGAGAGTGCCCTGCCCCCGGCCGTCCGTCTCGCTCGCATGCACGGTTCCGAGCTTGTCCTTGTCCATGCTGTTCCAGTGCCCGAGCTCACGCGCCCTGCTCCCCTCGACGAGGAAGAGCTGGAGCTCGAGCGACGTCTGATCGACCGAAACACCCGCGTGGGTGAGAGCTATCTCGCACGAGTCGCAGGACGCCTGATTGACCAGGGGCTACGCGTGCGAACCGTCCTAACCGCTGACGATGTCCGATTCGAGCTCCTGGGCTGCATCAAGGAGGAACGCCCGAACCTCATCGTCGTCTCCGGACACGGCCAGAGTGGGCGCACCGAGCTCCCATTCGGAAGCGTTGTGGGATTCCTCCTCGAGCACGCGACTGCGCCGATCCTGGTCATTCGCGAGAGGGCAGACGAGCGGGAGTCTCTCATGCCGAAGCGCCGTGATTCGGAAAGCGGGCGTCTCCCCCCACTGGCCTCGACGTGAGCGCACAGGCGCCCGCCGAGGCTCCCCCTCGGAGCCTCGATGCCGCAGCGCACGACCTCGCCCGCGTGCACGCCCTTTCCGAGCAGAAGCCACGGATGCTCACTTCCCTCAGTGGGTTGTCGGCGATGTCGGGCTGGCTAGCCCAGGCGCGCGCCGTCCTTCCCACGGCGCAGGACCCGATAGCCAGCAAGGCCGCGGAGTGGCTCCTCGACAACACCTACCTGGTAGAGGGCGCCGTCCGCCAGGTTCAGACGGACCTACCTGCCGGATACTACACGCGTCTACCCGCCCTCGCTTCAGACGGCGACAAGCGCGCTCCAAGAGTCTATGCGATCGCACACGGCCTGGTCCACGACGCGAATCTTCAGCTCAGCGCTGAGAGCGTCATTCGATTCACGAACGACTATCAGCAGATCGCGCCGCTCAACCTTGGCGAGCTCTGGGCTCTGCCGACGATGTTGCGCCTTACATGTCTCGAGGTGCTCGCGGGCGCGCTCGAGCGCCTTGCCCCGGACCTTCGCGCTCCGTTCGCGATCGATTTCGATCATCGACTGCTCCCGCTGCGGGACGACGCCGAACTGGTTGCCAATTCGATCCGAGGCCTCAGTGTTCTGGCCTCCATTTCCTGGCAAGACTTCGTTGAGCAGACCAGCGTCATCGAGGCTGTGCTTCGGAATGACCCGGTCAAGTCCTACGAGCGCATGGACTCGGAGACGCGCGATCGCTATCGGCGGGTCGTCGAGGACCTCGCGAGTCGCTCCGAACACACCGAGCGCGACGTAGCCGGTCGCGCCGTGACACATGCGCGCAGAGCCACGGAGCCTGCAAGTCGTATGTCACATGTTGGCTATTGGCTCATCGACGAGGGTCGCGCAGAGCTCGAGCGGTCGCTCGGGTATCAGGCCCCCTGGCAAGAGCCTGCACGGCGGAGCTTGCTGAAGAATGCGACACCCTTCTACCTCGGTTCTCTGCTGGTGCTCACAGTCGGCTTTGACCTGTTGCTAGGGCTCTATCTCGCTCGTGTGGGTGCTTCACCTGCCCTGTGGACCGGCAGCATGGTCCTCGGGCTTCTGCCCGCTTCAATGTTGGCGCTCACGGTTCTTCACGCTGCGATCTCGCGAGTGCTTTCCCCTAGGGTCCTCCCCAAGCTGGCACTTGAAGAGGGGATTCCTTCCGAGTGCAAGACCGCTGTCGTCGTGCCGAGCTTGCTCGGCGATGCGGCTGAGGTGCAGCATCTGCTCGACCAGATCGAACGCCACTACTTGTGCAATCCCGATCCGAGCTTGCGTTTCGTTCTCCTCACGGACTTCCCGGAGGCGGACGTTGCAAAGCGCCCCGAGGACCGAGAACTCGGGAAACAGGCTGTTTCGGGCATCCAGCACCTGAACCGCACGCACGGGTTAAACGGTAAAGGGCCGTTTCACCTCCTGCACCGCGAGCGCCGCTACGCCGAGCGCGAGAGCAGCTGGATGGGCCGGGAGCGCAAGCGCGGCAAGCTCGAGGAGCTGAACCGTTTGATTGCGGGTAACGATGAGACCGAGTTTGTCGTCCAGGAAGGCGATACCGAGGAGCTGCGTAGCGTGCGCTTCGTAATCACCCTGGACGCCGATACGGTGCTGCCGCGAGGGGCAGCCGCGCGGCTGATCGGTACCCTTGCGCATCCCCTCAACCAGGCGGAGTTCGAGCCCAACACCGGCCGAATCGTTGCTGGCTACACCATCATACAGCCCCGACTCGAGACGTCCCCGACAAGCAGCCGCCGCTCTCCCTTCGCGCGGATCTACTGCGGCGACACCGCCATCGACATCTACAGCCGTGCGGTTTCGGATGTGTATCAGGACCTGTTCGGAACAGGGATCTACGTCGGCAAAGGCATCTACGACGTCACAGCCTTCTCCCGCAGCTTGGCCGATCGCGTCCCTGAGGACGCAATCCTGAGCCACGATCTCTTCGAGGGGATTCACGGAAGCGTCGCGTTGGCCACGGACATCATTCTCTACGAGAGTTATCCATCGACTTATGTGGCCTTCACGCGCCGTTTGAGCCGCTGGGTTCGCGGAGACTGGCAGCTCGTTCCGTGGCTCTTGCCACGCGTTCCCGGGGCAGGGAGTGACTATGTTCCGAGTCGCTTCCTGACGATCGATCACTGGAAAATCCTCGATAACTTACGGCGAAGCCTCCTTCCCCCGGGCCTGCTCCTGTTCATCATCTCGGGCTGGATCTGGCTTCCTGGACACGCACTGATGTGGACGCTGCTCGGCATCCTTGCGCCGGCCGGCCCCTTCTTCCTCGAGTTTGCGAACGGCCTGATACGGGAGAGGGGGCGCCCCACTCCTGGGCTCCGTCGGAGCCTCCGAGAGCAGGTCGAGCGTTGGCTGCTGTTCCTCGTCTTCCTGCCACATGAGGCCGCGGTGACCACGAACGCCATCGCGCGCACTCTGGTGCGCCTCACCATCACGCGGCGCCACCTCATGCAATGGATGACGGCCGCGCAGACTGCGGCGTCGATCGCCCGTCGGGGAACGCAGCGGCTCGCATGGCGCGAGATGGTTGTAGCACCCCTGATGTCCATTGCCGTCGGCGTCGCGCTCGCGTACTGGCGGTCACCGGCGCTCCCCTACGCGGCGCCCCTTCTCGTTCTTTGGCTCTTCTCACCCGAGATCGCGGAACGTATTAGTCGGCCTTACGAGCCGAGTGGCGAGCGTCTTGGTGCCGACCAGATAGAGTTTCTCCGGGGCCTCGCCCGGCGCACCTGGCTCTTCTTCGAGGTTTTCGTCGGCCCCGACGATCACTGGCTCCCCCCGGACAATTATCAGCAGGATCCGAACGTCGGAATCGCACATCGCACCTCCCCGACCAACATCGGCATGTTGCTATTGTCGACGGTCGCCGCATACGACCTCGGGTACGTGAGCTTACGCGGACTGGCGCTTCGGCTCCGGAACAAATTGGAGACGGTCAGGCGCCTGCAGCGCTATCGAGGTCATCTCCTCAACTGGTATGACACGCGAACGCTCGCGCCACTGGCTCCCCGCTATGTCTCCGCGGTCGACAGCGGCAATCTCGCGGGAGCGCTTCTTGCGCTCAAGGCGGCCTGCGCCGAGGTCCAGTCTGCGCCCTGCCTGCGGGGTGCCCTTTGGCAAGGGCTGGCGGACACGATTGCGCTGCTAGAGGAGAGCCTCGAACGGATGGCCGCCGGAGGCGACGAATCAGTCATTGCTGAACCTGGCAAGAAGGCCCGTGCCATGCGGCAGGCAGCCCTGGCAGCGCGGAATGCACCGGAGTCCTGGCGTCGCACGATTCAGACGCTGGGCGAGATGGAGTCTGGGGATCTCGAGCCGCTCGTACTCGAAACCATGGGCGGGCGAAGCGTGTCGACCGATCCATCGGTTCTTCACGAGGTGCATCTCTGGCTTTCGCGTGTCCGCGACCACATCCAAAGCATGCAAGACGAGCTGGCGTCTCTCGCACCATGGCTTCCCATTCTCGATGCGGCGCCATCCCCCCTGAATCCGAATGCCGCCGAGCCGTATCTTTCGGAGACCCGCACGCGACTGGCCGAGCTCCTCTCGCCAACCGTGCGGGTGAACGCTGTTTCCAGACATTGTGCGCTCGCGCGGGAGGTGATCTCAGACCTGCGCGTCCGCCTCGGTGACGACCGGACGACACGCGACAGCGATTCGCCAGAAGTCATCGGGTGGCTCGGCGATCTCGAACGATCCTTGGACGTAGGAGAACGCAACGCGAGCGAGCTTCGAGTCGAGCTCGACCGCTTGTCCGCACAGGCGGAGCAGGAAGTGCTCGCGATGGATTTTCGCCTGCTCTACGACTCACGCGTACGTCATCTACATATTGGTTACAACGTCGATGCGGACCAAATCGATCCGCATCACTACGACCTGCTTGCTTCGGAGGCTCGGCTGGCCAGCTTTGTGGGCATCGCCAAGCGAGATCTTCCGGTCGAGCACTGGTTCGCGCTCGAGCGACCCCTGACGCAGACGAAAGGCGGCGCCGCGCTTCTGTCCTGGGGCGGCTCGATGTTCGAGTACCTGATGCCCGCGCTCTTGATGCGCAGTTACGACGGAACACTACTCGGGAGGAGCGAGAGGGCAGCGGTGGAGCAACAGATGGCTGACGGACACCGCCGGAGAGTTCCGTGGGGTGTTTCCGAATCAGGATACGGGGCGGTCGATGCAGATCACAATTACAGGTACTACGCCTTCGGCTCACCTGGCCTGGGCCGGAAACGGGGCCTCCATGACGACATCGTCATCGCGCCCTATGCCACCGCGCTCGCCTTACCGCTCTTTCCTGCATCCAGCGTCCAGAACCTGACCGCTCTTTGCGAGCTCGGAGCGCTGGGAACGTACGGTCTTTATGAAGCCGTCGATTTCACGCCGAGCCGCCTACCCGAAGGGAAAGCCTTCTCGATTGTCAGCTCCTATATGTCGCATCACCAGGGGATGACACTCTCAGCGCTCGACAATCTCCTCTGCGACGAGGCATTGGTGCGGCGATTCGAAGCGGACGCGCGGGTGCAGGCGACGCAACTGTTGCTTCAGGAGCGTGTGCCGGATGTCTTCCCTGTGGAGGCGGCACGCGGTTCCGAGGTTTCGGCCGAACGACCACGGGAGACCGAGGCCGTCGTCCTCCGGCCATGGCGCCCGAAGCAGCCAAACAGCTCGCCGCAGGTCCACGCGCTCGGCAACGGCCGCTTGGGCTCCTGGATCACGGATGCTGGATCCGGTGCGGTCCACTGGCGAGGCCACGCGGTCACTCGCTCGGTGCCGGACAGCACACTCGATGCTTCGGGGCTCTGGATCTACGTGAGAGACGAGGAGAGTGGAGCTGTCTGGTCCGCGGGCCGACAACCCACTGGCCCTCAGGGCGCGGAAACGGATGTCGTCTTCCACGCGCATATGATCGAGCTCCACACGCGCTACCACGGGATCGCTTTGCGCATGGACTTAGCGGTGGGCCCGGCAGACGACATCGAGATGCGCCGACTCACCGTCGTGAACGAGACCGATCGTCACCGACAGCTTTCGCTGACCAGCTACGGCGAGGTGGTTCTCGCGCCGGTGCTCGAGGATGCGCGACACCTGGCATTCAGCAAGCTCTTCGTCGAGGGGAGCTACCAGCCGGAGCGCTACGCGTTGGTATTCAATCGCCGTCCGCGCGAGCCGGGCAAGCAACCCCCCGTCGTCATGCACCGGCTGGTGGCGGATTCAGATGCTGTGCAATGCATTGGCTTCGAGACCGACCGGGAGCGTTTTCTTGGAAGGAATAGAAGCGCGCGTTTTCCCCGAGCCATGGAGGCTGGGCTATCGTCGACCGTGGGCACGACGCTCGATACGATCATGGCGCTGCAGGCCCGGGTGGATCTCGCACCCTACGCCACCGAGCAGCTCGCCTTCGTCACGATTGCCGGCGGATCTCGACGTTCCGTAGAGGAGACGGCCGCGCGCTACGGTACGCTCGACTCCCTGGAATGGTTGCTGACCGACGCCTACACCGACGTCCGACGTGAGATCCAGCGTCTAGGCCTGGATCCGGATCGCTTGCCCGAGCTCCAAGAGCTGCTCTCCGTTCTGCTCGATCCCGGCGCTGCGCTTCGTGCGGATCCCGAGACCATCGCTGCCAATCGTCTGGGCCAACCACAACTCTGGGCACTGGGGATCTCCGGCGATAACCCCATCCTGCTCCATCGCACGCCCGATCCAAGGGACGACAAGCTCCTCGCAGACCTCATTCGCGCGCACGAGCTATGGCGGAGGCGAGGGATCGTGATCGATTTGGTCGTGCAGTCACAGACGGCCTCGGCCTACCGGGACGATGCATTGCAGGCAGCACATCGTCTCGTCTCAGGTCTGGGTTCCGCGGATTGGCTAGGGCGGCATGGTGGCATTCACCTACTGCGAGAGGACCAGGCTCAGGAGGACCAGCTCGGTCTCCTCGCGGCCGCAGCAGGCGTCATCCTCGAGTCCGACGGTCGGTCGCTTGCCGCCCAGCTCTCTCCCCACGTCGAGCCGCACCCGCTTCCCCGCTTCGTCTCCATGCGCCCTGCCCCGCGGCGCGCCCCGACAAAGCCGCTCGGTCGACCCGAGGATTTGCACTTCGACAATGGGCTTGGTGGATTCTCACACGACGGACGTGAGTATGTGATTCACCTCCGGCCCGGGCAGACGACGCCCGCCCCGTGGTGCAACGTGCTGGCAAACGAGGAGTTCGGCTGCCTCGTGACCGAGGCTGGTGGAGGCTACACTTGGGCCGGGAACAGCGGGGAGTTCCGCCTTACTCCGTGGACGAATGACCCGGTTCTCGACGGGCCTGGCGAAGCACTGTACCTGCGCGATGAGGAGACGGCGGAAGTTTGGACGCCCACACCGAAACCAGCGGGCAGCGACGTTGCATGCGAGGTCCGCCACGGTGCGGGATATACGGAATGGAGGCAGAACGGCCACGCCTTCGAGCAGTTGCTGCGCGTCTTCGTGCCTCCAGACGACCCCGTGAAGATTGTCCAGATCCGGCTGCGCAACTGCGAGGCCCGCATGCGGAGGGTGACGGCTACGTACTACGCCCAGTGGGTGCTGGGGCGCTCTGCGGATGTCAGCGGAGCTCACGTAGTGCCGCTTTACGACGCCGAGGTCCATGCGCTCGTGGCCCGCAACGCTTGGAACCCAGACTTCGCCGAGCGGGTTGCCTTTCTGAGCTCGGACCGCGATCCTCACGGATTAACCGCCGACCGAAGGGAATTCCTGGGACGGGAGGGCAACGTGGGTTCCCCCGCGGCGCTCCGACGTGTGGGCTTGAGCGGTATGACGCGTGCCGGGCTCGACCCTTGTGGAGCGTTCCAAGTGCACCTCGACATTGGTCCCGGCGAAGAGGTGGAGACGTTCTTCGTCCTGGGTACGGGGCGAAATACCGAACACATGCGTGAGCTCGTCCGCGCCTGGCGTGATCCGGCGAGGGTCAAAGAGGCCTGGCAGCAGCTCGGGGTGCACTGGGACTCCCTGCTCGATGCCATCACGGTACGGACGCCCTCCAAGGAGATGGACCTGATGCTCAATCGCTGGGCCCTCTACCAGGTTCTCTCGTCGAGAATCCTCGGTCGCACAGGCTTCTATCAGTCGAGTGGCGCCTTTGGGTTTCGCGACCAGCTTCAGGACGTGCTGGCTATCGCCCACGTCGACCCCGAGATGACGCGACGACACATCCTCGAGAGCGCCGCACGGCAATTCGAAGAGGGAGACGTGCTCCACTGGTGGCATCCTCCAGTGGGTCGGGGCGTTCGCACGCGCTGCTCCGACGATCTTCTGTGGCTTCCCTACGTCACGGCTCAGTACGTCGAAGCGACGGGGGATCTGGCGATCCTGGATGAGCAGGTTCCTTTTCTCACGGGCCCGCCGCTCCAGCCGGACGAGCACGACCGCTTCGGTCTTTTTGACGCGACCACTTCAACCGGATCTCTGTTCGAGCACTGCCATAGAGCGCTAGAGCGCGGCGTGACGCGCGGGCCGCGGGGCTTGCCACTCATCGGAGACGGGGACTGGAACGACGGCATGAACCGCGTCGGCTCCCGAGGCCGTGGCGAAAGCGTTTGGCTCGCGTGGTTCGCGATCGCAGCGATGGACGGATTCGCGAGTCTGTGTGAGCAAAGGGGTGAGGGGGATCATGCGCATGCCTGGCGTGACCGTTCCCGGGAGCTCGCAGCCGTGGTGGAGCGCGAGGGTTGGGACGGGGGCTGGTATCGACGGGCGTACGACGATGACGGCAAGCCGTGGGGGTCGAGCGCTTCAGAGGAGTGCCGCATCGATTCCATTGCGCAGTCATGGGCCGTGCTTTCGGGAGCGGCACCGCCCGAGCGGTCGGCGCGAGCGCTTCATTCGGCGGGATCGGTGTTGCTTCGGGAGGATCAGAAGCTCTTGCGGCTTCTCTGGCCTCCTTTCGATGCGACACCACGCGACCCAGGCTACATCAAGGCTTACCCTCCGGGGATCCGCGAGAACGGCGGCCAGTATACACATGCTTCGGCATGGCTCGCTTGGGCCCTTGCGGAGTCCGGCGACTGGGAGCAGTCGGTGCGTATCGCCCAGCTACTCAACCCGATCGCGCACTCCCGCAGCAGAGGCGACGCGCTCTGCTATCGGCTCGAGCCCTACGTCCTGGCCGCGGACATCGCCAGCGTCGATCCTCATGTCGGGCGTGGCGGCTGGAGTTGGTACACAGGCTCGGCAGCGTGGTTCTGGCGGCTCGGAATCGAGGTCATCCTTGGGCTGCGGAGGGTCGACGGCGGGCTGCGGATCGACCCGCGGATTCCGGGGGACTGGCCCGGATTCAATGCGACGATCCGAACGGCAGGTGGAGCTCTGCGGATCGAGGTGGAGAACCCAGGGGGTTCGGGCCATGGCGTCGCCGAGCTCCTCGTCGACGGAGAGCCAATCGATGGCCAGGAGGTCCCTCTGCCCAACGATGGGAAGACTCACCAGGTCAGCATCCGTCTCTTAGCCGATAGACGCGGACTGCTACCTAGCTAGGAACGCCCACGCAATTCCCCTGTACCTCCTCAGAACCCCGGCGACCGCACAATCGTTGACGTTTCCGCGCTCGGGGTCAGGCTGGCCAACCCAATGGTTCACTTGCTGTACGCCCTGCTTGCGACCGCTAGATCGTGCCTCCGGCCGCAGCGCGAGCTCGCTCTCGAAAACCTCGCCTTGAGTCAGCAGCTAGCCATTCTGAAGCGCAAGACCAAGCGCCCCAAAAAGTTGCTCGAGTCGCGGAATCATTTCGTAGTGATGCAGAGTGGCTCGTTCTGCTCTTCTTTGGCGCGTGCTGCGTTTTTTTGCACTGAAGTGATTCGGTCTGACTCCGAATGACGCAGCTTGAGTCACCGTGAGGCAAAAGGAGTCACTGTGGTTCAGATTGGTGCAATAAACTCCAAGTCGATTCATCGCGCGTCAAAAGGGACCAAACTTTGTTGGGGCAAGGCATAGTTTTGGCAGACACCAAAACTGCACGCCCTTCGCCTCGGAACTTGTATCGTTCCGCACTCGAGCGTGATGACGTGCTCAACGCCTACGGCTTATTCGCGCGCAGCGGCTCGTATGGCCACTGCAAATAAGCCGAAGGCGTTGAGCACTTCCACAAAGTGCGGCGGCGCGAACGTCGAAGACGTCGCGCGCAGCGCTTGCAGTTTTGTTAAACAAAACTCCACCTTGCCCGAACAAGTTGAGTCACATTCTGACCAATGTTGGCACTTTCTGTCACTCGCTGGCACTGAAAGTCACAGACGGACCAATCCTCTTCAGGGAACCGGACGCGAAAAAAAATCGCGATCCAGCGCAACATAGATGTGGACGACGAGGGGAGATTCAATCACGCCTGGCGGCGGCGCAAATCCGCCGACACCCTGGCTTACCTATGCCGAGGCCGCCGCCTACACAGGCTGGTCGGTTGGCTACCTACAGAACCTCGTGAGCGCAGGGAAGATTCCTGTCTACGGCCGGCCTCGCTCGCGCCGGTTCCGTCGAGATATGTTAGACCTCTATCTGACGGACCCGAACATGGCGATGCGGAAGTTTCGTGCAGAAAGGAAACGACCGCATGACCGTTAGACGACGAGATAGATCATGGCTGTACGACTTTACCTTGGAGGGGCACGGCAGGCACAGGCATGCCGGGTTCCGCACCAAGGCCGAGGCGTGCGCAGCAGAACGACAGAAGCGCGAAGAGCTCTTGATGGCGCGCAAGCGCTTCGTCCTATCGGACGCGTACGAGATGTACATGTCCGCGACGACCGTGAGGCCCGGTACGATCGATCACAGAAGGCGATTCTGGAGTCAGATCGAGCCGTGCCTCGGCCACCTGTACATCGAGCAAGTGGACACCTCCGCGATCGACGAGCTCAAGCAGAGTCTGCCGGATCACCTCGGTCCGGAGTCGATCAACAACCGCACGAAAGTGGTGCGCGCTGTGCTCCGCTTCATGTGGAAAAGGGGACACCTGCCATCAGTGCCTTACGTACCGATGGAAAGTGCCCCCGAACAGAACCCCGAATGGTACACCGAACAGGAGCGCGACAGGTTCCTAGACGGCATGTTCGAGAGGTTCCCGCAATGGTACACGTTCTTTTACATCACGACACGCCTCGGGCTGCGCGCCGGGGAGGTCTACGCGATCTCGAAGGATCGGATTCGCGACGTACCGCCTATGTTGGTGGTCGATCGCGCTGTGCAACGTGGCCACAAGGATCGGCCTGCGGCCCTGGGGCCACGCAAAAACAATCGTGTGCTGACATTGTCGCTCACGCAGGACGTGGTCGACGCGATTCGATGGCACATCAAGAGCGGATTTGCAGGGCCAGAGTTCCTGTTCAGCAAGGACGGGCGCTTTCCCAAGAAGATCCACTCCCACGCGCGCCCGATGCACCTCGTGCAACGCGCTCTAGGGCTTCGCGAGCTCGGACACCACAGGATTGGGCGTCACTCTGTAGCCAGTCAGGCGGCCACGGGAGGGCACTCCATGAAGGCGATCCAGGCGCAGCTGGGGCACAGATCGCTCAAGAGCACGGAGCAGTATGCGCACCTTGGAAAGCGCGCACAGCTCCGAATCGTGGCCGACCTCGAGCCCTCATCACCTCCCCACGGCACCCTGACGGCACCGGGCTGAGGCACCATCCGAAAAGCTGCTTAGATTTCAGCAGCTTACATAGGAAAGGGGCGACCCGGCACGGATCGCCCCTTTTGGAATTTCGCTCGCCTTGCGATGAGTTGTTCATCGCTCGGTTCCGTGCACGCCCATACGTTGCGTGCACCACGACCGACTTTGTCTGGATTTCGAGCGCGAGGCTCGATGGCAGGCTTATTCAGCGTTGCCAGCTTTGATCGACACGTCTCGGCGCGATGCGTCCCCCGTCGGGAAGCCTACTAACAACTCGCGTAAACATGTTTTTGCTCACTGGAGAAGCTTTGACCGATACGTCTCGAGCGCTGTCGTCGTACTCGTCTGCTTTTGATCGCTTCGAAGTACCGTCGGCCTGCATAGGTTGCCCTATGCTCGGCCTCCGGACGAAGCCCCAGCGCCGGTTTGGTGTTAGCAAACCGGCGTGATTGGACTCCGCGACGACTCTCGTCGTGCCTGAACCCCTGGATTTCGGCTCGCCAGGGGCGCCAGTTGGGATGCGCTTTCTCGTGGATCCTAAGACACATGCTTTGTCTCATGCCGTTGTTGGAGCTTTTGGCCCCGTGAGCAACGGTGTCGCGCAGCATGCTCAGACCGACGCGTGCAATCCAGATTTAGTTTTCAAAGATGGGCACCCGCACCTCGTGGGACTACCGCGGCCGGTTCCGAACCGGTGTTCGCAATGAGCCGACGGTGTCACCCCGTCACGCTCGCTTCGGCGGGCACTCCACTGCCAGGCAGCGTAATGCCGAACCTCTGACGCGCCGTCGCCGTCACCGATCGGTCTCAGTGCCAAGACCGTCGGCGCCTCGCCAAGAATCTTCGCGACCACCGTGCGGTGAAACAGGATGGTGTCCCGATTCAGGCGCGCCTTCCGCCACTGCCCCCCTGCGTTGTGGGAACCTCGTCGTAGCTCTCGCTCGACTCGAAACCCGCAGACGACCAATGACTTCTGCAATCCTCACGACCCACGGACACGTTCGGCGCTCTCAGCGCCCCGACTGCGGAACCTCGCGGCCCCGCCTCTCGCCCCCGTGAGAGGGAGAAACAACAACTTCTCGTTGCTGTTGTCAGATGGGTTGCTTCAAAGAACGTCGAACTCGCGTGTCGCGATCTTCCGAACGTCTACTTCTACAGATCTGCTTGGCGAGATCAACGAAATTCGCTTGTGGAAAAATGCATTTTTTTCTCCCCAAGCAACCCGCGTTTCACCCAACCTGTCCACACCCCGCGACGCGAATGAATTGCGTCTCGTTTTCAAGGCGACGAGGGGGCCGGTGCAACAGGAACAGCGGAAGTGTTGACTGGAATCGCCGCGGGCGCCGTCGTCGGGGTTGTCACTCCCGATGGCTCCCCGGACGCGGACGGTTCGCCAACCGCCGACGGATCGGTTGGCGCGGCTGGAGGAGCACCCACAACAGTCGGTTGCTCGAGGCTCGGATCGAGCTCTGGACCGTCGAGCGGCACATCGAAGTCGAACGGCTTGATCCGCGGCATCATCATGCCGAAGCGGTCGACGGTCACCCACGATCCATCGGGCATCACGTACGCGGCGACTTCTTTGTCGAACCGCGGCAAGTGGTGCTCGATCGGCCGTTTGACCTGACCGCGGACCCGTCCGATCGCAACTTCGACGGGAAGCGGTTCTTCCAACACGAAGTTGTAGCCGCCCTGGTCGAACTCCATGAGATACATCTCCTCTTCGAACTCGAACTCACGTCTGAACACCATCGGTTGGTGCCCATATCGCGTATGGGGGCGATGCTCGAGCACGAACGACATGAGTCGGACGGCGATGTGATTGTGCATGCGGTGACAGCCATGCGAGTGGCGGCGCATGATGCTCATGTAGTCCACTGAGCCGTGGGTGCGGATCCCCTCATCGCCACCGATTTGGATCTCACCCTCGGGCGAGCGGTAAAACTTTCGGTGATACGCGGCGACCAAACCGTATGCGGACGCGTAGCTCGGGCCGGTATCGTGGTAGTTGACCTCGTACTTGCCCTTTCGGGTCTTGATGAGCACCACCTTTGGCGGCGTGCTCTCGGGCGGCACCCAGACTGGTGCGGCTGCAATACGGCTCCACACCCGCTTCCCCACGGGAGAGTCCTTGTACTTCCACATCACCGCACCGTCGATGTACTCGCCCCGCCAGCCACCGACCGTCGTCCCATATCGCGCCAAGGGGATCTTCTGGTCGTTGTATTTCACATAGACCGTGAGGCGTGGACGACGGCTGACCGGTTGCGACCTCGCCTTGCCCTCTTCGTCGTAGGGGAATTCGTACCAAACGTCGCCTCGATTGATCGAGACGGAAAGGTCCATGTTATCGCTATAGTAAGGCGGAAGCTCGATGCCTTCGATGGCGACGATTTCATGCGGGCCAATTCCGCCGAGAGATTGGAGCCACGCATACGTCGACTCGGGAGTCTGAAGGCCGAAGGCCTCAATGACCCGCTCGCGCAGCTCGGCTTCGAAGTTAGGGACGATGACCTCTCTGCCGTCCTCGGTCTTGAAGGTGCGCGGCTCCCCGGACTTGAGCATGGAGGTGCTTCCGTCTTCGATGACCTGCGCTGCGTGCATCGCGCGCTCGGTCAGGACTCGTATGACGGCCTCTTGTTCGGTCTCTAGAGGCGTCTTTTGAAGCACGGCCAACGTCTCGTCGCCAATGAACCCCCAGCCGTAGACGCGATGCCGACGCTCGAACTCCGCCAACGCTTCATGGGTGCGCCAGTCGAACAATCCGGGAACGTAGTCACCTCGCCCCTCGAAGAAGCCTTCGCACTGCAACCGTTGTTGAGCCGCATCGATGGCCTCAATCTCGGGAGCCAAGACTTTGTATTCCTCGACTTTCGCCCACCGCTCCTCGGGGAGTTGGGAGGCCGTGATCTCGTCGAGGCCGCTCACGCCGAGCTGGGCAACCAGAGCTTCCACCTCGGGCTTCAACCGCTGGTATTGGGCTAGTCGTCGAGCGGGTCTACGCCCTGGCCGATACGCGAGAAAGCCTTCGAAGCTTTGGAGCGGCGTCAGATCGAGGGTTTCGGCACATTCGAGGTTGCGGATCTCTTCGAAGCGGGTTCGAATCAGAGAAATCGTGGGAAGGATCCCGTAGAGCTCGAGGTACTTGTCCTTACGTGCGCGGGCTCCGTGCCGGTCGTTTGGGAACTCGCCGCGCGCGAGGGCTAGATAGGTCGGTCGGTACGCCATGGGCTTCGGCTCTTCGTCCGGAGAGGAAGAGTCGGTGAAGATGTACGGGGTCCAGTCTTCGCCGAGGTCGAGGAGCAGCAGCCCGTCGACGTCCGCCCTGGCCGCATCGACTTGGCCCTGGGCGGAGCCGTCTTTCCAAAACGGCACAGGAGCTTCCAAGACGACCTTGGGAGCTTCGTCCGCGGACGCAGGTACCGTTCGAGTTTCTTGCTCGATTGGAGCCCGCGCCGGATCCTGCCTCGGTGTGCAGCCACAAAGGGCCGCACACGCCAGAATCATCAATAATCCCGAACGCACTTGAGCCACGACGTAATCACCTTGGGGCGTATATGCGGGAGGCGCAAGTTTCGAGCCCGTCCGACTGGACGGACCGGTAGGGGGCCGTGCTAGATGGCGCGGGGATGGGCTTTTTCGAGCGGCGGACTGTAGGGCTAGTGCTCACCCCGGCGCTGTTCCTGGCGACCTGGTTTGCGCCGCTCGGACTGGAACCGCGAGCTCAGCGGTTAGCCGCGGTTTTCATCGCCGTCCTGATCGCGTGGGTCACCGAGGTGATCCCCATCTACGTTACGGCTCTCCTGATCGGGCCCGCGATGGTCGTCGTGGGAGTGACCGATAGCAAGACCGCTTTCGCGCCGTACGCAGACCCGCTGATCTTCCTCTTCATCGGTGGCTTTTTCATCGCCCGTGCGATGACGCGCCACGGCCTCGACAGGCGGCTTGCCCGGTCGCTGATGCAGTTTCCGCTGGTCAGGGGATCACCCGTTCGGATCCGCATCGCCTTCATGATGTCGGCCGTCGTGCTTTCCATGTGGATCAGCAATACCGCAACCGCGGCGATCCTGATCCCGATCCTGCTCGGCACCCTCCCCGACGACCACGCCGGCAATCCAGGGAGCGTTCTGGCAGTGGCATATGCAAGCTCGATCGGTGGGATGGGCACCCTGATCGGAAGCCCACCGAGCTTCATCACGGTCCGCTTTCTTCAGGAGCAGGCCGACATTCAGATCGATTTCCTTCAGTGGATGGGCATCGGGGTGCCCGCAGCGCTCACGCTCGCGCTGGTTGTCGGGCTCGTGCTCCAGTGGCTTGCGCCGCCGCCCCCGATCGAGTCCGAGGTGGCCGGGGTCACGCGAGCTTGGTCGCGCGGCGAAATCGTCACTGCCGTGTGCTTCGGGTTGGCAGTCGCGGGTTGGACGATTCCTGGAATCATGCGCGCCGTCGGTGCTCCGAATGCGGAAGCGGTGGCGGAAGCATTGCCGATCGGCGCGGTTGCGATCCTCGCTGCGGCTCCCCTCTTCTTGATCGTAGACGAAGACGGCACGACCCCCGTGCTCCCGTGGAACGATGCGGTGCGCATCGACTGGGGACTGATACTTCTATTCGGCGGAGGTTTGTCACTCGGCGCACAGATGTTCGAAACCGGCCTCGCTTCGGCGATGAGTCATTGGTTCCTGTCGATCACGGGCATCAACACGCTATGGGGTTTGACCGCCGCCATGATCTTCTTCACCGTCTTCTTTACGGAAGCATGCTCCAACACCGCATCGTCGAACATGATCGTCCCTCTGGCCATTGCCGCTGCAGTGGAGCTCGGAGTGTCGCCACTACTACCTGCCCTCGCGGTTGGTCTCGCGGCGAGTTGTGCGTTCATGCTTCCGATCGCAACGGGCCCCAACGCCGTCGCGTACGGCCAAGGTCTGATCGACCTCAGACAAATGATGCGCGTCGGCTTCGTGCTGAACATCGTAGCTGCACTGATTCTGTTGGCAGTGCTCTGGTCTCTGAGCATTGCGTACGGCTGGGCGTAGCCTTGCCGTTTTGTTGAGGTCCGCCACAAGGGTGACTCATCCTTGTATGTCCGATGTCGTAGAGGCGACTTATGGCAACTGAGCCTTTTCTGCTGAACCAGTTGAGACCACTTGGGAAGGGCGGCGCCGCGCTGACGCAGGCCGCCGCATCGATCGCTCTTGCCCAGGGTCAGCCACAAACGATCGTCGACGTCCTTCACGGACGTGCGTTTCGTTATTACGAAGAAGGGCTGCGGCAGTACCTCGCGATCCGAACCGGGTCCACAGAGCGTGCCGAACACTATCTGGCGAAGCTTCGCGCATTCGTCGCCAAGACGGCAAGCGATTCGTTGATCAAAGCTCCTGGGATTCGTGCTCGTCTTTATCGCGCCGCGCGTGGGTACATCCGCAACGCCAGCCGCCCGCTCAAACCGCCGAGCCGGGAACGACTCGAGGCGCTTCCGTGGCGCGCCCTTCCCTCGGCACACAGGTCGGCGAGCCCACTCAATGGGCTTCGATTCGATTTGAACGGTGAAGAGTCCGAACTGCTCGAGCTTCGTTTCGCGCGAGAGTTGGGCGTCGAAGAGCTGGCTTTCGTCTACGGGAAGACGGCGGTCGAGATGAAGAGCCGGCTCGATGCCGCGATGGCCGACGCCAAGGACGTCCTTCGAGAACACGGTGTCCGAGACGCAGACCGATTCGGCCGCATCATCATCGAGGCGTTCGCCCTGGAGGAGCGCCCACGCACCCGCGATCGAGATCACGACGGCATCGAGCCGCTGCCGATCGGCACGATCGTCGGTGGCCGCTACTCGATCGAAGCACGGGTGGGGCTTGGAGCGTTTGGCGACGTGTATCGCGCGAAAGACACGGAAGTTCCGGGCCACGTGGTGGCGCTCAAGCTGCTTCATCAGGCGGCCCACTCGAAGAGCGCAAAACAAGCATCGCTTCGCGAGTTGCGCTTGATCGCCTCGGTGTTCCATCCGTCGATCGTGCAGTTCAAAGACCACGGGTGGTTCGAGGAGCGACTTTGGTTCGTCATGCCGTGGTACGACGGCGAGACGCTGCAGTCGCGTCTTCAACGTGAGCCCTTGAGCCGAGAGGAAGCGCTGAAGATCTTCCAGCCCCTCGCCCGTGCGCTAGCCGCGATGCACGCAGCGGGGGTTCGCCACCAGGACGTGAAGCCCGAGAACATTTTTCTTGCTCGCATCCCCGGCTTCGGTGGAGATGAAGTCACTCCCGTTTTGCTCGACCTTGGTGTTGCGGCGACCGAGGCAGAGATGGTCGTCGCCGGGACCCCGACCTATTTTGCACCTGAAGTCGCCGCGCAGTTTGCTTCGGTCGATCAAAAGCCGCCGGTCACCAACAAAGCAGACATTTTTGCCCTAGCCCTCTCACTTCGGAACGCCCTCGAGCCCGAGACGCAGGCCGACGTGGCCGCCGGCGCGGTCGACACCTTCATCGAGGAGCGTTCCCACGAAACACCCCGGGCACCGACCAGGCACGCGCTCAAGTATCTCACGCCTTCGTTCGACCGGTGGTTGAACCGAGACGCGGCGGTTCGTCCGACGGCAGATGAGCTCGCCGAAGAGCTGTCTGTGCTCGCATTGCCAGAGGTACGCCGCGAGCGAATCAAGACGATCCTTCGATGGACGATCCCGCTGGCCCTTGCGCTCCTCGGGGCGTCGGGCGCCGCGGTCACCGTTTTCTACCAACAGGCCGAGATCGAGCGAGAAGAAGCCAACCGGGCGCGACTTGCCGCTTCAGGGCTCCGGCAAGACTTGGCAGACACTCGCGAGATCGCTGAACGGCTCGAGCTCCGTTACGAGCAGAGTCGACTCACCCGCACCGAGCTTGCAAAGCGGCTCGCTCGAACCGACGGCAAGGTCGCTGAGCTCCGGAGCGAGCTCAAAGAAGAAGAGCGGCGTCTGATACGCACGCGCGACAAGCTCGTCCAGAACCGTCAGGAGAAGGTCGAAGTCGAGCAGCACCTTGCCGAAACGGAGCGCGACCTTTCCGAAACAGAGCGACGGCTGACGGTGACGTTGCAAAAGCTCTCGACCGAGGAAGACACGACACGGCGACTCGGCCGGCAGCTGAAGCGTGAAGAAGATCGCAAGCTCGAGCTTCAGGCTGAGCTCGCTGCACTCGAAGTCCGACTCAGCGCCGAGGCTGCGAAGACCGAGGAGCTACAGTCCGCGGTGGCGCGAGCCGTGGCTGCACGAAGCCGCGCAGAGCTAGAGATGGAGTTCTTGCAGGAGGAGCTCGAGGCGCTTCGCATTCGAAACCTTCCGCGTGAACCCGAGCCCGGTCCGGCCAACAAGGACAAGCCGAACGGCGACTCGGCGCCCGGCAGCTAGTGTCGCATCCTCTATGGTCACTCGAGCCGCGATTCCTGGGGGCGCTGACCCTCCGCTTCGGTGCGCTTCTCGTCTTCTCGACGGCCCTCATGGCTTTCGTGGACGTACCTCTGCAGGGTGAGGCTGCGCCGTGGGGCATCATTTCGTTCGAGCTTGCGGGGACTCCCAACCGGGCCCTCGCGATCTTGCTCGAGTGGCAGAGCAAGTCGGCGCTCGGCCACGCCAAGCTCAGTCTGATCATCGATTTCGTCTACTTGTTGATCTACGGCCTGTTCTTTTCGATGCTCGCGGTTTGGGTCGGCAAACGGCTCGATGAGGAAACCTGGAGCACGCGCGCTGCCTGGGGAGCGACCGTCGCCGCGGGCTTCGACGTGCTCGAAAACGGGGTCCTGTTGTTCGAGGTAGCTCGAGTCTCATCGCCCGCGCCCTACGCGCAGCTCGCCCTGGCATTCGCCGGAGCGAAGTTCGCCCTGCTCGGTGTCTCCGTGCTCTACAGCCTGGTCGGCGGTGCCAAGGTGTTGCTGCAGCGCTATCGGCGGCCCTTGTAGCCCATCATGTCTTGCATGGCGGACTCGCTCATCTCGGCGATCTCCGCCTCTTCGAGAAGGCGCTCGGCGCAGTCCTCGCAGACATTGATGCGTCGACCCTCGGTTTTCACGGACACGAGCTCGTCGACTTCGTCTTCACATGAACGGCAGACGGCCATGCTATCTCGCGCGTGGGAGCAAGCGGCTCATGGATGGAAGGACGACGTGTTTTCTCACCGAGCGCACCGCACCGCCGAGGCCGACCGGAAGCGCACGAAACTCGATGTCGACATGCTTTGGGTCGGTCTCCACACCGTGCAGCGTGACGAACGACGTCAGGAGTGAGACGGCGCGCCGAACGAGCGGGTTCTTGCCGATCTTCGGATCACGCATGAGATCGAGCACGATGCGATTGCCGTTGGCTTCGGCAAGAATCGGGGAGCGCCCAGGCAGGTAGGCGACGAGCGTCCCGGGGTTGGTGAGGTCGAGAGCCCCCGACTTGATCAGCGCGGCCACCGGCGTTTCGGACTCGCCGTTTAGCTTCATCATGACTTCCTCGAGACGAAGCGCGACGGTGAGCTCGTCTTCATTGAACACCACCCGCTCAACGTAGACGATGGCGGAAGCCCGAATGGGCGTCGACATCATCTCGACGTTGCCCGACAACCGAAGGCCGGGAGGAATGGAGTCGATGCTGAAGTCTTCGACTTTGCCGGCACGCTCGGCTTGGGCGCCGAGCCAGCGCAGGGCGGCGACGGGAACACCGAAGCGAAGCCCGAGCGCGCTTCTCACGGCGCGGCCGATCTCCTCTGGGTGCGAACGCAGGTAGCCGCGGAGGGCGTCAACTGTTTCTTGGGGGGTGGGCATGACCGGACGAGTCTAATGTCGTGGCGGCCCGTCGTAAACGGTCAATTCGTCGGGGTGCTCGCGGGATCGCAAAAACCGCGGCCGTTGCCCAGATCCAGGCAGGCCTGCTGAAATGGGCACAGACTGACGACGGTGGCATCACAGGCCTCGACGCAGACCGGACCGTCGCGGTCGACGTTTTCGAGATCGCAATTCTGCCCGTCGAGACACACGCAGATCCCGCCGAGCTCACAGTCGATACTGTAGGTGCACACTTCACCGATGAGCACCGGCGTGAAGTCTTCGTTGTCGAGCTCGCCTGGAAGGCACACCCAGAAATCCGCCTCGCCTTCGACGCCTGAATCGGCGTCGGTTCCGCCATCGACCCCGGCGTCAGCGCCTCCGTCGACCCCACCATCGGAGGGGAGCCCCTCGCCCTGCACGCAGGCCTGGCCATCATCGCAACGGATGATGTCGGCAGTGCAGGTACTCAGGCAGTAGTTGCCGTACACCGTGACGGTGCAAACTCCGCTCGAGCAGCTGGCCGTATCGAAACAAGCCGAGCTTATGCGGGCAGGGTCGCTGCATCCGAACACCACGGTCGAAGCCAAAACGCAGAGCACACACCAGGCTGGAGGCCTCATCGAGACGGGTTGTAGCAAGAGAGGCGGCGAGGCGCGATTTTGTGGCTCAAGGCCGTAGGGCAGAGCTGAAATCTCGGGCGGGCGCATAGCGTTGCTCTTGCTCGTCGAATGTGTAGAGCTCGGCGGCGTTGGCCAGCAAATCGCCTTCTAGGAGCGACTTGTCGGGACGAAAGCCGTCGGTCATTGGAATGCGTTCGACCCACTTCACCCATGCCGGCCGCTGACTCGGATCGAGCCCGGCGACGAAAGCGTTCCAGGATGGAAGGTCGAGGGCCCGGTTTTCATGGGTGGCCACGACCGCCACCGGCAGCGTCAGGCCTTCCCGCTCGACCCCGTAGACGACGGCCTGCCGGAGGGCCGCAAATCCATAGAGCGCGTCTTCGATGCTTCGCGTCGCGACCAGACCGCGCGGCGTTCGCAACATGCGGCTCAAGCGGTCGACGAACCAGTAGTCCCCGTCTGCATCACGACGAAGCACGTCCCAAGTCACGAACCAAGTGTCATCTCGCTCGAACACCCCTTGAAGCAAGCGTGAGCCTGCCTCGTCTCCGCCCGCAAAGGCCGCCACCGGATGTTCGGCATCGAGCCGCGCCAAGAGCACTCCGGGCTCATCGACGTGGCAGCGGACGAGGAGGCCATGCTCGTCGCGCGCGAAGTCGCCCCGGTCGAAATCGTAGCGAATCAGCGCCACCTCTGCGCTCCCCGGAAGCGGCCTTCCGAGCGCGCCGATCTTCTCGCCTGATGCGTTGGCAAGAACAGCATTGCCTTCGGTCGAAGCGTAGAACTCCAAAATACCGACAGGGCCGAAACGCTCGACTACCTGCCGCCAAATGTCACCACGTAGACCGCTTCCGGCAAATAACCGAATCGGGTTTTCGTTGTCGGCGGCCGAGGGTTCGAGCTCCAGGAGCCCGCGTAGCATTTCGCCCGCGTAGAAGACGACGGTGGCGCCGTAGCGCCGCACGTCTCCCCAGAACTGCTCCGGCCGGAAGCTTTCGGACAGCGCGAGACGCGAACCTCCGACCAGGCCGCCGCCCACCGTTACCAACATCCCGGCCGGATGATGGAGTGGAAGGCAACAGTAAACGGTGTCTTTCGGTGAGAGGGTGCAGGCTGCGGCCGTCCCGTAGGCGGAAAACGCCCAGCGCTGGTTGGTGATCTTCGCGGCGCGCGGCTTTTTTCCGCGACCGGCGGTCAGCATGACCATCGCGAGGTCTCGCGCGCAGCCCGGATTCGGCTCGTACCACGCGGGAAGCTCGACCGAGTCAGGGTCGATGAGCTCCATGTCGGTTGCGCCGGGCGGGATCTGCCGATCCTGGTGCGCACCGCCCAACACGAGTACTTCACTCGACAACTGCGTGCCAAGTGCTGCGCTCTCCGGATCGGCGACCAGATAGCGCGCGCCAAACCCCTTGAGGGCCTCCTCGAGGAGCTCTTTCGGCCGCCTCGGACTCAGCAAGATCGGAACGGCACCCAGGCGACTGAGCGCCGCAGTGATGGAAAGATAACTAGGACGCGCGCCCATCAGCACGGCGACACGCGCCCCACGCCGCACCCCGCAACGGATGAGCCCACGCACGATGTTGTCAACGCGTCGGTCGGCGTCTGCATACGAAAAAGCGCGACCCTCCCAGAGAAAAAACGTGCTTTCGGGGTTTCGCGTGGCCTGCTCGGTCAGGGCGAGCCCGAGACTCACTCGGGTGTCGGGCTTCAGCTGCTGTAAAACGCTCAGTCGCGGCACCTGCCAACGAAGACTATCGAGTTGCTCTCCGTAGTCGGACGCAGTGCGTCCGATCCGATTCCACCAAGCACCGAGTGAGCCGACGATCGTTTGATAAAAAAGCTCGACATCGAAGTCGACGGCGCCGAAGTCTGCCTCTTCTGGCTCCTCGAGCGGAGTCGGTGCCCGGAGCGGCTCGGGTTGTTCTCCGACCCCCGCACGCCACCGCACCCAGCTTGCGACCGTAGGCCAAGTGAACGACATCGCTTGCTTGCCGACGACCAGACCGAAGTGGCCCGCACGCATGGATACCTCGTACAGCTCTGCATTAGGGGCGGCTCCTCGGATGGCGCGGATCGCCTTCTCGTTGGCGATCGTATCTCGCTCGCCGACGAAGAACAGCACGGGGCGCGTAATGTCGGCTAGGGTTACGGTACGACCGTCCACGACGAACCCACCCGAGAGCATGCGGTTGTGGACGACGAACTCGTCGATGAACTTCTTGAGGGCGGGGCCTGGCCACGCCACGAAGCCCTCTCCGCCGAGGAACCGGCGACGAGCTTCGCGTTTTTCGAGCGCTTGTCGGTCGTGGAGCTTCCGAACGAAATCCACGAGCTGACCTGCTTCCTTGTGGAGCGCCAGCAGCTTGAACCCATTGCTGCTCAAAAAGCCGGGCACGCCTTCGAGCTTGTCCAAGGGCGTATCGAGCGCGTTCTGCAGTAGCTCGAAGACGCGACCTGCGATCGTGTCGTCGAGCATCGGGATGTTGCGGTGGATGTCGACGGGGCTGCCGAACGTCACCACGGAGGCAATGCCTGCGCATTTTCGATACGCGGCGGTCTGGTATGCGAACATGCCGCCCTGCGAGTACCCGACTAGGTGTACGTCGTGGCCGGTCGTGTTGCGAAGCCAGTCGATCGCATCGTTCACCGCCTTGACGTGGTCGTCGAAGGTGCGCTTCATGCCACCCTCTTCTTGCTCGGGCGAGCCAAAGTCGATGACCCACACATCGAGCCCTTCGGCGACCAACGCGGTCACGCCGCTGATGTCGGGCGCAACGTCGTAGATCTCGGCGGTGACCATGAGAGGCGGAATCAGAAGGACGGGACCAGAAACCGACGGACGGTGGTCGTCGCCCCCGTACCGCCGAAGCCTCGCGATCTCCATGCGGTGAGCGACTTTGTAGGGCGCGTGGACCGGATCGGTGAAGCGGCCGAGCCGTGCCAACTCGAAAGCGTTCTCAGTCGCCATCGCTGCACGGCGAAACAAGCCCCGCAACCGCTTCTTGCGTCGGGTCCTCGCCATCGTCAGGATCCCGACTCGGGCTCGCCGATGGTGATGTCGACCATCAGGTCGGCGGCAATCGCCTCGAGGCTTTCGCGAAGCTGCTCGACGTCTAGTGACTTGGGCGCACGCAAACGGGCTTGGGCTTTGAACAAAGCATCGCCGGACCAGGGCGCGCCATCGCACTCGGTATCGAGCTCATCGACATTGACGCCACGCGAGGCCAGCGCTTCGGAAATCTTGTGAACGATCCCGGGTCGGTCGCTTCCGATTACGTCGAGGAGAATCACATGGCCTTCTTCGGGCGGCCCTTCGAACCCGCGTTCGATCACGACCCGCAGCCCGCCGGAACGAAGAGCCTCGAGCGCCGCGGTGAGCGCATCGACGTTGGCCGCGGGCACGCTTACGCGCAGGATCCCCGCAAACTGCCCCGCTAGGCGAGACATCCGACTCTCGACCCAGCTCCCCCCATGCGCCTCCACCGCGGCCGAGACCGACTCGACCAAGCCAGGCCGGTCCTTTCCGATCACTGTCACGACGAGCGACTTCATGGCGGAAAGGCTCCATACCCGTAATCACCCGAGATTCAAAGGGTTTTGCGTGCCCGTGCGCAGGTGCATGTCTCAGACGCCGGGGTTCCTACCCGATTGCGACTAGATCTCGTGCAGTTAGGGCCGTACAGCCTGTCGCCATGTTTGCGAAACGCACCGAGAACGTCGAGCCGTTCCTCGCCATGGAGGTGATGGAGCGTGGGATGGCGATGGCGCGCGCGGGCACATCGATCGTGCAGCTCGGCGTCGGTGAACCGGATTTCGATGCGCCCCCACCCGCGGTTGAGGCAGCGATCGGTTCGTTGCGCGCGGGGCAAACGCACTACACGGACAGCAGGGGGATCTTTGCGTTGCGTGAAGCGATCGCATCGGAATGCGAGGCGCGACGCGGTGTCTCGGTGAGCCCCGACCAAGTCGTCGTCACGAGCGGCACCTCCCCGGCGATCCTGTTGTGCCTCAATCTCCTGGTCGATCCGGGCGACGAAGTCATCCTCGCCACCCCGCACTACCCTTGCTACCCCAATATGATCGCCGTGTGCGGGGGCAACCCAGTGCTCGTTTCGACGGGACCCGCGGATGGGTTTCTGATCGATCCTGCCGGGGTACGGAACGCGATCACGCCTCGAACGCGTGCGATCTTTCTCGCATCGCCTGCAAACCCAACCGGCGCGGTCCAGCCAAAGGCGATTGTCGAGGAGCTGAGCAGCCTGGGCGTGCCAATCCTTTCGGACGAAATCTATGACGGTCTTACCTATGACGACGCCGAAGTCACCTCTCCCTTGAGCTTCACCGAGGACTGTTACGTGCTCGACGGCTTCTCGAAACGATACGCCATGACGGGGTTCCGGCTGGGCTACCTAATCGCACCCAAGGCCGCGATGCGCGCGCTTCAAAGCCTGCAACAAAGCTTCTTCATCTCCACCTCGGAGTTCGTGCAGCAGGCAGGTCTTGCCGCCCTTTTCAAAGGGGCCGAGCACGTCGAGCGCATGCGACAGGAATATGCGGTACGGCGTCGACTGCTGATCGACGGCCTTCGGGACCTCGGCCTCTCGATCCCGATCGATCCCCCGGGCGCCTTTTATGCGTTGGTCGACATGCGCCACTTCCAACGAGACTCGCTTACGCTGGCGTTCGACATTCTCGAGCACGCTCACGTCGCGGTCGGTCCCGGACGGGACTTCGGCGAAATCGCCGAGGGCTTCCTGCGTTTCAGCTTCGCGACCGCGCGCGACGAAATCGAAGAAGCCATTGCTCGCCTCCGCAAGACGCTCCCAACGCTCTAGCCCGCACCGAGGAGCGCGATGAGCGCATCCTCATCGATCACCTCGATGCCAAGGGCATTGGCTTTGTCGAGCTTGCTGCCTGGCTCGTCGCCGGCGACCACGTAGTCGGTCTTTTTCGAGACCGAACCGGAGACCTTTCCACCAGCGGCTTTGATCTTCTGCGCGGCCTCGGTGCGCTTCATCGTCGGTAGCGTTCCGGTCAACACGAAAGTCTTGCCGGCAACCGCATCGACCGTCTTGACGGTTGCGGCCTTGGCCGTGAGATCCACGCCCACGTCGGCCAAGCCCGAAAACACATCGCGCACCGCTCCAGAGTTGAGCTCGTGAAAAATGCTATCGGCAGTCTTTCGCGCGAGCCCTTCGATCGCCCCGCGCTCGGTCGATCTTGCGGGCGCCACCATTTCGATCGCCTCGTCGTCGTCCGCCACGTAGCGGCCCGCAAACTCGAGTAATGCCTCGGCGGTCTTGAAGTAACCGGCGAGGTCCTCTGCCATCGTCTCGCCGACGTGACGGATCGCAAGTCCGGTCAGTACGCGCGACAATCCCCGTCCCTTGGCTGCTTCGAGCCCCGCCTTCACGCGCTCGGCGCTCTTTTGCCCCATGCGCTCGAGCGAGGCGAGCTGATCGGCCTCCAAGCGGAACAGACCGTCGGGCGCCCGCACCCCGAGCTTGTCGACGACCTGGTCGACCAGGACCGCACCCATTCCGTCGATGTCCATCGCATTTCGACTCGCGAAGTGACGTAGCCTCTCTCGCACCTGGTCGGGACACGCGGGGTTCGGGCAGTAGATGAAAATCTCTTCGCTCACCACTTCGGTGCCGCAAGTCGGGCAGGCATCGGGTGGCACGAACCGTCGCGCGCCGCGTTTGCGCTGACTCTTGTCGACCTCGACGACCTGCGGAATGATCTCGCCCGCCTTTTCGATCAGCACGGTGTCGCCGATGCGCACGTCTTTGCGCTCGAGCTCGACGAAGTTATGTAGCGACGCCCGACTGACGGTCGTCCCTGACACGAAGACAGGCTCTAGAATTGCGATCGGGGTGAGCTTGCCCGACTTCCCGACCGACACCTCGATGCCGAGCAACTTCGTCGGCTTTCGTTCGGGCGGGAACTTGTACGCGATCCCCCAAAAGGGATGGTGGCCCGTCGAGCCAAGATGCGAGTACAACGAAAGATCGTCGATCTTGATCACCATCCCGTCGATGTCGTAGTCGAGCTTCTCGCGCCTCGACTGGTACTTCTCGCAATACTCGAGCGCCGCCTCTGCCGAGGTCGTCTCGAAAACTTCGCTCACGTACACCTCAGCACCGAGGTCGGCGAACCATCGAAGTGTCTCGCCCTGCGTTCGCGGCACGGCGACGCCCTCTTCCCAGGCAATCTGATAAAAGAACGAGCGAATCCCGGTCTCCTCGAGGCCTTTGGGGTCCTTGCGCTTCATCATGCCGGCGCACCCATTTCGGGGATTGATCAGCGGTTTGTCGAGCGTCGCGTTGAAACGCGCGAACTCGGAGAGGGGCCAATAGATTTCACCACGAATCTCGATCTCGCCCTTTGCCATGCCGTCGAGGTTGACCGGCACCGTACCGAGCCGGCGCACCTGTTTGGTGATGACATCCCCGCTTCGGCCGTTGCCGCGAGTGACCGCGCGCTGCAACTTGCCACGGGCGTACAAGAGCGACACCGAGATGCCATCGACCTTGGGCTCGACGATCAGCTCGAGCTCGTCGATCTCGAGCTCTTTCTTCCTGCGGCGAAACCAAGCATCCAATTGGTCCTCGATCGGCATCGGCTCGCCGCTGCTGTCGCGTCGGTTCGGAGAAAGCTTCTCGAGAGAGAGCATCGGCACGCGGTGCTCGACCGTCTCGAAGCCGGCGGTGTGCTCCTGGCCGAGCTGCGCATCGAGCCTCTCCGACGGATCGATCCCGAGCGCATCGGCGAGCTGCTCGTACCGGTCGACCAAGTCGTCGAAGGCAGAATCCGGAATCTCCGGCTTCCCCGCCCGGTACGCGGCCTCGTGGTAACGAATCTCTTCGGTGAGCTGCTCCAGCTCCTTCCGGCCGCCCATGCCAGAAATCTTGCCAGAATTAACCCCTGATAAAAGGGGACAGTCCCCTTTATTTTGGGGTGATGCTGTGACAAGGGTTCGCCGCTAAGGCACTTTGTTTAGTTGGGGATGGAGGAGGAAGCCCGACGTCGGCGCGAGCTCGAGGAGCAGACACGACTGCGTTCGCTCCAAGCCCTGTCCCACATGCTCCCGGTGCTGGCGTTCATTTATGCCGCCGCCACGGCGATGTTCTTGATCGCCCCACCCTTCATTCCGGCAGAGCCCCATATCTTGATCTGCTCCCTCGCCTCGGCCCTCATATGCTTGGTGTGGGCGATCATCCGCACGGACGACCCGCGTTTCGACACACCGATTACGCTTTTCACCATCACCATCGCGGCGGGGATGGGCCTCTCGATGTTTGCGGTGACCGGCGAAATGTCCAACACCACGACGCTCGTCATTTCGATCGTCGCAGCTGGGGCGCTCCTCTATCGCTTCTCGATGTACCTGGTCATGGTCGCCGTCGTCTTCATCGGCTGGCCTCCCATTGCGTACGGCGTCCCTATGCGCGAGTTCGTCTTGGCGGCTTTTCACCTTTGGGCAGCGGCCGTCGTGGGTGGTCTCGTCTTGTGGTCCCGCCGCCGACTCATGTTGAGCCTTCTGCAAGAAACGGAGGAGGCCAAAGCCATGAGACTGCTCGCCACCGAACAGGCCGAGACGCTCGTTCGAGCCCGCGACGCCGCGCTGGCGTCTGCCCAAGCCAAGGGTCAGTTCCTCGCCAACGTCAGCCACGAGGTGCGAACCCCGCTCAACGGCATTCTCGGACTACTTCAACTGATCGACCCTTCCGAGCTCCCTGAGCCGGAAAGCGAATATCTGCGAGAGGTTCACAAATCCGGCCGGTCGCTTCTCGCGATCGTCAACGACCTCCTAGACCTGTCCAAGATCGAGGCCGGAGAGATGCGGCTCGAGTCCGTGCCTTTCGACCTGGGCTCCATGATGCAGGAGATCGCCGTGAACTACGCGTCGGCCGCCGCTGCGAAGGGGATCGAGCTCGTGACTGAAATCGACCCGGACGTGCCATCTGAAGTGTGCGGTGACCCCCTGCGATTGCGGCAAGTCTTGTCGAATCTCTTGAACAACGCGTTGAAGTTCACGAACGAAGGCGAGGTGCGCATGAGTATCCGCGTCCTCAGTCGCGACGAAAATCACGCCGAGCTCGAGCTTCGCGTATCGGATACCGGTGTCGGCGTTTCGGAGGAACAGGCCAAGAGCATCTTTCGGCCATTCTCGCAGGCGGATGCGTCGACCACGCGCAACTACGGCGGCACGGGCCTCGGGCTTCCGATCTGCACCCAACTCGTCGAGCTCATGGGCGGAAGTCTCGAGCTGCAAAGCGGGGTCGGCGAGGGAAGCAGCTTTTTCTTTTCCGCACGGTTCGAGCTCGAGGAACAGCTCAGCGATCAGCTCAAAGCGGTGACCGAAGGCCTTTCCGGGATGCGAGTGCTTCTTCTCGAGAGCAATCACCGGACGAGCGAGACCCTGAACGCCCAGCTCCGAGCTTGGGGCATGACGGTTTGGACCACGACAACCTTCGACGGTGCAAGGCGAACACTCCGCGCCGCGCCGTATCCCGACGTCACGCTGATTGACGTGCGGAGCCTCGGCAAAGATTGGCGAATGAGAGCCCAAGACATCGCAAGCGCTGCGGCCAGGGTCGGAAGCTCGGTCATCGCCGTTTGCTCGGGACGCCACGAGATCAACGACATGATCGAGGCTGGCATCGATGTCCACGTCCAAAAGCCCCTGCGCCGTGCCAAGATCATCGCGGCGTTCCTGAGGACGCTCGAGGGCAGGCAGCGTCCAAGCTTGCTCTCTAGTGTCCCCGAGCGCCCCTCTCTTCCAGCGCCGATCGTCACCAAGAGCTTGCGGTCGAACGGCATCCGCATCCTCGTCGCCGAAGACAATGCTATCAACTGCAAGGTCGCGCAGGCACACCTCGAGGCCCTCGGCTACGAGGTAGACACGGTGACCGACGGCGAGGCTGCGCTCGAGACCCTTCACCAAACCCACCCTTACGCGGCGGTCCTGATGGACTGCCAGATGCCAAAGATCGATGGCTATCAGGCAGCGAGAGCACTACGTGGGCGCGAGGCGGAATCTGGACAGCGTCGCGTCCCCATCATCGCGTTGACCGCCCACGCCATGACGGGCGACCGCAGGACAGCATTCGCCGCTGGAATGGACGACTATCTCTCGAAGCCGTTCACCCAGAGGCAACTGCAAATGGCGCTCGCACGGTGGACCGGTGTCTACGAGGAGAAGATTTCGCAATTCCCACCCCACGTGCTCGACACGGGCATCACCGCCCAGCTCTTGGATCTCGAACGAGACGAGCCTGGGTTCTTGTGTGATGTCATCGACTCCTTCTTTCAAACCGCAGAGGACAGCATCGCTCGCATGGAGACGGCGATCCTCGATGGCGATCTTCAAGCCCTCCGGGCTGCGGCTCACATGGTCGGCGGCAGCAGCCAGCAACTCGGCGCGCGTCGGTTTGGGTTGACATGCCGAAAGCTCGAGCAGCTCGACACCATCGAGGACGCAGAGGCGCTTCTCGCAGAGCTGGAGGGCGAGCTCGAGGGTGCGCGCGACGCACTGACCAGGCTTGCGGACCGGGCACTCGACGCGGCGTCCTGACTAGTGGTCTGGCCGCGCGCCCGAAAGCCGCGACGCGTCCACGATCCAACTATCGCGGATCATGTGCGCGGGGACCCCCTCGACGTGCTCGACCAGCCATTCGACGTCGGAAGTCTCGAAGCGCGCGATCTGATGGTAATGATAGATGCCTAGACGGTTGAGCGAGCGCTCGACGCTGGGATCGACGCCTTCGAGGCGCTGCAGATCGTCACGCGGCCCGTACGGTTGTACCATGACCCAGGCCGGCGGTCGCGACTTGCCGGTGGTCTTGACCTCTAGCTCGGCTTCCCGAATGCGCCCTTTGAGCCGCTCCATGTCGTCGAGCATGCGCTCGTGAATCCCGTGAAGCACCTCGAGCTCGGCTCGGAGGCGTTCTTGTCTTGCCTCCGCTTGGCGAAGCGATGCCTGGGCCTCGTCCCGCTCTTCGACCGCCAACCGAAGCTCGCGACGAAGGTCCTCTGCAGACTCCCGTGATGTCGGGCGCGGAGCCTCGGGGGCCTCCGACAGCCGCGTTTGCACGTGGTGCATGGCCTCATTACGCGCATCGAGCGTGGCCGTGAGCTGTCGTTTCGACCGTTGCAGTGAGTCGATCTGTTCGTTGGCTTTGTTGAGCTGCCTATGAAGGGCCTCGATGCGTTCGTTTTGGGAAGCCATGTCGGTGCGCGCTTCGTCGAGCTCGTATTCGAGCGTCTTGGCGTGAACGGGCGCCCCGAACCGCCCCCAAAGCACCTGGCCCAACCACAGCATGACGGCTCCAAATGCAGCCGACACGAACAGGGCGCCGATCATCTGTAACACCAGATAGGTCACGTATCCCCTCCCCCTTTTCGCCCGGAGCCGCGCTCTTTGGCGACGACGAGCTGCGAACGCACTACTCGAACCCCCCGCAAATTGCGCACGATGCGCTCGGCTCGCTCGGCTTCGGACCTCGACGCTACCCGGCCTTCGAGTTCGACGTCCCGCCCTTCGACTACTGGCATGATGTCATCGAACCCAGTCCGCTCGAGGACGCTCGTCACCCGGGTGGCCACGTCCCATTCGATCTGGTGACGGGCCGGGCTGAGATACGCGACCCATGCGACGTAGCCGAGGAAGGCCGCGAAAACTGCGCCAAAGACTCCCTTCTTCCACATGGTTCGTGTTGCCTAGGCGGCATTGAAACCGATTTGCTCCGAAAAAGCCACGTTCCGACAAGCGCAGACCCCGCCTAGCGAGAGGCACCACACAAATCCGAGGGTGGCCTCGCCCGATCGGGTGGCCGTTGCAAGGCCGTCAAGCACCAAGACCGCGCTGCTCGACGATCTGAAACAACCGCTCCCTCCGATCGTCGGCCCATGTGTAGAGGGCGACCGACGATGCGACGAACGAGGTATCTGCGAGCTTTAGTGACTCGGCCCACCGAAGTGCCGCCCTGCGTTCCCCCGCCGATGCCCGTCGTTGAATCCGCGCCAGGGTCATGTGCGGCAACGGCGGGCGCTCGTCTGGAGGAGCACCCGCGGCTTCCAAGAGCGGCCCGCGCGCGTGTTCGATGATCGCGGACAGCGACTCGCGCCCATCGCCGACCATCGCCGACAGCGCCGATGGTTTACGAGGATTGCCGAGCGGCTTCACCTCGACGAACGAGCCGGTCACCGCCTCGGAGTTCACGAGATCTGGAACCCGGCTCCAAGCGCGCCGCGCGTCGGCCTCGGTGACCGAACCGAGAAAGCCCAAGGTGCAATGCCGATCGGCGCTCCCAAACACGCGAACCCGCGGTGGCGGCTCTGGCACGAGGCGCAAACCCTCGACTTGCATCGGAAACGCGATGAACCAATTAGGGGCCACGGCGCGAGTCTAGGCCAAACCGAGATGCGCCGCGAGAGCCATGCCCTTCATCGAAGCCTTCAACGACTCGCTAGCCGCTCACCCGCTCTACACATGGACCGTCCTCGGCGTCGTCGTGATGGGGATCATCGCTTTCTTGGTCTTGTCGTTTATCTCCGCGCCCTACGGGCGACACCTCCGCGGCGGGTGGGGTCCCACGATGAACGCGACGGTGTTGTGGGTCGTGATGGAAGCCCCGTCCCCGCTCTCGTTCGCGATCGTGTACTTCATGTCCGACAATGCGTTCAAGCCGGTCCCGCTGATTTTGCTCGGGATGTACATGGTCCACTACCTCTATCGGTCGTTCATCTATCCATTCCGGATGCGCGGGGGACACAAGCGTAAGCCCATCCTGACTGGTGGGCTCGCGATCACGTTCAACATCGCCAACGGATCGACGAACGCCTTCGCGATCACCGAGCTCTCGCCACATTTGCTCAGCACGGCCTGGCTCGCCGATCCTCGATTCCTCGTTGGCGCGCTCGTCTTCGCGGCCGGGTACGCGATCAACCACCAATCGGACGCGATCCTGCGAAACCTCCGGAAACCCGGGGAGAGCGGCTACAAGATCCCTCACGGGGGCTTCTATCGCTGGGTTTCGAGCCCCAACTACTTTGGCGAGCTGATCGAATGGACCGGATTCGCGCTGGCCGCCTGGACAGTCCCAGCCGCCGTATTCGTCTTCTTCACCGCTGCGAACCTCGTCCCTCGGGCGTTTTCCAACCACCGCTGGTACCTCGAGCACTTCAGCGACTACCCGAAAGACAGGCGCGCGCTGATTCCGTACCTGCTCTAGACTTGCCAGCACCACCCTCTTGACGCGACAATGTGCGACCAAGGGCGCTTGTCGTCGGGGAGGGAAGCAGGGTGGCCGAAAAGCGGAGGGACCCATCTGATCTGTTCAAGGTCGAGGAGGCGACGACATCGATCTCTCCGGTAGAGAAGATCGTTCTGCCGCCCGAGGAGGCGCTCAAGCGTCGTATCAAACGGCTCGCCTTGGCCGGAGTCGCGGCAGTCATTTTCTTCTACATCGGGCATTTGGTGCTCGGTTGGATCCACGAGAACCGTTTGGCCGCTGCGCTCGACGACGTGATCGACGACAGTAGCCCGGCCACGATCGACAACGCCCTCATCCTGCTTCGCGAGGACCCAAATGGAGCCGTGCGCGCGCGGTTGCTCGCCACGGCAGCGCTTGGAGGTGACCAAGAACGACTCCAAGAGGCCGAAGCGCTCCTCGCCGCAGGGGATATGGGCAATGACCCCGATGCGCGTATCGCGCGCGTCTACACACTTCTTGCGCGGGGTGATGCGCGTGGAGCTCACGCCGAGGCAGAACGGCCGGCCAAATACGATGACCAGGCAGCTGCCTTCTTGCGCGGGCGTGCGATGATCGCAATGGCTCGCGGCCAGTCGGCCCAGGCCCTCAAAGATGCGCAAAGCGCGGTCGAGATGCGACCCGGAGCACCCGAGCCAGCGGCGCTCCTTGCGCTCGTCACCGCCCAAACCGAAGGGCCTGACGCGGCGCTAGCAGTGCTCGGCGAGGCCGATGACCAAACCCCTGCGACATGGGTCGCACGCGCCCGCATCGTCGGTCTGGAGCAAGGAAACGCGGAAGACGCACTCTCGCTCACCAAGCGCGTGCGCGAGGATTCGAATGCCACCATCGTTCAAAAGGCATGGGCAGAATTGATCGAAGGCGTGCTCGCCTATCGACGAGGCGCGATCGGTGCGGCTTACGCGCACGCCCGCGCTGCGGCTGAGCCAGAGGTGCAAGTCGACGAGCCCTTGACGGTCGGCACGGCACAACTCTTGTTGGCGCTCGGACGCGCAAGCGAAGCCAAACAACTATTGCAAAGGCTGTCGAGTGGCCCATCGGCTGACCTTTCGAGTCGCGCACACGTGATCGCGTGGTGGTATGCCCAAACCGGTGACCTCAAAGCGGGGCTCGCCACTTTGTCGGGTGCGGGGTTGGGCCCCAAAAAAGAAGCGGATTCGGCGTTTCGGGCGCTCACGATCGCCGAGCTTTGGAAGAGCTCTCCTAGGGCCAGTGAACGCGACCGCGCCGCAGCGCTGTACCGCCAGGCCGCACAGGATCCAGCATGGGGTGTCGCCGCGTCTGATGCACTTGCCCGCATGTTGATCGAAGACGGCGATAGCGAACAAGCAATCGCTGTTCTCAAAGAAGCGTTGGCCGAGCACCCGCATCATTTGACGTTGGTCGATACCGCCACGGAGGCCTACATCGCATCGAACCAGCTCGCGGAAGCTGACGCGGTCACCACCGCTGCGCTCGGTCCGTTCGGTGACGAGGGTTGGGCGCATGGAAGCCGTGCTCGGGTGTTGCTGGCCAAGAGAGAGCCTTCGAAAGCCGTCACCGAGCTCGACCGGGCAATCGAGCTAAGCCCGAACGACGCAAGCCTTCATGCGCTTCGTGGTGATGCGGCGCGGGCGGTAGGCGACACGAGCGCGGCCAAGGCGAGCTACGAAAAGGCTCTCGAGCTCGACTCCGAACAGCCACGGGCGCTCTCTGGCTTCTTGGCGCTCTTGATCGACACCGGAGACTTTGCGCGCGCTGCAGAGCTCATACAGCAGATGGACAACGCCAAGGTGCGTGACCTCCGGGCAGACGAGCAGCGAATCCGATATCTCGTGCGCACCGGGGCGGGGCAAAGCGGGCTCACCACGATGCGAAACGCGGTGAACCGTCACAGCCGCAACAGCGGGCTCCGACTCGCCGCTGCTCGCGTCTATCTTCAGGCTGAGGAGTACTCGAAGGCGGGGAGCTACTATCAACAGGCCAAACGCCTCGGGGCCGACCCCCGCACCGCCGAAACCGGGCTCGCCCTTGCGCAGATCTATGGCCGACGAATCTTGGGCGCCGAGAAAACGCTCGAGCGCGCCGGCGAAGTGCCCGAGGATGCAACCGAGCCACCACCGCCGCCGAGCACCCTGGTGCAGGTCTGGGAGCTCGTGGTGAAAGCGCGGCTCGCCCTCGCCGACGAAAAGCGCGGGGGTGCCGTTCGCTATGCCAAGCGCGCATCGGAGCTACTACCGAACGACGCCGACGTGTTCCTCTTGCAGGCCGACATCGAAGAGGACCGCGAGCGTTCCCCGGAGGGACCGCTCCGACTTGCCGCCGGCTCGCCGGTGCCGATGCCGGTTGCTGTAGGCAGGCTCGCCGTCTTGCTCGGGCCCACCGAAGACGGCTGCGAGATGGCAAAACGCTACCTCAAGACGAATCGTGCCGGTCGGTTTGCCTCCCGCGTCCGCAACGTCGTGCGCCAGTGCCCCGCAAAGTGACCTCAGTCGTCGTCACTCGGAGTTGGCGAGCAGCGTTGAGATGTGTTCGACGGCGTCGATGTACTCGCTGACCATTTCTTCGACGACCTGACGGGCAGGCTTGCGCGTGTTCATCTGGCCGACGACCTGACCGACCGGCGTGCCGAGGAGCGCCTCCGAGCCCTCGACACCACTCTGCGCGAAGCGCGTGATGCGCTGTGTCGCTTCGGAGGTCGCCATGAATTGTAGCGGCATCGGTAGGTAGCCGGGGCACTCGGGGTCTTCGTCCCATGCGCGAGTGTACGCCGTCTTGAGCTGGCGGGCGGGCTTGCCGCTGATGCAGCGCGAGCGCACCGTCTCGGTCGAATCGGCGACGAGCAGCTTGTCGACCAACGACGGAATCGAGTCGGATTCTTCGGTGGCGAGCCAAATCGAGCCGGTCCAGACGCCCGCAGCTCCCATCACCATCGCCGCTGCCATCTGTCGGCCCGAGCCGATCCCGCCGGCGGCAAGCACGGGCGTCGGAGCCACGGCATCGACCACCTGCGGCAACAGAACCATCGAGCCGATCTCACCGGTATGACCACCCGCCTCGAACCCCGACGCGATGACGATATCGACGCCGGCGTCCTTCTGCTTGATCGCCTGCTTCACGGTCCCGCAAAGGGCCGCGACCATCACACCTTTGTCGTGTGCCTGACTGATGATGTCGTCGGGGGGCGGGCCGAGCGCGTTGGCGATGAGCGCGATTGGATGTTTCATCGCCACCTCGAAGTGCGCACGGCCACCGGAGGCCGACCACCCGAGCAAGCCTTCGATCTGCTCGACGTCATCGGGGAGCGGCGGGACGCCGTGGCGGTCGAGAAGGTCGTTGATCCACTTGCGATGCGCAGGCGTGATCATCTGCTCGAGCTGCTCTTTGGTGATGTCGCCCTGGTCCTTGCCGATGTACTTGGCGGGGATGACCGTATCGACGCCGTAAGGCTTGCCGTCGACATGCTCGTCGATCCATTTCAGCTCGAGCTCGAGCTGCTCTGGGCTGTACGCGACCGCTCCCAACACCCCGAGCCCCCCCGCCCGACTGACCGCCGCCACCACATCGCGGCAGTGACTAAACGCAAAGATCGGGAACTCGATCCCCAACCGCTCACAAATCTCAGTCTTCATGCAACACCTGAAAAGGGGACAGTCCCCTTTTCCGAGGGGTTAACCCTTGTAAAAAGGGGACTGTCCCCTTTTTGGAATAGAACGTGTTCTATTTTGGGGGAGGGCTGGCGGGAGGTCAAACGGAAAGGTCAGTTCCCGCGGAAACGGGGCGGATTGCATCGGAGCGGGCCCGCCCCCGGAATCCCCTTTCGGACATCCGGCACCGACGCGAGCGCGGCGGCCACGACGTCGAGTGGCTGCGCCTCCCAAAGCGCCAACGAGGCATCGCTCTCGGCGGCGATGATGAACAAGTCATTGTCCTGCAACACCGCCGACCAGGCCACGTCTCGGTCCGATTGATTGATCGCCTCGGCCACAAGGCTCGGGTCGACCGCAAACCGAATGCGCCACACCGCAACGACCTCCGAGCCGTTCTCGAAGACCCCGAGCTCATCGCCGAGCCACAGGCTAGCGTAGAAGAACGCGACCTCCCGCTCGAACCCCGCACGCAAAAGCGTCGCAAACGCATACCAAGCGCCGAAGCGGTCCTCGAGAGTCAGCGCGCTTTCCGCCACCGGCGCGGGGAAGGCATCCTCCGGCGCGTCGATCATCGTGAAGCCATTGTTGACGAACGCCTCGTACCCGACCATCGAGTCCCGCGCCGAAGGTGGCGGCGCCATGAAGAACGCGGCACGCCCCGAAAGCCCTTCCGCTTGAGTTGCTCGACCGAGGAGCTCGAGCCCGTACGCGTACGGGAAACCCGACGCTGAGGCAATGATCGGCACTTCCGGATCCGCCGCCTCCAGAAGGGAGCCCTCTTGGAAGTCGAGATACAATTGATCCCAGTCGACCGCGGTGCCGAGCTTGTCGTAGATCCATGCGAACGAAGAATAGGTTGCGTCCCCTTCGATGACGGTCCGGGCTCCCATCACGCCGTCGGTCGTATCGACGTTGGCATAGACCGAGCCGATCCCAAACTGCCGGTCCTGAATCGCATGCACGAACTCGTGCGCCAGAATCGACTGTGCGGTCACCACTTCGTAGTCGCGATCGATGACCGTGATCGAGCGGCTTCCGCTGCTGTAGTACGCCGCGATCCCGCTCACCTGGTAGTCGATCTCAGTTTCGGTCACGCTCTCGGCCGCCTCCGGGATGAACCCGATCAGGCGAAGGCCGCGCGTCTCGGGGTCATTCCCCATCAAGTCGTCGGCGCTCACCCCACTCCGAACCTCTTCCTCGAACTGCTCGACCGAAATGGTGCGGATGGCGGGCAGCGTAGTCGAATCGGCCCCCAGGCTTTCCGCCACCGATTCGAAAATCGCACGCTGACACACGCTCTGCGTGATATCGCACCGCACCACGTCTTGAAGCGCCACCGGCGCCGGCGCACCATCGTCCCCGCAAGCCAATAGAGCCACGGGGAGAACAAACAAAGAAAATGAACGAACCAAGGCCATATCCTTAGGGTATGCGATGGCCGCCAAGTCGCCCAACCAAAGCCACGCGGACAAAGAATCTCGCTGCGTTTATGAATTTCGATGATTTTTGATGAATGAAAATGAATTGGGGCGACGGGGTCTAGGCCTCGGGCGCGTCTGAGGATATGGTGACTGAACGGATGGTACACAGATGCGTTGCACCATTGGCCTAGTCGAAGATGACGATGTGATTCGCGAGAACTACGCGGACTTCCTCGAGGCACGTGGCTTCGGCGTCCGCCACTTCGCCGAGCGGGAGGCCGCAACCCAGGCATTCGCCGCCGCCCTCCCCGACATTGCAGTGCTCGACGTGGCGCTTGGCGATGAGCGAGATGGCGGGTTTCGGTTATGCCAAGATCTTCGCAAGATATCGTCGACCCTGCCGGTGATCTTTCTCACGTCATACGACAGTGATGCCGACCGCATCTCGGGACTGCGCGTAGGGGGCGACGACTATCTGTCGAAGGACAGCAGCTTCGAGTTTCTCGCGGTGCGGATCGAGACGTTGCTAGAACGGCACGAGGCGATCCTTGAAGGGGATGAGGGACGCAACACCCAAGTGGTCGTCGGGCCACTCGCGATCGATTTGCAGCGCACGACGGTTCGTTGGAATGGCCAACCGATCGAGCTCTCGCTGACGCATTACTGGATGGTGGTTGCCCTCGCAGCCTCTTCACCTGGCCAAGCCAAGACCGCCAACGAGCTCATGACCGCCGCAAACATCAAAGTCGCACCGAACACCGTAGCCGCCCACATTCGCTCGATCCGGTCACGCTTCCGCGCGATCGACCCCGGGTTCGACGCCATACGAACAGAACGCGGGCACGGCTATCGTTGGAGCCTCTGAACGTTGCTCCGCGAGGTTTGGGCCGGCGCTACGGCCGCGGTTGCCGTCGCAGCCTATGTGTTTCCGTATCTCTACCTACCCGGGGTTTGGTGGCGCGCGATTCCGAGCACATGCGTGATCCTCTTCGTCGGAGCGATGTTCTATGGGCGAGAGACACTGACGTTCTTCGGCGTGAAGTTGTCGTCAAGAGAGCTTGCCGTGAGCGTCGGGCTCTTTTTCATCCTGCTGCCGGCGTGTTGGTATTTGATCTTTTCGGTCGTGGTCGTCGAGCCGGTCAGCGCGCATCTGAATGCCTATCCCCCTGCGCAGATCCATCAGTTCTTTCAGGTGCTCAATGACGAAATCGTCCTCCGGGCCGCCCTCCTCACCCTGCTGCTTCGCGCGTTTCCCTACCCTAAAACCGTGATCATCCTGACCGCGGCGCTGTTCTCGGTAGGCCACCACCTGCTTTATGGGCTCAACGGCGTCGACATCGAGTGGCCGGCCATGGTGAGCCTCTTCTCGTTTGGCGCGATCGCGAATGCCCTCTTCGTGCGTTACCGGCACATCGGGTACGGCCTTGCGCTTCATTACGCCTGGAACTTCTACCGCTTCAACAGCACGTACTCTCTCGATGGGCGAGTCCTGAGTGAAGGGATGACGTTCAACGTTATCGAAGGCAACGCGTGGGTCGCGGTCGGGTCCTCGATGGCCCTCGTGTTGGTGTTCGTCGGGTATTGGCACGTGGAGCAAACCTCGGAGCAGTCGAAGAGGTCGGAGCTCGCTTAGCTTGGCGCCGCATCGCTTCTGGCGACCCGCCGCATCACTAGCACCCCCGCGACGAACAGGATCACCGCCACATACTGCGCCGGGGTCAACCCTGCGTAGCGAAGATCCCCGCCCTCCGCGGCTGGCGCCCTCAAGAAATCCAGCATGAACCGACAGGGTGCATGCAGCATCGGAAGCAGCCCCACGTAGAACCCCGGCTTCCGCGGCTTTTGGTTGAGCACGAAGAACGTGATCGCAACTCCTGTCAATACGATCGCTCCGTAGAGGCCGAGGTCGTGACGCGGCTCGTAGGGCGGCGCCCCGGTTTGATAATCCGCCACCGCCAAAAAGAAATCACTCACCCGCCCCGGATGATCGTGCGTCACAAAGCAGCCGAGGCGCGCGATCGTCCACCCAAACGGCCCCGCGAACGCAAACGAATCGCCCACCGCGAGGATCGACGCCTTTCGCCGCCACTTCCACACCAGAGCACCGATGATCGTGCCGATGATCCCCCCGTACATCGACCAACCAAGCCCGGCGCCCGCGATCTCCGAAGGACGCGTGAGCACATGGAAGAACTTGTCCGGCTGGTAAAAGAGCCCGTTCAGCAAGTACGAAATGGGGAAGGCAAACCCGACGAGGTAAAGCGCGAGATTGAGCGTCAGGTCGACCGGGCGGTCGTGCTTTCTCGCAAACAAAATCGCCACCACGTACCCGACAAACAGCGCCGCGATCACGGACACCGCAAACGGTTGCACGACGAGCTCGCGCTCGCGAAACGGCAGGTGAACCACCCAGGGCTCTGCCACGAACCACGGAATCAAAAGCTGCGTCGCCATGAGTCCGAGCCTTTACCGGCCTGCACAGGTGCCGGTCAACGATCGTGATCGCTGAACGCGCGCAGCCTCACGCACGACGCCCTCCCTCACGTGAGGGATGATTTTCATCTTCATTCATTTTCGTTCATCAAACTTCATAAGACTTCACACTAATTCATAGTTCAGAAGCGCATCATCGACGTGAAGAAAGCGTAGGTGGTGTCATGGCCCAGCCAAGCAAGACCCAAACCCGAAGTCGCAAAGCCCTTAGCCTAACCACGCAATCGGCGGCCTTCTTTGTGCCGATCATTCTGGCGGCTTCGTACTTGAATGCAGGGCCGACGTGTTGCGGGTCGAACTGTCCGCCTCGTCCGTATCCCGAACACCTCCAGATCGACCTTCCGATTCTCGAGATCGTCGATCGGGCCAGTGGGGAAAACGAAGAGCCTTACTTCGTGACCATGATATGGGAAGCCACGTCGGCCAAAGCAGTATCCGGAGGGACCGCGGACGGAAGCACCAAAGTTCGAGTGACGAGGGGCGACCTGCCCGCTCAGGTTCGGAGGAACGCACGGATCAGCGAACAGGTCCTCCTTGGAGAGGACATTAGCCATGCCGTGTTCGATTTCCCGGACGTACCGGAGACTGCGTTCGCTGGACTTGGCAAGCACGTCAAGATCGCCGGGCTGACAACGTGTGGATTCGAGCAGGACGACGCGAATCAACTCGGGTCCATTCTGACCGAATTTGGGAATCTCGCCGCCGCGCTGGAGGCCACCCTTGACAACGTCTATTCGGAGAACTTGTTCGGGTCAACTCAGACCAAAGCAGCCTTCCGGCAGGTTGCGACAGTACTGAGATCTCAGGCGACAACCGCCTTCAACGCGTTGACGGCCCAGCAGCGAGCGCAGAATACACCACTTTACGAACAGATACTTGCTCAGATCGATGATTTCATTGAGCTGATCGATCAGGGAATCGACAATTTCCAGCCAAAGATTGGCGTAGGTGCGGTGCTAGGCATCGTGGGTGGTGCTCTCGAGGTGCTGCCAAACATCATCTCACTATTCCGGAAGAAGCATACCCCGGACAACGACGACTTCGTCGGGTGCGCCAGTGTAATCTTCGTTGGGGTTCCTTTCACGGTTTGGGATAGCATGGACGAAAGTAACGACAGCACGTGCTCGTTGGGTGAAGGCGGTTATCCCGTACTAGTCTGCGCCATCGATGAATACGCATCCACGATACTCAGATTTGCGGAGCCTTTCGATGCAACGGAGAGTCGGCACTGGAAAGCCAATGTAGACGCACGGCGGGGACTCTGGCGGACGAGCAGCGACGCAAATTATCCTCGCGGCACCGCACATAGATACCAGGTGGTCAGCGTACAACAGAGCGCAGAAACCGTTGACACGCCGGTCGCCAAGAGCAGGCCGGTTTGCCCGGAAGGTGTGCATCAGGGCGAATGCGAAATTCATTTCGCGCACATGGTGAACTACGAAACATTCCATGATGACTGGTTCAACTACGAGATCATCGAAAAGCCGTCCAAGAGATATGAGATCTTGACCGAGGGAAGAAATGACTATCCCAACGTCGGTGTCCGTCTTTCGACGGTCACACTGCCGAGCTACGTCGAGGTTAGACGCGAAGTCATCGAGCTCTCCGTGGTTGGCTCTCAGGTTGATACCCAAGAGTCATACTACCCACCGGGTTACGCATCCTCTCCGGATGTGATCATGATCCCAGAAATCATGTCGATTCAACGCGAAGGAGAACTTCAAAGCTCGATCAACCTCACCATGAGAAAGCAGAGCGACCGTACAGAGCTCAAGCTCCACGGGAATGGCGGCTGCTTCTACTGGGGCTGTTCGGCTACGCGAGTCAAGGTTCGAGTGACGTACCTCTATTGGGATAGCGCCGCGCCTGTCGACCTGTATCAGGCGGTCGTCCAATCCGACGACGACCAGAGCACTGGGCCCCAGGAGCCCGAGCGCGCCGACATGCATTGGACAGCTCCATTTTTGGATGAGCACGTCGGTGCCCCACTCTATTTCCCGATGGAGATCTGGTCGGGAGACGACAAAGACATGGGGTTCTCGCTTCGCGCGACGGGCACCGAAGTCAAAGATACGGGTAACCCGGATGCCTGGCTGTACGCCCAAGACTACTACGCCGGTAGCGAGGGGTATGTGAAAGCCAAAATCGTCAATTTGCGTTTCCGGTAGCGGCCTGATGACGGAGTTGAACAAGACCCGAAATCTTCAGACTTCAGGAGAACCCATCATGAGCAACACAGACCGACATATGAGAAGCGTAAGGGCAGCTGTCTTCGTCGCGCGCTCCACGTCATTCCTCCTGCCTCTGATTGTAGCTAGCGCCTATCTCAACATGGGGCAGTCTAGTTGTGGGGGTGGCGGCTCCTATTTCTGCCAAGGTCAGCAAGCGACACAGGTGTTCAACGAAGGGACTCACGTTGCCACTGAGGGAGACGATGTGATCGTGCTCGCCGTGGGGGCATCCCAGCCGGCCACAGTCTTTGCTGGCCGCGGCAACGATCTGGTTTGCGTCATATCACACGCGGCCAACGACGACATCACGATTTACGGTGGGGACGGTAACGACACCCTGTACGGCGGTGACGCTGGGGAACGCCTATACGGTGAGGTCGGAGATGACATCCTCTACGGTGGCCGAGGTGATGACTACCTCGACGGTGGTGACGGGCCAGATTCCCTGTCGGGCGATGACGGCGCGGATACCCTCATCGGACAGGAACACGATGATTTACTTGTAGGCGGCCGCGGATCAGACTCGTTGTTTGGCAGCTGGGGTGCCGACCGCCTGTATGGGAGTGACGACGATGATCTGCTCCTGGGCGGCGACGACAACGACCAGCTATACGGTGAGGCCGGAAACGATAACCTGAGCGGGGGGCAAGGCAACGACACGCTTTTCGGTGGGACTGGCGCGGACGAGCTTTACGGAGACGATGGTAGCGACAATCTACGGGGTGGAATTGGCGCAGACGAGCTCTTCGGCGGCACGGGCAACGACACACTATGGGGAGGTGGGGACAACGACACACTGTGGGGGGACGAAAACGACGACACGCTTTTTGGTGGAACGGGTGACGACTGGATTGCCGGTGGCTACGGGAACGACATACTGTCCAACGGAAACGGAGACACCGAAGGCTATCTCAATGGCGGACCTGGGTATGACTCGGCCTACGCGTGCGCGGTCCTTCAGTCAATATACAACACTGAAGAAGTCCACTACGATGACCCGGACTGCCCCCGTGTTCGCATCTTGCCGCTGACCGTGTTCGCGGAGGAGCTTCAGGGCGGACCCGGGCACGACGACGACCCATACTTCGCGGTAATCAAGTTCTCATCGCAGTTCGGTGCCCAAGGGTCGACAAGTGTGGAATTCATCGAGCAGAACGTCGTCCTCGGTCCCGTAGGAGACCTGTTATTGGGGTTGGCCGGCAGCGGTGTTGTCGTTTCCGGCGGCGAACGTGAGACCGAGTTTCCCGGGTGGATTCAAGATGAGCTGGATTTCGGACAGCGATCCATACCGGCGGATCCGAACGGCTTTCCGGTGTCTGTTGACGGCATCATCCTGGTGGCGATGGAGGCAGATGACGCCGGCTGGGATCCCCTAGGCGCGGACGGACTGCGCGACATTCTTCGCGAGAGGGCCGAATGCCTGGATTCCTCTCTGGTTAGTCACGTGGAGACGACCCCATGGCTCGGTAGCCTCAGCTTCCTAGGAGCTCTGCAGGCGGTCCAAGCAGATCTCGAATCTGGGTGCCCAAGCGGCATCGGAACCCTGCAGGGCGGCGCATCGTTGGGACAAACCATCCGTGGCTGGCTAAAGAGCTTCGCATCGATTTTTGTCAATCCGGACGATCCGATGGGTTCCGCGTTCATTGTACGCGTGAGCGTAACCGACTCCTATTTCGACGAGTCCATTGCAGGCCCGCTCGGCAACCCTCAGGACCAAACGTGCGACGACGGCTCGACAGAGACAGTCGTCGCCGGGTGCGCGCCGTTTCTCGCGAATCCTTGCGAGATGAAGACGGACCCTGATGCCATAACTCGGTACGCGTCGATCTGCCCGGCTCTTCCTCCAGACACACCGATCGGCGACCGATATCCTCGGGAGGCAAGCTTCCCGTTTGAGCGGGCAACGCGTGGCAAGTGGACGGTGCGAATCGGTTTCTAAACGGCGACCGACCAATGATGAGACCAGGGACGTCCCGACGACCCGACGACCGACGACCCCGACGACCCGACCCGGGTTGAGCCCTGAGGACCTCTGAGACCCTGTCTTGACAAGTCTTGACAAGTCTTGACAAGTCAGGTCCCACGCCGCACACTTCCTATTCATGGGCGAAATGGTGAAATTCAGCTCGAAGATGGAACGAGAGGCGCTCGAGGCGCTCCGGGCTCATGCGCGCGAGGAGGGGCGGACTCTGGCTGGCCTTCTCACAGAGGCTGCCAAAGACTTTTTGGCCAGGAGGCGTGTTCGTCCAGCGTTTCGCGAGGCGGCTGAGGCGGTGCTCGCGGAGCACGATGAGCTTCTCTCGCGGCTCGCCAAATAGGGGAGCCCGGTGTCCGCTCCGATCTATCCAACGGTCGAGGAAGTGCTCGTGCTGCATGGGTTATTGATCGCGCGCTACGGCGGCGAGGCGGGCGTTCGCGACCTCGGGATGCTCGAAGCTGCCCTGCACCGGCCGCGCTCGGGCTACTACGCTTCGCTCAGCGAGCAGGCCGCCGCTCTCCTGCAAAGCCTCGCCAACAACCATGCCTTCGTCGACGGCAACAAGCGGGTGGCATTCGCCACAACAGCGATTTTCCTGCGGCTCAACGGTTTCGACCTCCGTGCGACAGCCGATGACGCCGAGCCCCTCGTGGTCGAAGAGGTCATCCGAGCGCGCGTGCCGCTTGCGCGAATCGCCACGTGGATCGAGCAGCACATCGAAGACCGAGGGTCGTCGGATGAGTGAAAGCTCGACCGCGCTGTGACTGGCGGATACCCTATGAACCGATGGCATACGCCAACTCGGGTCGCGGTGGTAAGCCAGGTCGCAGTGCTCGTCGCGGCGCGCTGCTTATGGCGCCGGTGGTCGGCATGCTGTTGTTGGGGCAAACGACGCCGAGCTGCGAAGAGCGGAAGCTGATTCTCCCCAACGCTGGGTACCTCGTCGTGAATGATGCAACCGCCTCGGTCACAGTCTTCGTGACGCTAGTCACGAAACCCTCGTTCCTGATGGCACGCGACACGGCTACAGGCCAATGGCGGATCGTGGAGGGATCACTGAGCAATGAGATCAACTACGCGTACCAAGGTCCTCTACCCGCATGGGCATGGGACTGCGCCGATCCCAATGAATGCGTTGCCGTGGTGCAGGTGCGCGATCGCAACGGCCCGATCGTTTCACCGCGGCGCTACGGCGAGGTTACCGTCTGTACCAAAGACTACGAATACGATCCCAGTGATGGTCGCGTGCCTTGTGGCGAACGTGTCGTGCAAGGCCATGCCGAGTCGGTTCTCGTAAAGCGCTACGACTCCACATACATACCGGATGATGTCGCACCTTTTTCGGACATCGTGCTCGATAGCCATGCCCGATTGATCGCGTCTTCCGTAACCCCCAATGGAGCGTTGCTGAGAGAGGGCGCCGGCGACCCGTGGAACCCGAGCACGACGCCAGCCCCGCCCCGGAAGTACTCGGAGTATGCGGTCGGCAAAAGCAGCCGCTATATCCGCTTTGGGATCGATCCCGACGCGCTGAGCAGCGAGAACCTCCATCGAGTCGTAGATACGGGCGCATGTGGCGTGTTCATTCCATGGGAGTGGGCAAACCGAAGCAAGGTCGCCGCTGTCGACGATGCGATCGGCGGCTTCACCAACGACCTCGGGCTCGCGGAGCTCATTCTCGAAGAGATGCGCGAAAGTCTCGACGCGGCGGCCGGCCGTACCGTTCTCTACGACGTCCAGCAATGGATGGATGTCTTCACGGACCTTTACCCGCGCGAAGAACCCGAGTTTCACTACATCGAAGTCCGCGAAAAGGGGCCCCGTGTGTGCCTCAAGTCGTATTGGGATGTGAGCGGGCGGCTCGGTACCCAACCGAACGCCCCCTACCGAATCGACCAGGCCTTCGCGGCATTCTTCGTAGAAATCCTACAGATTGGCGACTGCACCAAACAGCGTGACGCCATGGTGCAGTTTTGTGGTTCGTTCAGCCTCGCGGAGAATGGTGAGCCCACCTTCACGATCGACGATGACTTCACGCGAGTCGAAGTGCAGCCCTATTCGGCACGCCCCGCATGCAACAACCGATTCATCCCGCGGCTCAAAGTGTTACTCGCAACCGCGATCAACGAGCTTGCTGCGAAATCGATCAGCGACAACCTCAATGACGCGAACATTGGCGAGATTTTCGACATCCAACGGATCGAAATGATGCCGAGCGGCATTCGGCTCGTCACAGCAAACCATCGCGAAGAGGCAAGCGATCTCGACTTCTGCTGGCAAGACATTGCCGACGACGACCTCGAAAACCCATTCATCGTCACCCCGCGCCCATCGATCGACATCGAGCCCTCGGTGACGGGGATCACGAGGGACCTGCTGCCATGACGATCCGTTTCCGCACCCAATCGACCTGCGACGGGTCCTAGGGAACATGCGCAGGGTCCCACGCGATCCCAGTGAGCCGCACACCGCTAGTGAAGACAGGACGCCCGGAAACGAACCTCGAAACGGGCTCCGGGTAGCTCGGGATTGTCGGTCGCCACGATGTCCGCGCTGTGCGCCCGCGCGATGACTTTGGCAACGAAGAGCCCTAGGCCTAGGTTTTGCTTGTTGTGCTCGTTCTCGCCAGCCCTCACGAACGCGTGAAAGAGGCGCTCGCGCATCTCGGGTAACGGGTCCCCCCGGTTTTCGACCCCCAACACCACCTGGCTCCCTAGGCGCCGCAAGCTCACGTGAATGTCCCCACCCTCCGGCGTGTGCTCGACCGCGTTATCGAGGAGCTTGTCGAGCAGCTGGGCCAGCCGATCCTGGCTGCCATCGAGTTGGATTTGAGACTCGATGTCCGCGTGAAAGGCTCGATCGGAGTTCGCCTGCCGAAAAAGGATCACCCGCTCCCCGACCACCTCGCTCAGGTCGACGAGCTCCTTATGCTCCGCTGCGAGCGCAGTCTCCAAGCTCGTCGCCTCGGTGGCATCCGTGACAAGTCGATTCATGCGCCCGAGGCTCTGACGCGCCCGACCTATGTAGCGATCCCGTGCGTGCCCGGGTTTGTGCTCAAGCAAGTCCAGTGAAGTCGAGACCGCGATCACTTGGTTCTTGATCTCATGGCGTAGAAAGCGGGCGAGATTCTCGAGCCAAACGAGCCGGTCCTCGCGCATCTGCGTGACTTCGGTGAGCAAGCTTTCGGTCTTGGCCTTCTGCGCGGCCAGCTCGAGACGCTGCTGGAACTGCTCGCGTGCAGCTTGGTACTTGAGTGCGGTGAACACAACGGACAAAACTGCGCCCGTCGCAAGATAGGCGTGCGCCGCAAAGATCTCGTATCCGCCTCCCGGCACTTGAACAAGCCCCATCTCCCCAATCGCCAGCAGCGCGAGGCTCATCGTCAAGGCTGAACGCCAAGTCCAAATCACGAAACCTGCGGACCCAACTTGGGCGATGACGATTACGAACACGTGGCTCAACAGGTGATTCGGGGTGTGAGGAATCATGAACGCGCTATTCGCACCCCAGGCCAGAAACCAAAGCCACATGGCAGCGTACCCCAGCCTAGTGTCGCGGGCTTTGACCGCCACCAACGCTGTCGAGACGCACCAAACGACCACGGCGACCCGAACGTAGAGGAAACGAGTCGCGACTTCGGGGAAGTAGCGAAAGTCCCCAACGGCCCACAAGAGCGCCAACGTGCAAGCGGCAACCGTGACGACCGCCATACCGCGCGCGCTTCGCTCGGCCGCTTCTACGGAAAACCGCGCCTCTACAGAAGGATTCCAGGCCCTCTCGAGCGCGGTGCTGGGCTTGTGGGACATCATCGGACTGGACTGGACTGTACAGCACCGGCCAGCGGCGCCGGAAACGCAAGCCGAGCCGGGGCGCCACGAGGTCTAGCCGCACGACCCACGGTCGTGTATTTTTCCCGGTCTTGTGAGGTTGCTCACATCGGGAGAGACCCAGAAGGCGGTACTCTCAGCGGCTCTCGTCGGCGACGCAACTTTGTCTGCGAGGCGCCGATAACGATTCCATCGATATGTTCCGAAGGCCCGAAGCATACCCTTTCGTCGCTCTCCTCGACTGCGTTGCGCGGCTGCCTGCCTTGGCGCTGGTCGGCATGCTCGCTGCTGGCTGTGGGACCGTCAGCTGCCCGGACGCGTTCGTCGACGCCGAGGGCACCTGCGTGAAGAGCGAGTCTCCCCCCGAGCGTTGCGACGGCATCGACAACGACGGTGACACGGCGGTCGACGAAGACTGGCCCGAGCTCGGCGAGCCCTGCGGCGAAGGGTTGGGGGTGGGCGAATGCGTGGCCGGCATGTTCGTGTGTGCCGAAGACGAGGCGAACGTGGTGTGTAAAGGGGCTGTCGGGCCGACCGCCGAGGTGTGCGACGACAAGGACAACGACTGCGATGGGGTCCCCGACAACGGCCCTCCTGAAGTGTGCGACGGCGAGGACAACGACTGCGACGGTTTCATCGACGAAGGGGTGCTGGCCGTCAAAAAGGAGGAGGTGTTTGATGGATTGAGGTCGGTCGCTGCGGTCGATGGTGGCTTCGCGGTGACTCGAGTGTTCGGCGGCCAGCTTCGGGTTGAGACCTACGACGACGCCGGGTCACGGACGGGGCACAGCGATGACATCACCACGACTCTCGATGTCGCTTTCCTCGAGTCGGACGCCGACGGGAGCGACGTCTATATGACCTGGGGTAAGCTCAACTACTTCGCAGCCGAGGCGCACGTCGATTCCGACCTGATTCCGGTCATCATCGGTTCACACCAGTTGCACGAGAGATGGGATCAAACAACCATGTTTTTCGCGTACCGGCCGCCCTTTCATCCACGGGTGGTCGCGTCGTCCCGCCGCTTGATGGGCTTCGAAGACCCGTTCACCTTCTCCTTTGTCGCGTTCGGCGACGACCTCACGGCAGTGACCGAGCCTCCCGTCGTTTCGCCGGAGTTCCCGATCGTCGGTTCCTATGAGGCGGCGGGCGTCTGGGTCGTATGGAGAGCCGCGGAAGGGGTCAGAGCCGCGTGGCTCGGCAACGACGCGAGGGCCGTCGTCGACAAAGACCTCGGGCCCGGTTTCAACCCAAGCGTGACGGCAACCGGCGACGGTCTCGCGATCGCGTTCCTCGACTTCGACGACGTTTTCTTGAGTGAGCTCGATGCGTTGACGCTCGAGTGTCCTGAGGGCGGGTTGTGCAACGCGCGGCTTCCGGCAGAAGGCTTATTGGGCCCTGCGGACGCCCCGACCGATGTGGCCTACCACGAGGGCACCGATACCTGGTTCGTGGTGGCGGGTCGGCAGATCATCGCCGTCGGGCGCGACGGTACGAGCGCGGTCGTCAATCAGCTCGACGAGCGTAGCGACCTTGCCGATGCGCCGAATCTCGTCGACATCGTCGTCACTGGCGACACGGTGGCCGTCATGCAGTCCGCGCCGAGCGGCGATTCGGCTCTCACATTCCTCGGGTGCTTCTAGAGGACGCATGCGACTCGTCATCGCTTCGCTGTGCGCGCTCGCCGTGACTTGGCCGCCGGTCCCCTCGCTCGGACAGGCCGACGAGCTTCCGGCGTCCTCGGCGCGCTGGCTGGTCTTGCCGGCCGTCACCGACGGCGGGGTCGAGCGCCTCCACAGCGACGCCGAAGCGGTACGCCACGAGCTCACGGTTCGCAGTAGAGAGGTGTGGCGCGCCGATCGGGCCTCCGAGCGCTTCGAGGTCGTCGGCTCGGCCCCGGCGCCCGAGATCAGCCAAAGCGACATCGATTTGTGGGTCGAGCGGTCGCGGGCCGCGGTGAAGTATTTGGCGCGCGCCGATTACAAAGCGGCACGGCGGGAGCTCAAGGCGGCGCAACGGCTTGCCGAAGGGGCTGCGGCCGAGCTCAACCGGGAGGCGGCGCGCGCGCAGCAGGTGCTCGACACGTGTCTGTTCATGGTGCGTGCGTACGTCGAAACCAAGAACGCCGCCGAGGCCCGAAGGCAGGCGCGCGAATGCCGACGATTGGTGCCGCGCGTCGAGCCAACCGCGTTTCGGCACACCCCCGAGGTGCGCGACCTTTTGGCCGAGGTCGACCAGGAGATGGCTGCCGAGGCGCCTGGTATCCTCGAGGTTAGGAGCACACCCTCTGATTGCCTGGTTCGGATCAACGGGGTCGAGTTTGGGCAGACGCCACTTCGCGACGTCGAGCTGCCGGTCGGCACCTATCGACTGCAGGTCGAATGCGAGCCCGAAACGCGCGGGCGCATTCATCGGGTCGCGATCGAAAGCGGCGACAATACGGTGGTGTTCGACATGGCGTTCGAGCGCATCGTGCAGACGCGGCCGGTGCTGCATCTAGAGTACGCCTCTCCCGAAGCCTCGGCCGCCCGCCGCATGGGGGACGCAGCACAGGTCGCTCGCGTGCTCGGGGGTGCAAACCTGCTGGTCGTGAGCCGGCCTTCGGCAAAGGTCGTCCGCATCGATTTGGACGCGAAGGGCGTCAAGGCTTCGTCGGTGTGGTTGGCGACCGGCGACCGTGGTCTTACGGGCGACGAGGTGCGGCGCGGGGTGGATGCGCTCTTCGAAGGCCGCTCAGTCGACTTCTCGGGGCCGCATCCGATCGCGCGGGCAAGCTGGGACGCCGAACTGGAGGCGGCGGCCAAGCGGCGTGCGGTCGCGGCGACCTCGGCGGCGACGGTTGCCGAAGCGCAAATCGGGAAGGCCGGTACCGCGCGACCACGCAACCAACGCATTGCGGGATGGTCGCTTTTTGGCGCCGGGGTCGCGAGCATTGGGGCAGCGGTCGGGCTTCACGTGCACCGCGGAACCCTCGGCGACGAGCTCATCAGTGCCCCCTCGAGCCTGCAGGCCGCCCAAGACTGGCAAGACGCGCGGATCGCTGTGTGGACCCTTGCTGCCGTCGGTGGCGCCGCGACAACCGCCTCAATGCCCCTGCTCTTGCCGAACTATGAGCGAACCCCGTGGTGGGGCTGGACGCTCGGGGCGGTCGGCCTCGGGCTCACCGGGTACGCGATTTACGAAGGCGTGACGCTGACCGCATGTCCGGAACCGTTCGTTACCGATGTGACGGCGGTGCGGGCGTGTGTGAGCCGCGGCCAAGAGGCGGGGCGAGTATCGCTCGCGTTAGCGGGGGCGGCGCCGTTATTGACGGTGCCTCTGGTGTATCTGTTTCGGCCCCTTCGGATGAACGCATCGGCGTTGGTGAGTCGGCAAGGGGCGATGTTCCAAGTGCGGCGAGCGTTTTGATGTGGTGGGGGGTGCTGGTGTTGGGGGCGTTGGCGATCGGGGTGCCGGTCGCAGGGGCGCAGTCAGCGACAGAGGCAGGGGCAGAGACAGGAGCAGTGTCAGCGCCAGTGTCAGTGCCAGTGTCAGCGCCAGTGCCAGTGCCAGTGCCAGTGCCAGCGACAGTCTTGGTGGCGTTGGTGCAGGGGGCTTCGGAGGTTCGGGCGGCTTATGCTGATCGTGTCGGGGAAGCCCTGTTGGGGGCGCTCGTGGAGCGCGGGTACGCGGTCGTCACCGACAAAGCTCGGGGTGAGGCACTAGTCGCCTGCGGGACACTGGCATGCGTGGAGCAAACGCTCGAGGGCGGGGGGGCTGCGTTTGGGATCGTGCCTGCGATGTGGGTCCGGGCAGGCGACCGACGCGAGGTCACCCTCACGCTCGTTGGAAAGTCGGGCCGAAACTTGAATGCGGGTACTGTCATCGACGGTGACCTGTCCCAGACGACCGCAGCCCTGGTCGACGAGCTTCTCGCACGGCGGAGCGAGCTCGAGTCGAACACCCCGTCCGCCGTCCCTCGAGCAGCAGACGAGCCCAAGCAGACATCTGCACGTCCCCACGCCTGGAGGGCGGGGCCCATCCTTCTCTGGGCGGGCGGTGCGGTGGCCTTCGTCGGGATCGGAGCCGCAGCCGGCATGAAAGACGAAACCCAAGAGCTCAACAAAGGCGCCGTGGTCGCTTGGTCGGTCGTCGGGGCCGCGGCCCTCGCCGGAGGCACCGCATGGTGGGTGCTCGGGGATAAGCGCCGGCGGCGTCAGGCCGAACGAACCGCGGCCACGTCGAACACCGCAATCCGCGTGAGCCCTCGGGGGTTTGACTTGAGGCTCCGGTTTTGAAAAAGGAGAGGCAATGAGATCGCTCACTTGCTTCCTTTGGTTATTCACACTCACCGCCGGCTGCGTCCTCGAAGACAAGTTCCTCGAGGTGCCAGACGGCAGCGTCGAAGCCGGCCTGTGCGGTTTTTGCGACTCGGCGACCCCCGCCTGCAACGAAACGACACAGATGTGCGTCGAGTGCACTGCGCAAAACGCGAGCGCGTGCATCGACAGCACTCCAGTCTGCAACACCGACGACAACAAGTGCGTCGAATGCGTTGCCAGCTCCGATTGCGACGACCCCACTGCGGCGGGATGCGACACCGAACTCAACGAGTGCGTCGAATGCGCAGGCGAGGCCGACTGCGACGGCATCGAAGGGTTGCCCCTCTGCAACGCGGGAACCTGCGTCGAGTGCGTCCCCGCCACCGAAGACCGCGACTGCGGCGGCAACAGCTGCAACCCGGACAACTTCGCCTGCACCGCCACGATGCTAGCCAGCCGCGACACCTGCCAAACGTGCGTCAGCGACAGCGAGTGCCAAAACGCAGGGAACCGCTGCGTGGCGATGGAGTATCAGGGCGCAGCCTACCCTGATGAGCTGACGGGGTTTTGTTTGAAGACGACCGAAGGCGGGTGCGAGCAACCGTACTCGATCACGCTAGAGAACCGCCCGAGTCTGTCCGACGCGGCTGTAGCCGACTACTGCGGCATCAACGAGGAGCTCGCCACTTGCGAGGCCGTCAGAGGACTGCTGACCAACGTTCGCTGCGACGGCGGGGACGACCAAGATTGCCCGCAACCAAGCGGCCTCTGCAGGCAGGTAGGCAGCCTGGAGAATCGCTGCACCTATGCCTGCCAAAGCTTGATCGAATGCCTCGAGGATATCCCGCTGGGCCGACCCGGCTCCACCTGCGGCTCCTCCGGCTCCGGCGGCGACGACTACTGCGGCGGCTAAGCTTTCGACATCCGTCGCGAACAGGTCAATTCGTCGAACGGCGAAACGGGATCAGTCCTCGGCTTCGATCGACGGGGGCACGAAAGTCTTGCCAGGCTCGGTCGAGACGCGCCCTTGCGCGGAGGCATCGTTCACAGCGACACTGGTCTGCTCGCGCACTTCCGGCAGCCGCAACACAAACCGCGCTCCGCCACTGCCCGGCAGGTCCTCCGCGACGATGTGTCCCCCGTGGTTCTGGGCGATCGACTGCGCCACAAACAAGCCGAGCCCGAGATTCTCTGGGCGTTTTTGCGACGACACGAACGCCTCGAAGATGCGCTCTTTGTCCTTCGGTAGCGGGTCGCCGTCGTTCTCTACGGTGAGCTCGAACTCGTGGTTGTCCAGGCGCCGAAGGGTCACGCGGATCTCGGCGTCGGCTACCGAGTGCTCCACCGCATTGTTCAACAATTTGTCGAGCAACTGCATCAGGCGCTCTTCATTACCCTGAACGAACAGCCCTGGCTTCAGCCTGAGCACGAGCTGCCTCGAAGGGTGAAGCTGCTGAAAGGCCAATACTCGGTCTGCCACCAAGGCGCTCAGATCGACCTGTTCCGTCTCGTCGACTGCCAACGCCGCCTCGAGGCTCGTGGCCTCCGTGGCAGACGACACGAGGCCCCGCATTCGGTTCAGGCTGCGTTGTGCACGGTCAAGATACACCCGATTTGCAACGAGCGAATCCCCGGTCTGCGCGAGATCGATCGAAGTCCCCATCGCCACAATCTGATTCTTGAGCTCATGCCGGAGAAACCGAGCCAGATTTTCGAGCCACGTCAGCCGCTCTGCGCGCATGGTGGTGATATCCTTGAGAAGCGCCTGGCTGCGCGACTTCTCACTCTCCAACCGCTCCTGCGCTTGAAAAACCTGACGAGCGGTGCGCTCTGCTTGCACGCTGTGAAGCAGGGCAAACCCAACGCCCGCCACCAGAAAGATCGCGTGGCTCCGAACCAAATATTCAGGCTCTCCGTGAAGCATCATAAGCGCGATGGTGCCCAGCGCTATCACTACCCCGGCCAGGGCCGTCGACCAGGCGTTCGCACGAAAGATCGCGGACGACGCCGCGATGCAGATAAGCACGCCCGCAATGCCGATCGCAAAGCCTTGAGGCACGTACCAAAGAATCGCGGACACACCGACCCCCGCCGAGCCGAGCAGCACCACGTAGTACCAGTTGTACCATCGCCGAACGCTCGGAAGACCGCTCGCGATGAACAAAAGCATGCAGAAACCCAGGAACACCAAGCGTATCCCCAGCGTCGTCCTCACGCTCATGGGCGCAACGATCACGTCCCAGCAAATGAATGCCATGAACACAGCCGCCGCGAACAATACGTTTCGCCTGAACAGCTGCGCCTGTGCCTCGCGATAGACCGTGTCAAATGCGGCCTTCTCGCTGGCCGCGGATAGCAAAGTCTGGTCAAGACTCATGTTGGGTCACCTCGACCAGCAAGCGTAACTCGAAACCAGGCTTTGGGGAGGCGCCAATGTCCCGATGTGCCGGCTTACCTGGGAACCCAGCTCGGGACGGTGCTCTTGCGCGCTATCAGCGAGAACGGTGGCCGAGCCATTTCTCCGGCCGCAGGCCGAGCGCGTTCGTTCATCTGCTCCTCAATAAAGACAATCGAAACGGCTCGGCGTGCTATCCTGCCCCCTCGGCGGGCTTCACACCCTTAACTCAATACCAACCTCGCAATGACGATGACGGAATATATCATGGAGTCCCCCGACGAGGGGCTTCGGCTCGAGAAGAAGACCGACGATGAGTTCACGAGGAGGCTGCTTGCGGCGGTGGGCACGCGGGCAGGTATGTGCGTCCTCGACGCTGGGGCCGGAACCGGAGCAGTAGCTCGCGTGATGAGCGATCTTGTCGGTGTCAGTGGCTCCGTGACCGCACTCGACATCTCGAAGACACGCCTCGCCGAAGGCAAGCGGCGTGCCGAAGGTGTTCGCAACCTCGTCTTTCACCATGGCGACGTTATCCACTCAGGCCTGGAGCAGGGCGCGTTCGACTTGGTCTGGTGTCGCTTTGTGTTGGAGTACCTGCCAAATCCACAGCTGGCTGTCACGGAGCTTGTCAAGTTGGCGAAGCCCGGTGGCAAAGTCGTGCTCGCTGATCTTGATGGGAACGCGCTGTTCCACTATCCGATGCGTTCCCGAGTTGCTCAGGACCTGGACGTCCTGATGAGCGCATTGCAAGGTAGCTTTGACCCGTACGTGGGCAGAAAGCTCTACCACTTCGCCCATAATGCGGGGCTGAAGGAGATCCGCGCTCACGTCATTCCGTACCACCTCTACCCTGGCGCTGCCTCCTCAGATCACCTTGAGAACTGGCGCCAAAAGCTCAAAACGGTCGCTCCAAAAGGCATTGAGGCCCTAGGAAGCGTGGAACGCTACGAGTCGTTCGCCGAAAGCTTCATGGACATGCTGGCTGCGTCAGATACGTTTTATTACAGCGTCTTGATCCTAGTGGAGGGACTGCGTCCTTTGTAAGTCTTTCTGCAGTACTCCGCTGTGCAGCCCTTATCATGGACCGCTCGGCCGTTCAGAATATCCTTGCACTCGCGTATAAGAAACTGGTACGCACGTTTCGTGGTGTGATGTGCCGACCTAGTCCAGGCGGCAGTACTTAGCTGGTCGCATGTCCAGCTTTTTTACGCTGCTTGCGACTTACCTGGACCGTCGCTGGTCAGCTCACGTATTATCCCCAGACTTGGCCCAGGCTTCGAAAACGTGTGTGAATCCTGAAGGAGCGCCCGATAGGTCGCAGCGGACGTTCGCTGCTAGCGGTGCTGATCCGGTTCATGTATTCGTGATAGCGGCGAACAGCCGCAACCGGCAGCGAATTCTCTTCGCGCTCAGGGGTCTGGTGCGCATCACTTCGGCCTCTGACCCCGCTAAACTCGAGCAGGCCGTTCTGCGCTCTAGGCCCGACATCGTGGTCGCAGAAGGATCGTTCTGCCGCAAGGACTTCTTGGACTTGGTGGCATCGGAGGGACTGGCCACCCGAACGATTTTCGTCTCGGATGACCAAACACGATCAAGCATGACGGCCCAGCTTGCGACCGGGCGTTCTTTTGTGGTCGTAGACGGTGAGGAAGTCGCATCTAACCTTCGGCAGGAGGTTTTTAGGCTGGCCATGCCGAGATCGGAGACTCGCATTGCGATTTCTGACCTAGAGCTCCGATTCACTCTTGCTGGCCACGACATGCAAGGGGAGATCGTAGATATTTCGAATCAGGGGTGTGCCGTAAGGCTTCCGTTCTTTGGTGGGAGGGCGCCAGTACCAGGGACAAGCTTGGAGGCGTTGGCCGTAGTGCGCGGACGGCGTGTCATCGTCGACGATATTGGAGGGGTGGTCCGACACCTGGGACACGACAGGGCGTCGAACGGCTTCAGGCTGGGGATTGAGTTTCTGACTCGGGCAGCGAGCAGCCAACCGCCGGTTAGGGAAGTGATCACAGAGAAACCGGCGCACGTTGCCGCCATGTTTGAGGCGCTGGCGGGAATCGAAGGCGCCATGTCTTTCGTGTGTGTCGGCGAAGACGGTGAAATCCTGCGAGCAACGCTCGATGACTTCGCACCGGAAACAAAGATGCTCAAAGTGCGGGGATCGCCCGCCAGGCAATTGGAATCAGGAGACGTTCTACAGGGGAGCTTTGAGTGCGACGGCACTCAGCATCAGTTCTGGACAGCCGTTCGAGATGCGCAGGCCGATGCTGTCATTGTGGGGCTTCCCAGGACGATAGTGTCGAAGCGGAATCGCGGAGTACAGCGCTTTCGTCCTTCGGAGGACGCCCCCGTTCAAATTACGGTTCGGTCACCGCTGTCCGTCAGGAGCGTTACGGCGAACGCCCTCGATATCACGGCCAGCAGTGTTTCCTTTCCCATTTCCCGCCAATCCGATCTATTTCCAGTTGGCACGAGAGTCCAAGGTTTGGAACTGACTTTCGCAAATGGAGATTCGTTCCGCGTCGACGGCCAAGTAAGACGGATCAGCAAGCACTCAGACGCGAGCGAGGGCCACTCGCTTCGGTGCGTAGTGGAGTTCATCGACGGGGCGCAGCACGATCTAGGAGAGCTCGCGGCGCGAATCGCGCTGGCTTCGCTGCCAGAAGTCTCCACCGACGAAGGCGCCACATGTGAACAGATCTGGCGGTTCCTTGAAGAGTCCGGATTCTTATACCCTGCCAAACTAGCGCACCTGGATGTAGTTGCCGCGAAGAAGACGATGAACCGGTTGATAGGTACTCCGAACGAAGTCGCGAAGGCGTGGTTAGTGCGCCAGGATCGGCAGATTGTCGCTCATCTCTCATCGGTACGGCTATTCAGTTCGACGTGGGGGCTTCAGCATCTTGCGGCGACCTCGCACAAGGCTGGCGGGTCATGGGCTAGCATGCTGAACCTCGCGTTGGCGGAATATTGCGAGCAACATCCGAAAATAGAGTGGCTGCGCGTCGCATACCGCCCGAACAACCAGTGGCCCCATCATGTATTCGGTCGTTTCGCGCATCGAGTGAACGATCCAAACGTGTCGGACTTTCGGATCCTCGCCTATATGACTTCGCTCACTGGTGTTGGAATTCGCAAGCCGAACAAGCATCGGTACGAGATCAGGAAGTTCAAGCTTCCCGACCTCGGCGCGTTGGAGGCATGCCTGGTTGCGGAAGGTCGGTCGATTCTTCTCTCCTCTGCCGACGTCTCGCGCGAACGAATTGACATGCGGGAGGTGACCGACTCCTTTGATGGCTTAGGACTTACTAGGCGACGAGAGATCCTTGTGGCGGAGCGCGCTGGAAAGCCGGCAGGTTTTGCGTTGCTCGAGATTTCGTCCCCGGGTTTGAATTTGAGTGAGCTTACGAACGCGGCGACGATTTATTGCCTCGAGCATGACGGGGAGTTGATTCGCGCCCTTGGAGATGCGGCCCGCCAACGTTACGGGCAACTGGGTTACACGAACTGCATCCTGCTGACGGATGAGCAGTCCAGTGAGCACTTGGCTGGGATAGGTTTTGTAAAGACCAAGGAGTACTGCCATTGGATATGGCACTTCACGCTCTTAAGAGCTTTCTATCGGTACGTATCTGCACGGTTCCCCTAGACGACTGCTTTTAGTCAGCGCGCAAGCTGCGGCGAGAGGCTATTCGGGCGCGAATGAGGTGCTATGTCACCCGTGCGGCGGCGCGCTATAGCATCTGGAACGCAAATCTGGAAGACTGGCAGGACAGGTTCAGAGTGCCTTGTTCTTACGCCATAGGCGACCGGGGAGTTGGGAAGCCTACGACGAGTATCTCAACGCTTTTGTGGGCACACGACGACGTGCGAGGTCGTAACCATTCGGGTTGTTTCAACTCTGACGCATATTGGTGTCAGCTAGCGCCTGGAGGATCATGAGATCGGTTCCTAGGCAGCACGCATTTGCAGAACACATCCGCGAAAAGAACCTTGGTGGAGCTAGGGTCGCATCCGTGTTGGGCGCCACCCTAGTCCCGTCTGGTGTCGTTCTCGATTGGCTTACCAGTCGGGAGCACCTGGCCTCCTTTGTCATCATCCGGCTCGCGGCCGCTGCTGCGTGTCTAGGCTTCCTGGCCCTGACTCGATGGAGCCGCGCCAAACAGCACGCTTTCGCTCTCGGCGTCGCGCCAATCATCGCTTGCTCAGTCGCCCTCGAACTCATGATCCTTGATTTGGGCGGCTACGCATCGCCGTACTATGCGGGTCTTGTTCAAGTGATGTTGGTTGTAGGCCTGATCTTCTATTGGCGCGTGAGCCAGGCCATTCTTGTCTGCGTGTTCATCGTATTGATTTGGTTGTTTCCTGCACTGGCACACATACCCGACATCATCCCAGGGCCGTTTCTAAACAACCTGTACGCCCTCTTGATCACCGCTGTCATAGCCGTCACCTCTAATGCAACCCGGTACCGATTGGCCCAACGGGAGTTCGCCGCGAACTCAGCATTAGCACAGACCTCGGAAGAGCTTGCAGTCGCTTTGGCACGAGCCAGGGAAGTTGATCAAGCGAAGTCCGAGTTCTTCGCCAACGTTTCCCACGAGCTCAGGACGCCGCTTACGCTGATTCTTTCGCCGGTGGATGAGCTGCTGTCGAAGCTGCGGCCCAGTGCGGAGCGTGATGCTCTCAAGGTGGTCCGGCGGAATGCGGAGCGCCTGCTTCGAATGATCGACGATCTCTTGGATCTAGCGCGGCTGGAGGCAGGTGGTCTGCGGTTGAAAGTGATGCAGGTGGACGTCGGGGACCTTGCGCAGCGGGTCGCGGAGAACGCCCGACCAGCGGCCCGAGCCAAGGAAGTTGAGCTCGCGTACTCGGTCGAAGGCGAGCCACCGGAGATGTTTGGCGATCCTCACCGCGTCGAGATCATCCTCACGAATCTCGTTGGTAATGCCATGAAGTTCACACCAGCGGGGGGACGGATCGAGGTTCGCGCGATCTACAACGCGGCGGGGACGTCTATCGAGGTGCAGGATACGGGGCCGGGGATTCCGCGGGATGAGCAGCAGAGGATTTTCGAGCGGTTTCATCAGACGGAGACGTCTGAGCGGCGGCAAGCCGGCGGCGTCGGTATCGGCCTTGCCCTTGCGCGGGAGCTTGCGCAGCTCCATGGGGGGTCCCTCACGGTGGACAGCGAGGTTGGGGAAGGATCGACCTTCACGCTCTTTCTCAAGAGTGGGCGGGACCATTTCCACAGCGAGATCATCGAGCGACGACAGGTTCACGTCGATGTCCACCCGGGGCGGCGTATCGAAGACAGGATGACGGCACCTCCGACCCGACCGATGCAGCAGGCGACCGTGGAAATCCGACAAAGCCAGCGACCTTCCGAGCGGGTGCTGCTCGACCGCGGTCGGGTGCCCCGTGTGCTGGTCGCGGAGGACGAGGAAGATCTGCGTGGCTTCATCGTAGGCGTTCTCTCAGAGACCTATCATGTCGACGCGGCGAAAAATGGCTCAGAAGCCCTCGAGCTCATGAAAGAGCACCGCCCGGATCTGGTGCTCACCGACGTCATGATGCCGGGCACGAGTGGGCTCGATCTCTGCAAAGCGATCAAAGACGACCCGTCCCTCCGGAACATCCCAGTGATCTTGCTCACGGCGCGCGGGGAGAGCGAGACCGCGCTCGAAGGCTATGAAGCTGGCGCCGATGATTTCGTGTCGAAGCCGTTTCATACGCAGGTGCTTTTGGCGCGTATCCGTGCGCACTTGAAGATGCGCGGCTTGTCGCTCCAACTCGCAGATCAGGCCCGGCTGGCGTCGGCAGGCACGCTTGCGGCCGGCCTTGCCCACGAAGTCAAGAACCCGCTCAACGCGGTCGTGAATGCGGCCCGGGTCTTGCAGCGGGGTGGGTCGCAACGCGTGCCCAGTGAAAAGCTCCTCGGCATCATGATCGATGGTCTCGACCGCATCGACAGCATCTTGTCGGCGCTCGGGGCTCATGCTCGACCCGCGGATGGCACGGATCTGGCGCCCTGCAACGTTCAAGTCGCCGTCCAGTCCACGCTCAATCTGCTGCAGCACAGGATGCGGGACGTCACGGTGCATGAGGACTTCGAGGTCACCGGAAACGTGTTGGTACCTGCACGGGCGTTCAACCAGGTGCTCCTAAACCTCATCGACAACTCGGTGCGTTCCGGCGCCAAGAACATCTGGCTCGAGCTCCAACAACACGAAAAGGTGATCTCGGTCACAGTCTCCGACGATGGCCCCGGCGTACCTCACGACATGGTGCACCGCATCTTCGACCCCTTCTTTACAACGAGGGCGGAAGGCGAAGGGACGGGGCTCGGGCTTCATTTGAGTCGAAGAATCGCCCAGGAGTCCGGTGGTGAGCTAAGATATGAACCTAGGCCCGGTGGGGGGGCCCGCTTTGTGATGGAGATTCCGGCCATGGAGCAGGCGGCATGAAAGCGCACGTGTTGTTCGTCGACGACGAAGAGCCGAATCTCGTCGTCTTCGAAGCGATGTGCGGGGACGACTTTCCGGTGTTGACCGCGTCGAGCGGTGCAGACGGGCTCGCGTTGATGAAAGAGCACGAAATCGGCGTGGTGCTCACCGACCAACGGATGCCAGGGATGACCGGGATCGAGCTCCTCGAAAAAGTAGAGAGTGAATACCCGGACACGATTCGACTTTTGATCACGGCGTACTCGGACCTTCAAGCGGCCGAGGACGCCATCAACCGCGGCCACGTGCGGCGCTTCATGCGCAAGCCTTGGGAGCCCGAGGTGCTTCGAGCGGAGCTCCGCGATGCGATCGACCTCTACAATCTCAACACGCGCGTGAAGCAGCTCGAGCAGCGCTTGCTCGACACCGAACGGGCGTACTCGCTCAGCGTGGTCGCCAGTGGGCTTGCCGAGGAGCTTCGCAACCCGGTCGGGTGGATCCGCAACAACCTGACGGTGATAGAGACATCGGTGGGAGCCGCAGCCTCCGCGCTTGCAGAAACGACCCCCGACGTGACGCGGGCCCGCGGGGTGTTGGCGCAGATGGACACCGCCGTGACCGACGCGCGAGACGGGGTGAAGCGAATCCTCGAGCTCACCGAAGAGATGGCGAAGGCGCCAGAAGAGGTCGAAGCCGAGATCGTCGATCTGGCCGACGCCGTGCGGGTTGCTTTGCGTAAGGCCGAAAGCAGTGGGCTTCGCGGTCGCGCTCTGATCGAGGTGGCGACCGGTATCGAGCCGAAAGTGCTCGCGACCCGCACCAACATCGTGCAGATCGCGCTCAACCTCCTCGCGAATGCGATTCAGCGGGCTGCAAGCCGAGCCGAGGGCCAGGGCGTGGTCCGGGTGACGACCGCCATCCTGAACGGCAAGGCGGTGCTCGACGTGTCCGACAACGGGCCGCCAATTGGTAGAGACCAGCTGAGCAATGTGTTTAAGCCGTTCGGTGTCGGTGGGCGCTTGCAGGGAGCGGGGGTCGGGCTCGCGATCTCCAAGCGCATCGCCGAAGAGCTCGGCGGTCAGCTCGAGGTGTCCGCAAGCGATGCCAAAGAGACGCGGTTCCGCCTCACCTTGCCACCCGCAGCCGAGAGCTAGAGCGCGACATGACGACGGGGACGGGGGCGAGACCGAGACCGAACGTGACTCATCAGTTCGGGCTCATCTTCGACGAGACCGCGTGGCCTCTGCTCTATGTGCGGTTTCCTTCGAGACCTCTCAGCGACGAAGGCTTCGAGTTCTTCATCACTCGCTACACGGAATATGTCGAAAAGCGCATCCTCTTCGCGACAATCCTCGACTCGCGCGGCTTGAGCACGGCGATTACCGCCAACCAGCGACGGCGTCTCAGCGAATGGTTCGAAGTGACGGGCCCCCTGGCGGGCGAAGTGCACTTTGGGATTGCAGTCCTGTTCACCAACCCGCTGATCCGCGGGGCCCTCAAAGCGGTCACCTGGCTGGCCCCGATCCCGGTTCCTATCCAGCCATTCGCCTCGATCGCAGACGCTGCCCCGTGGGTTCGCAATCAGTTCGAGGCTTTCGAGGTCCCCGTGACACCGGCCGTAGATCGACTACTGGCCGGGCACGGTGGATGAGTGTTTCGTAGAGAGACCGGTCAGTCGATCCGACGGTAGCGTGGGTCCATCACGATGTCCTTGGCCATCTTGATGAAGTCGTAGCCGTCGCTTCGGAAGGTGTTCACCTTGTCTGGGAGCCACCCGCCCTTTTCGTTGGTCGTCAGCTCGCGGCTGAACAGGAACTCCGAGAAGTTCTGCACGGCGCAGCTTGCGAGCCTGTCTTGCATGCCGGGCTCGTCGAAGAGCCCGCTTGGGCCCTTGTCGATCGCCGCTGCCTCTTCGGGCGTTCTCCACGCTACGGTGAGCAACTTGCCGACTTCGTCGCCGAGCGAGCCTGGGGTCGTCTCGAGATCCATCGTGACGTAGTCCCGTCGACAGCTGTCTGGGCAGTTGCCCGCCTCACAGGTGGCGCAGTTCTCCCGATAGGTATCGAGCTCCGCGCGATAGTTGAAGTCGCCCTCCTCCCAACGGCCAAAGTACGTGGTCGCCGGCTCGATGGTGGTGTGGCACGAAGTACACCCGCAACGCTTGGAGAGGTCGGGGTCCTGTGAGCACGGGTCGGTCGCAGAGGGTAAACCGCCCGCAGGAGCGACGAAGGGGTCACACAGGAACGCGGTGTACAGTCGATTGACGCGGGCCCGTTGAGACGTGTGTCGCAAGAGATAGCCCATCGTGGTGAGGATGCCCGAGTGATAGTCGGGACGCTGGATCAGCTCCCAATCCGTCGTGAAAGGCGCCTCGGAAATGTCGTTGAGCTCGCCGTCCTGATCCCGCTGCAGATAGCGATAGTAGTGGCGAAGCGCCCCGTTGAAGTACGTCTCGCTGGTCGAGAACGCGTCCGTGTACGGGCGGCCAGCCTTGATGATGCCCTCGAAGATACGAGCCGGCTCCTCGGTGAGCGCCTTGCGGATCTCATCGACATTGCCATTGGGCCCCTCGGCCGCGCAGTAGCTAAGCGCAGGGCCGCAGCCGCATCCCGGGTCGTCGTTGCGTCGTGAGCAGTCTGTCAAGACGCCGTCATTGTCCGTGTTGACGCCTGTGGTGAACTCCTGCGCGTCGAAGGCGCAGACCTGAATCGTGATGCTCGGGTCCCAGTACGGGCTCATTTGCACCCAACCGTCCATGTCGCACCCGTTGGCTGTCTGGGCACACTCGCCGCCCATGTAGCCTGTCTGCATCGGGAGCGGCCGGCCGTTCCCATCGAAGTTGGTGTGCTGCATGTTGAGGCATGGCTCGTAGGCCCCGCGGAAGTCGATCTGCTTATCGAAGTCCGACCAGACCTCCGCGCCATCGACAGTGTCGCGCTCGATGAAAGTCCGGAAGAGGTCGTTGTTCGAGGGAAGCGCCGTCCAGAGGAAGCCTCGATGGTACGCCGCGAGGCGATCGAAGAACTCCGGCGATGCGAGCATCTCGTCGACCTTGGCTTCGTCGACATCCGCGCCATTGTGGAGTTGTTCGTACTCCTCGATGGTGGGAGGCCGACCGTAGAGGTCGAGCGTGACCTGCCGCAAGAAGCGATACTTGCCCAAGCGTTCGGTCGGCGCACATTGCTCAGGCGATTGAGCGAAAGAGGCCAGCGGCAACACGGTCAGCGCCGCGATGGCAATGATGAGAAGACGCCTCATGGCTGCACCTCCTGATTGATGATCCAGTCATCGAGGGTGATGTCACGGAAATCGAACGGGTCGGCACCGATGCTCTTGACGAGCGTGCCGAGGACCATTTCGGGTTTGAGTTGGATGCCACTTTCATTCGGGAGCCCGGTCGATTGGTCGACGGAGATGATCCCAAGGTCTTGATCGTTGCTGGCACCGAAGACGCCCGAGCGGAGCGTATTGCCGATGACCACGATCGAATCGTTGAACCAGTGATCCCGACCGCCGTTGCCGTTGATGCGCGGCGTCCGGGAGAACTCCGAGTAGACGACCACGGTGGTGCGGTCGAAGTTCGGGTCGTCTTCGCGAAGGTGCGAGACGAGGGCCCCCACCGCATCGAACGAGCGTCGGAGGCGGTCAGGCTGGTCGTTCGCCCAGTTGTTGCCATGCGTGTCAAAGCCGCCGGAGAGGCGCGCAGTGACCGCCGTGCTGAGGTCGGTCCGGAGGAGCTGGGCGGCCGTGGCCGCGGCTTCTCCTGCGCCGTCGTTGACGTTGTAGAGCGCCTGAATGTTCTGGGCCTCCTCGGAGCCGCCGCGAAGATCGAACCGGCTGATCAGGTCTTGGTCCTGAATCCGCTTGAGGCGGTCTCGGCTGAGCTGCATCTGATCCTCAGGAAGCCGGCCGGCGTACTCGGGCGACACGCAGGAGCGGGACGCGTCGAGAGAGGTCCTCACGAGATTCTCAAGGTAGTCCGGGAGCCGGTCGCGGTTGAGGCCGATGAGCTGCCCGATCTCGTCGGGGTCGTTCATCTGGAAGGCCGTCACGCGGTTGTCGAAGCTCTTATTGAAGTTCGCAACATTGATGGCCGCGTTCGGGATGAGCTTGCCGTCGTCGAAGGTGGCCGCCGCAATCGTGCTGAGGGAGTCGCCCTTGGCAAGGGTGTTGTCAGGCTCGAGTCCGGTGTGGCTGTAGAGCCTCGCGCTCTCGTGCGAGACGGTGTTCATGTTCATGCCGCGAAAGATCGTCACCAGCTCGGCGTGAGGGACCAGCGCGGCCATGGTGGAGCCCCAAAGGACCTCGGAACCACCGCTCATGACGGGGATCGGGTCTTGGTACTGCCCAGGAAGCCGGTTGATATCGAGATCGATGCCGTCGTACGTGCGGAGTGGGTCGCGCGTATCGGGACCGAGCAACACATCCCAACCGCCCGAGAGATAACAGGCAACGAGACGGCGTCCGCCCAGCGACTGACCGAGCACGCGGGTGATGGGGGCAAGCGTGAGCATACCCACACCGGCCAGGGCACCCCGGAAGAGGTACCTGCGACTGAATTCAATTTTGTTGTCGTTGCACATGGTCACACCTCAGTACGTGAGAAAGTCGGGGTGGGTGATGAGACCGACGCAAACCGCTTTCCAGCGGTCGCGGGCCTGGGATTCGCGTTCGCCCTGATCCGCAGGCAGGTCGGTGCGCATGATCGCAGCCCAGGGGTCGAGCCGAGAGTCCAGATCGTCGGTCATGTGAATCCCGTGAAAGCGCAGCACGAGGTACCGCAGGTTCGTCAGGACGGAGTCGTTCTCGGGATCGAGGCCGTCGAGATGCTTGAGGATGAGGCGATCATCGGTGTTCGCCATCTCGAGATCGGCATCGACCGCCTCTCCGCAAACCTCGCGAGCGGCATCCCCTGCAAGCTTCACGAAGCTCACCGAGATGTCTTGGGACTGTTGCGTCGCTTGGTTGAAATCCGGCTTCCCGAGCGTTGGCGCGTACTCATCCGCGCGCGACCAGGTTTGTCCGGTCGTCACTTCGAGCGAGCGAAAGAACTGATCGGCGGTGAGCCGTACGATTCGCTTGGTCTCGGGTGTCGCATTGGGGTCGTTTGGGTTTCTTGGTTCTGAGCCGTTGAGATCGCCCGTACACCCGACGAGCAGCCCTCCGATCAGAACGCCAATCATTGTCCACTTGGGCGTCATGGCGCCATTCCTTCCTGGATCCACGTTTCGATGAGGCCGATCTCCCCCTGGCTGGGACCAGGCAGCGGAGGAGGCGGCATTTCACGACTCTTGATGAGGTCGAGCGCGCTTTGAGCGGTCACGACGAACGACTCGTAGTCGCCAAAAAAGCGCTGTGTCCCGCTCGGGCCGTGACACTGCGCGCAATACATGTCGAAGATGGGCTTGATGTCGGTCTCGTAGAAGACCGTCGGGTCGTTTCCGCCGATGACGACTTCGCCATCGACCCGAAACGGAACGGTACGCTCGACGGGGCCGAGAGGGCTCGACAAGGCGAGCCTGAGCTCGTGCCAACCCGCGGGCACCGAACCGAGGCCGCCGAGCGTCCAAAGGCCCGAAACCCCGGTCACCGGAATGCTCCGTCCGTCGATGCTGGCGGAAAGCGACATCGCCCCGGTGGGGTCGGCCATGATGGTGAGCTGCTCGGGCGAATCGTCTTGATCGAGTCTTTCGAACGGGCGCACGCCATCGACGATGACCGACTCGCGATGGCCGAAGTGACACATCCGTGAGCCCTCGACGACCCATGCACCGCCTGCAGGATAGGCCAGGACTTTGTCGATGAACGCGAAGGCCGTGTCGGGCTCGATCTCTTCCCATCGCGCGAAGCGATCGCGGCGGAAGATCTTGTCACGCACGGTGGCCCAGAGGACGCCGCCAGCAGCATCGGTGTGCATCACGAAGCCGCCGTCGAAAGGGATATGCTCCCAACCGCCCGCGTAGCGGTAAAGCGAGCCGAGGAAGAGGCGAATGATGCCGTGCTCGGAGTCGACCGCGAGCTCTTGAGCGTCGTCGATCGAGCCGATCTCGCGGAAGAACGGGTTTTCGCCGAAACGGACTTCCCAAAGCGCTCCCTCCGTGGTGGTCAGGTAGAGGATCTCGTCGGCGGTTCCGCACGACCCTTCGAAGTGCTGCATTTCCATCGCCTCGAAGACGTCGACCGGGATGTCCCAGCGAAACCAAGCGCTGCCGCGGCGCTCGAAGAGGCCACGGGTGCCGAGGACGAATGAGCCCGACGTCGCGTCGGGATCGCCGCACGCATATCGCGGACGGCCGAGGTTGTCGGGGAGGATGAACGGTTGAGAGCCATTCGGGCCCGCATCCCAAAGCTGGCTTTCACTAACGATGAACGCGCGATCGGCAGTCCAGGCCACGAGCTCGTCGGCGGAGCCAAACCGCACCGTAATCGATTGCGATTCACCGTTCGGGTCGACGACGCGGAGACCATCGAGGCTGGTCACCCAAGCGTGCCCATCGGGGCCGATACCGGAGAGCGCCTCTCCTTCGGCGAGGTCGACACAGGTGGAGAGGCCAACGGTGGTCGCACTATTCCCCGCGTTCCCGTGAGAGAGGCTCGGGTCTCCACAGCCAAACAGCAGCAGACAAAGCGCCACTGCCCCGCAGGGGGGTGCCGTCCACGAATCCATGATGAACAAGTTAGCACCATCGATTTCTTAATTCACCCTTTGGTGTTGCTTTTGTCCCCCAAAAAGGGGAGATAGATCGCATTCGATCCGCTATAGGGGTGACCAAAAGACGAACACTGTGAGGTATCTCACCGGGAAGCGATCAGCTTGCGCCCTAGAAGTCGACCGTGCCGGTGACGTCGCCGAGGGAGTTGCCGCCGTAGCCCGCCGCTTGCATCGCCCGAATGAGAACGCGCGCCGGATGTTGGCGACCACCATCGAAGTGTGCGCCCGGATTGAGACCGCCAGCGCGGCCGGCGACCAGCATGACCATGTTCTCGACAGAGTGCGTTTGGTTTTGGGAGGAACCGTCGTTGAGCTGCAGACCGTGACCGGCCTCCGCCGTGAACACGAGGACGCTGTTGTCGAGAACGTTGCCGCCGCCCTCTGGTGTGTTTCGAAGCTTGTCGATCAAATACGCGTAGTGTGAGATGTGCCAACCGAGAAGACCGGCCGATGGGATCTGACCGCGGTTGTTGGGGTCACCGTTGTGGCCGACTTCGTGCAAGTCGCCACCGACCGACGCCCAACGCGCTGGGCGGGTCGTGCCTGGAAGCGTGCCGAGGCCGTCGGCGATCGGCCGCACGTTCATGTGCGATTGGAACGCGGTGATCTGGAGTGAAGCCGAGCGTGTGAGATCGCAGACGAAGGCCATGTGGATCAAGTCGGCAAAGATGCGTGACCGGGCATGCTCGTCACTGTAGCCGGAGCCTGGGGTGACCGAGCCACTGCCGCCCCCATCGTGATCACCGCCGATCGGCGGGTCGGCGCCGGGGTCCGGCGGAACGAAGCATGCGCCGCTCGCTATCGGTGGCAGCGCGCTGATACGGTTTTCGAGGTCGCGGATCTCGTCGAAGTGGCGTTCGAGGCGTTGCTCGTCGGCCCGGCCAATGTTGTTCATCAACCTGGCGCGCTTTTCGAGGACGAGGTCGAGAACGCTTCGCCTGGAACGGAGCTCGAAGTCGAAACGAGCCGCCGCGTCATCGTCATCGGGGACAAAGCCCTGAAAGAGCGAACGGTAGGCGACCTCGGGGCTTGCTTGGGCTTCGATGCGTGCCCCGCTTCCGCCTCCCGCGCCGTAGGAGATGTACTGACGTCCCGAAAAGCTGTAACCGCTCACATAGAAGCTAGGCTGCGCACGAACCACCAACGACTTGTGGGTGGTCTGTCCGTCGTTGAGGTCGGCAATGACCTGGTCGGACGTGATGCCGTTGCAGACGTACGATGGCGAAGTCGATCGGGTGCCCGAGAGCAATGGGCTCGAACCGCCGCCATGGAAATCACGATAAGCGCCGGCTGAAGGAACGGCGCTCCCATCGGTCGAGCTCTGGTTGAACGGAATCGCCAGGTTCGAAATCATGGAGAAGTCGTTTTCCATCCCCTGGAGCGGCATGAGGGGGGTCGTGAGCGCATAGCCCCGGCCGTACGAGGTGTCGGCGATGTAGTGACCGCCTTCGGTGATGTTTTGGCCGTCGACCCGGCTCGAATTCTTGGCGTAGTTGTCACCGCCGAGCGCTTGGCCTGCGAACAAGAGGGCGTAGCGTCGCGGGATCGTCTGCGCGATGGCGCGGGTTGGGGCCATGCACTCGAGCCAGGGCAACGCGACCGTCACGCCGGCAATGCCGCGAAGAACCGCTCGTCGATTGATCTTCACAGCCATGTCAGAACCTCTCCTCGACCCGCCGGGCGAATCGGTCGGACCCGATGAACCCGAGCATGAACCCCTTGAAGTCATGCGCGCCGTCGCGGAACGAGCCGGTCATTTCGGCAAGAAGCTCTTCTTCGTAGACGCTTGGCGGGCGGCCCCAGGCGTACGTCAGGAACTGCTGCACGGCGCATGCATCGACATACTGATTGTCGACCAGAAGCTGAGAGAGCTCGGCAGGGCTCGAGAAGTCGCCGACGCCGACGATTTCTCCGTTGCCTTCGATCACACACTCCGGAAGGCCGTCGTCGTACTCACGGTAGCGGCCGGCTACATCGAAGTTTTCGAGGCCGAAGCCGATCGGGTCGACCAAGCTGTGGCAACCCGCGCAGCTGCTCGACTGATCGCGGTGCTCCGCGTAGCGGTCGTACTTACATACCGCATCCATCGCACCTTGAGGCGGCTGGTCGGTGTCGATATCGGGCGGAGGCCGCGGCACGTCTTCACACATGAAGCGCGTGCGCACCAAGATGCCGCGTTGAGTCGGGCTGGTGTCCTCGAACTTACTGAAGGCAGCGAGAAGGCTGCCGTGGCCGAGAATGCCGGCGCGGCCGGTGCCGTCGTAGGAAACCCACCCTTCTCCGTCGGTCGGGCGAGGTAGGCCGTAGTGGTCGGCAAGGGCATCGTCGACGAAGGTTTCGCCCATCGTGAAGAGGCGAAGGTAGCTGCCTGGCTCGTCGAGGATCACGCGGTCGATGAGCGCCGAGGTCTCGCGATTGAATGCGTTGACCAACTCGGCCGTGTGCGGGATCGAACGGTAGCCGAGCCACATCGCGTGAAACCGGTGAAGCTGCGTCCGAGCGCGCGGGTTGTCGAGCATGCGGGCCGCCTCAGCCCGTCTTCCCTCGGCTGTGTTGAGCGTGCCCGCCTGAGCTGCAGCGAAGAGCGCATCGTCTGGCATCGTGGCCCACAAGAGGTACGACATGCGACTCGCGATCTCGTAACCGTCGAGCTCGAGCAGACCTGCCGTGCTGCCCGCACTTCCGTGCTCGACCCGATAGAGGAACTCCGGGTCCTGCAGGGTGGCCGACACCGCGAGCTTCACCGCAGTGTAGAAGTCGTTGTTGACGACGGCGTTGTCCTCGGTTGCGAAATCGAGCAGCGGCATGTACGAATTCACGTCTTCAGAGGTCACCGCCCTTCGGAGGGCACGCGGCAAGAAGCCATCGAGGAACTCTCGGAAGCACCCGGCATCATCTGGGCCCGTAGGCGCACAGGGAACAAGGGCGCTTCGACGGGAGGCATCCGCGACCGCGCGCTCGGCCACCTCTTCGGCGAGGGCCTCGAGCGAGGTGATCAAGGCATCCGACGCCTGCTGAATCGTGTAGTCGTTGTCGAACGGCCGGAACTCGTCTTCGTTGAGGAGACGCGATGCAGGCGCCGTGTCTTCGCCCAACAGGTCGCTCAAGGTGTTGTCGAGCTCAGCCTGGGAGAGCTGGCGCACGCCACTTTCGACGGCGAGGATCGGATCCACGGCGGGCGGGCCATCTGGGTTTCCCCCGCCCGACTGGGCTATTTTTCCGGTGCAGGCTGCGAGGCAAACGCAGATACTCAGCGCGCAATATCGCCACAACACAACCCAAATATCTCAAGTATTCAGCGCTCAGTCGAGAAGATTTCACCCTAAAGTATGATATCACGCAAATTGCATCCTTTGATGTCCCTTCCAGATCCAGAGCGCTCGAAGGTGCATGCTGGCTGGGGCCGGCTCGCCGCGGAGCCAAGCGATGGCCCCCTTCTTGAAGCGGACCCAGGTGCCATCGGGCTCGCCCGTCGTGAGAAGCGCGAGCGTATCGCTCATCCAGGGCTCGTGACCGACACAGGCAATCGTTTGTCCTTCGAGGCTTGCGAAGAAGGCCGGGGCGGGAGAGTGCGCCAAGCCCTCGGTGGCGATGAGCTTGCCGTCGTTCACTGGCGCGAGGAGCTCGGCGGTCTGCACCGCGCGCGCCCATGGGCTCGTGTAGACGCGATCGAAACGGATGTCGCCGCGCTCGAGGCCTTCGACCATCTGCTCGAAGCGTTGGCGCCCGGTGTCGGTGAGCTGACGATCCGCGTCGGGGAGCCCTGCCCTCCTCTCTTCTGCAATCGCATGGCGAATGAGGAACAAATCCATGGTCGATCACTCGAGCTCGAAGCCATCGAGCCGGAACCCAATGGGCTTGATTGATTTCTGCTCGCGCTCCAAGTCGGCATGCACGAGCGGATGGGCTTCGAGCCATTCTCGGTCGAAGGCGAGCCGGAGGTTGTTCTCTTTGGCCTCGAGCTCCGGGATGGGGACGTCCTCGGGATCGCGGTTGCGGTTCAGGAGCACCGATAGCCGCAACAATACCGTGAGGCGCTTGGCATCGAGCTGAAGATCCGAGGGCAGCGCATCGAAGTACACGTTGTCGAGCTTTCGGCGGTGGCCGCGCACCAGCGTCGCCATGAGCAGTTGCTCATCGCGCGAGAAGCCGGGCAAGTCGGAGGATGCGACCAGGTACGCCCCGTGCTTGTGATGACCGGTATAGTTCACGGCGAGGCCGATCTCGTGGAGCTGAGCCGCCCAGATCAGCGCATGCGCGTCGTCCGGAGACTTCAAGTCCCAGCTATCGGCGACCTGACCGAGAAGACCAAGGGCGGTTTCTTGGACGCGATCGGCGTGGGCCTGGTCGATTGAGTAACGCGTCAAGAGCATGGCGATGGTGCGGTCGCGGGGGTCTTCGTCGTGGATGCGGCCGACCATGTCGTAGATGAGCCCTTCGCGAAGCGCCGTGGGCGAGATCCACATTTCGTCGATGTCGAACTGATCGAAGACGGCGCTCAGGATTGCGACGCCGCCTGGAAACACCGCGCGCCGATCGGGGTCGAGGCCGGGCAGCTCGAGTTGCTCCAACCGTCCCGCGGTGATCATCGCTTGCTCGAGCTTGCCGAGCCCTTCAGCGGTGATGGTGCCGTGCGCCCAACCTGCTTCGTTCAGGATCGCTGCGACCGCGCGGATCGTCCCCGAGGCGCCGAGCGCTCTTTCCCAGCCTCGTGTTTTGAGCGACACTCTCAACGGCTGAAGCTCGAGGCTCGCCGCGAGCTTGGCGTTGCTCATGCGCTTGCGGCTGATCTTGCCGTCACCGAAGAATTGCGTGGTGAACCCTACGCATCCCATGTAGAGACTGTGCACCGCCACGGCGTCGAAGCTGTCCCCGATGATGCACTCGGTGCTGCCGCCGCCGATGTCGACGACGAGACGACGTGCCGGTGCTCCAGCAACGCCATGCGAGACGCCGAGATAGATGAGCCGTGCCTCTTCGCGGCCGGGGATGATCTCGATGTGGTGGCCGAGCGCGTCGCTGGCCGCGTGCAAGAATGGGCGGGAATTCTTGGCCTTTCGGAGTGTGTTCGTACCAACCACGCGCACCTGATCGGCGCCGAAATCGCGAAGGCGCTGCCCGAACCGAGCCAAGGCTTCGAGCGCGCGAGCCTGGGAAGCCTCGTCGAGCGAGCCGTCGTCTTGGAGGCCCGCAGCGAGGCGCACTGGCTCCCGGATCCGGTCGACGATTTGAAGGGCATCGCCGTCGAGCCGCGCGATCACCATGTGAAAGCTGTTTGACCCGAGGTCGACGGCGGCGAGCGACTCCATAGGTGACCCACGTACACTCTACCTTAGTTGGCGGCGGAGGCTGCGGCTTTTCGAAGCCACTCAGCGCTCTATGTAGCCGATGGCTTCTAGGTGGGCGGCGACGTCTTCGTCTAGCTCTACGGAGTCGGCAGAGATGGCGTCTTCGTGGGCGACGGCGCGCTGCTTGACCAGTGTCTTGGTGGTGGCGACGACGGCGTCGGTTTGGGCGTCGGCGAGGTTTTCGGTTTCGCCTGGATCGAGGTCGACGCGGTAGAGCTCGACAGGCCGGAGGCCTCGCGGGTTGCCGGGATTGGCCGTGATGAGCTTGTACTCGTCGGTGCCGCGCAGCTCGCGCACCGATTCGAGCACGTTCCCTTCATGACTCTCTTCGGCGTAGATCACATCGGTGCCCGCAAAGGCGTCGCCCCCCTGCACGCCCTCGGGCACCGCAGCGTCGACTAGGCCGAGAAGCGTAGGCATCAAGTCGATGCTCTGCACCCAGTGCCGCACGACCGTTCCCCCACGCTTGCTTTGCGGAAGCTTGATCAAAAGCGGGACGTGTAGCTGCTCGTCGTAAAGGGTCGTCCCGTGCCAGAACCCACCGTGGTCGTCGAACTCCTCCCCGTGGTCGCTGGTGACGACAATCGTGAGGTCGTCGTAGAGGCCGCGCTCCTCGAGCGCATCGAGTAACTTCCCGAGCTCGGCATCCCAATAGCTGATCTCTCCGTCATAAAGCGTGCGCAAGGCAGGCGCCTCAGATGGATCAGGCTTTTGGTGTGCCGCCCGCGCGTAACCGCTTCCGTCGTATGGGTGCACGAAGTACGGATCGTGGGGGTCCATGTACCCGACGAAAAGAAACCAGGGGGCCGTGACTTGAACGTCGATCCAACCAAGCAATGCGCGATTGACCGTTTCGGCGTCTTGGTACGCCGTACCGGGGAGGACATCGCCCTTGGCCGCTCTAAAGCGCTCGATCCGTTGGCGAACGAACTGCATCAACAAGAGCTTTGCGCTCGCATCGTCGGCACCGAGGACGAACGCCGGCTCGAGGTAGTAGTAGTCGTCGAAGCCTTGCTGGAAGTTGAAGTAGGGCGCGACGTTGAAGTTGGTTGCGTAACCGGCGGTGCGATAGCCCTGGGGCTTGAGCGCTTCAGGCAGGGTCGTGAGCGAGTCGGGGAGCGCGTCGCTCTTGGCCATGACCCCGTGACTCGAGGGAAGTCGTCCCGTCAGGATCGAGGCAAAGCTCGGGCGTGTCCAGCTCGAATTGGTGAACGCTTGGTCGAAGCGCACCGCGTCGTCGGCCAAACGATCGAGATTCGGTGTCGAGCCGGTGGCGTAGCCATAGGCAGGTAAGTGATCCGCTCGCAGGGTGTCGACCACGATGAACAAGATGTTGTTGGCGCTGCCAGTCGGTGGCGATGCGTCCCCGGTCGTTCCGGCACGAGAAACGCGATCGCCCATGGCGATGTTGGCGACGAGCCCGAGGCCGACGAGCACCAGAAAAGCGATCGCGATGGGTGCTTGAACCAGCCGCGCGAACGGTTTTCTTTGGACGAGCGAGCGGACAGCGCGCGCGAGGACGGCGCTCACCCCCGACACCACGAACGCGCAGCCAAACAAAACCGCCAACCCGATCGCACTCTTCCAAACGAGCTCCTCATGAAAGAAGTCGCGTCGAATGCGAAACGCGCCGAGCGCCAACACGAAGAGCCCGAAAATCGCGGCGACAAAATACCCGAAAGCCTCTCTCTCTGGAAGGGCACGGCGCTTCATCCACCGACCGCTGAGTGCCGTGGCGAATCCCAGCCCCGCGCCGAACACCGCACAGAAGGCGCCGTACGCAAAGGGCCCATAGAGAAACACCCGAGCGCCTGTCGCGCCCGCCGACGAAAACGAAATCGCAAACGCCTCGGCAAGCCCGATCAACAATCCCGCAAAGATGCCCGCGCTGAGCCCCACCCGAAGCCCGCGCAATGGCTTTGGCCACGCCTCCGAGGGCGCTTTTTCGATCGCTTCGGTGGCGAGCTTTTCGCGGTCGGGATCTTCGACGCGGATCTTGGGATCGTAACCCGACCTTCGCACGAGGAAGATGACACCCCCAAACGCCGAGACGAACATCTCACACGCGAAGCCAAGCGTCGGTATCAGAACGGCGACCGCCAGCGGTAAGCCCACCGCAGGTGATGTGTAGAGCGCAACCGCTGCCGCCTCGCGGAGCCCGATGCCGTTGATCGATGCCGGAATCAATGTCGCAAGAATTTGCAGCGACGACGCAAAGAACACCTCGCCTAGGCTCAGCTCGACTCCGAGCGCACGCGCCGCGCACACATAGATCAGATTATTGAACGCGTGCGTGCCGACCCCGAGCGCAGCCGCCTGCAGAAGCAACCCCGCCTTGCCGCGATAGGCCGCCACCGCATCGATCAGAGTTTGAATGCGCGCACGGATCCCGTCGGGGACGAAGCGAGCGAAGAACAAGAAGAGCTGGGGCTGCGCCAAGAACACGATGCCAACGACGATGATCCCGAGGAACAAAGCATTGACGAGGAGCACCCCGTCGGTCCCGATGAAGCGCATCCCAAAGATGCTTCCGAGCATCACGACGACGCCGAATGCGAGCTGCCCGAGGATCATCTCGACGCCGATGGTGGCGGTGGCACGAGCGGTCTTGCCGGTGTGCGCAGCGACGTCGTAAATGCGCCAGCCGCCAAATCCCGTGAACCCACCCGGCGTGAAGGCCCCCCAGAACCGCGCGATCATGATCGAGCCACCAAGGAAGCGCCAGGGCGCGAAAATCCCCTGCCCCACTAACAGGCGCTGCCACCGGACGGTGCTGAAACCGATGGCGATGAGCTGCATGCCGATCGCCGCAACGACCCAGCCCCAGTGCAAATCGCTCAGCCGACCGAGGAGATCCTCGGCCCCATCACGCCGGATCACCTTTCGGAAGATGAAAGCCAGCATGCCCACCGAGAAGGCCAGCTTCAGCAGGAACAACGCCATTTTCTTGGGACTCGAGCGCATCTATCCCCTGCCGGCTGCCGTAACCGGTGCACGCTAAAGGGTCAAATTGGCGACGCTCTCATCGTCGAGTGGCGCCTAGTTGCGCCCTGCGGCCGTGGTTGGTAGCGACGCACCATGCGAGATACCGCCGCAATCGGAGTCGGGCTTTGGGCCGTGGTTTTCCTCTTGGCCTGTGAGGGCGAAAACGCACCGTCCGCCGAGGCGCCCGCGGCGCAAGCCCCCAACTCACCCGACACGACATCCAAAGAGCAGCCGGCCGCGAAACCTCCGAGGACGCAAGCGCTGCCGGACGCCCTTCCGAACGGGTTGCTCCTGGCGTACTCCCAGTTCGAGGTCGTCGATGGCAAAGCCACCGCGAAGCCGGGCCCGGCGCGTTTGGAAATCCTCACCCGGGCAGGAGGCAACTGGTCGACCAAGGTCATCGAAGACCCCGAAAGCAACGTGTTTCACAAGGCGATGTTGCTCGAGCCCCGGGGCCAGGCGCCGGGCATCCTAACGTTGGGCGGCTCGAGCGCGTTGGTGAAGCTCTGGCGTCCGACAAAGGGCAGGCTCAGGCCGATCACCCTGTGGCATGCGGAGTTCGGCGGCAAGTTCAACCGCATGCGTGACGCCGAAGTAGCCGATCTCTACGGAGACGGAACCCCGGACATCGCGGTGGCGACACACGACCAGGGTGTCGTCGCGATCCTCCGTCAGCGCCCGAACGGCAAGTGGCAAGTAGCGCCCATCGACAAAAAGAAAGACACGTTCGTGCACGAGATCGAGATCGGTGACCTCGACGGCGACGGAGTGCTCGAGGTGTATGCCACGCCGAGCGACCCCAACAAGCTCGACGCGGAGGCGCAACATGGCGAAGTCGTCCGCTACGTTCCAAAGAAGGAACAAGGCCGGACGGTAGTGGCAGACCTCGGCAACCGGCATGCGAAAGAGATCTATGTAGGTGACGTCGATGGCGATGGCACCGATGAGCTCTACGTCGCCGTCGAGGCGCTGACCAAAGGACGCGGTGCTAGCCTCGAGATCATCGAGCCGGTAGAGATTCGCCGCTACGACGCCGACACGTTGCCCGACGCCAAAATCATCATCGCCTCGATTCCAGATCGGCTCTCGCGGTTCTTGACGGTTGGCGATGTGGACGGAGATGGGAAGAAAGAAATGGTGGTCGCCTCGTTCAGCAAGGGCCTTTGGCTGCTCCGGCCCGGGAAGGACTCGAAATCCGAGTGGGGCATCGAAAGCATCGACCGCGACTCGGGTGGCTTCGAGCATGCCGCGCTTCTCACCGACCTCGATGGAGACGGGACTGACGAGCTCTATGTCGCCGCCGACAACCAAGGCGAGCTTCGACGATACGTATGGCTGCGAGGCCGGCCCAAGCGCGAGGTGATCAAGAGGCGGGACATCGCGATGTCGCAGATGACCTGGAACATCATGCCGATTCCGGCCGGCGCCGTTGCCTTCCCGTAGCGGCTAGTGCTCTTGGAGCCGCGGAATCAGCTCGGCGAAGTTGCAAGGGCGGAAGCGAATGTCGAGCTGGTAACGAAGGATGCCATCCCAGGCGTCCTTGCATGCGCCCGTCGACCCCGGAAGCGCAAACATGTACGTGCCGCGCGCCACACCCGCGACGGCGCGCGATTGGATCGCAGAAGTGCCGATGTGCTCGTAGCTCAACATCCGAAAGAGCTCTCCAAAACCTGGAATCGACTTCTCCCACACCGCTTCGAACGCTTCGGGCGTCACATCGCGCCCGGTCACCCCGGTACCGCCCGTGGCAAGCACCACCTCGACGTTCGGCTCGTTGATCCAACGACGGAGCTGCACTTCGATGCGCTTGCGGTCATCGGGGATGATGACCTTGTCCATGACGTGGTGACCGGCCTCGAGTGCGCGCTCTACCAAGAACGCCCCGGACTTGTCGGTGTCTTCGGTGCGCGTGTCGGATATCGTCATGACAGCGATGCGAAGCCCTTTGAAGGGAATCGATTCGTCGAAGCTCGGACCGGACATGTTACCCCCCAATCTCGTTACTCAGCGACGCCGCAAGCTTGGCGGCTTCTTGTGGGTCGAGCTTCTTCGCGGGCCATTCGATGCCTAGCCCCTCATCGACACCTGGCTTGGGAATGATGTGAAAGTGCACGTGAAATACCGCCTGGTGAGCCATCGGGCCGTTGTTTTGCAGCACGTTGAACTGCTCTACCCCTGTGATGGCTCTGATCGCGCGGCAAAGGCGGGGGAGCACGCGCCCGATCGCGGCGGAGGCGTCATCAGAAAGCTGGTCGAGAGTGGCGGCTTCTTCCTTTGGAATGACGAGGGTATGGCCGTAGCTCAAGGGCCGAATATCGAGGAAAGCCAACACATGCTCGTCCTCGTAGACCTTGTGGCAAGGGATGTCCCCCCGGAGAATCTTGGTGAAAATCGTGTCCGCCATGGCGCTGAGCTTATACGCTCGAACCTGGGACGCCTAGAGCCTTGGGCCTTTACCGATGGCCGCGAGGGCTCTAAGGTCCCCGCCATGAAAAATCTTGCTTCTGTCCTTTTTCTGGCCCTTTCCCTGACCCTCGCCTGCGGCGGCGATGGCACCGAACAGGTCTTTTCGGCCGATCCGCCCCTCGTCCTCGACGAAGACGAGCGGCCCGCGATGGTCACGATCCCATCCGACTACGACCCGAGTACCTCGTACCCGCTTCTGATCCTGCTTCACGGTAGGGGCGCCACTGGTCAGTTAGAGGCGATTTACTTACGGATGTTCGACGTCATCGACGCCAAGCAATTCGTGTTCGTGTATCCGGATGGCATCAGCAATGCCTGGAACGCCACCGAAGCCTGCTGCGACCTGACCGGCGAGGTCGACGACGTCGGCTACATCAGCCGCCTCATCGACGAAGCGCAAGGAGTCTACAATATCGACGCCGAGCGCGTCTATCTCATGGGGCACTCGAACGGCGGGTTCATGTCATTCCGGATGGCATGTGAGCGCTCGGACCTGATCACCGCGATCGTGAGCCTCGCGGGCTCCACTTTCAACGACCCGGCCGACTGCCAGCCGGCCACCCTGCCCGTCAGCGCGCTCGCCGTCCACGGCACCGACGATGAGACAATCCCCTATGAGGGGAGTATGAACGGTGCATTCAGCTTCCCGGGGGCAGTCGAGACGGTCGAACGCTTCGCAGCACGGGCCGGGTGCAACGTCGATTCCCCCGCGATGCTCGAAAGCATCAATCTCACTGGCGACGACGTTGCCGAGACGGAACGAGTCGCATACACGATCGGCTGCGATGAAGGCACAGACTTCGAGCTCTGGACCATCGAGGGTGGTCCACACATTCCCGTCTTCATCGATACCGAGTGGGCGACTCGAACGACCGACTGGCTGCTCCGCCACAGTCGCTAGCCACCCGGCGGCTTAGCCTGTGGGCACCGCTCCGACCTTTGATTGCCTCGACCAGTAGAGGCGCGTCAGGAGGGGTAAACGCGTCGTTTGGATTTCACGGGTGCGGGCGAGCCAATCGTCGACATGCGCTCGATGCTCACGCCAAACCTGTTCGGGGTCGACCCGGGGCTCGAGGCACGCGGACTGAAAACGCTCGCGATCTTCGGCGAAGGTGACGCGACGCCGCTGATAGTCGGCCAGCACCTCACGGTGCAGGCGTTCGTGCGCCCACCAGATCTCGCGGTCGTCGAAGCGTGCATCGGCGATCGGGCGCGGAGCGAAAAGCAGCGGGCTGAACGGCGCGGGCTTGAAAACGCTCAGGCATGGCGACGAAGTGCCGGTGGCCCATACGGTCGGGCCGCTCTTGTCGAGGCGCGCGATCATCGACGAAGTGGTCTGCGCAGCCGTCATCGTGGGTAACCAGGAAGCGTGCGCGCATGGAGCCTCGTATTTCCAGGACCTTCCCGGGGTCTCTTCGCCGTGGTCGGTCAGGGCTCGGATGAAATGGCGCGGCATGGCGTCGACGATTCCCGAGAGCGAACGAGCCGTGCAAGCGCGACGGACTTTGGCGCCCGACAACCTCGTGATCGTTCGATTGGAGAACGCACGCGCAAACCCGAAGCCCTCGCCGGGGCGCACCCAACCTTGGTCTTTGGCAAACCGGTAGGCACGCTCGTGGATGCGGTCGAAGTCGTCTTCGATCGAGAGGGCATTCGAAATCGTCGCGACGCCCTGAATGCGCTTGGCTGCCCAATACTCGCCGGCCGTTTCGAACACCCAGGCCGTCACCGCGTCGGCCACAGTAAAGGAGCTGTGGTAGCGAAACGACCGATGCCGATGCAACATCCGACCGCCTTGAGGAAAGTTTTCGGTGAGCTCGATGAGCTGCTCGAGCGCGTCATCTGCCGTTCGTGACGTCGCCAGAGCCACCCGCTGAAAGTCCATCCCGGAGTAACCGCACTTCGAAACTCGCACCTTGGTGAACACCGATTCGTTGCCGATCGCAACCCCGTGCTCATTCACCCCCATTTCGCAACCCCACATCCAAGCGGGGCGACTCATCAGTATGCGTGCATGCCCGTGGGCCTCTGGTAACCCCTCGGGGATCCCTTCGGCATTTGCGTTGGCCTCGTGGCACTCGACGAACTGTGCTTCGCTCGGCTCGCGATTGCTGTTCTTGGCAAACCAAACCGGCCCTTGTTCGGGGACGACGACCACAGTGTCACACACGGCTCAACACCTCGCGTTCCGGTAGAATCCCTAGCACGGAGGCCGCTCTGACAACACCCTATGCCTTAGCGGTTCAGTACATCTCGCGGCGTTTTGCGTTCGGGTCGGTTTGAGGAGGCCGGCGGTATGCGCCCGTTGCTTTGGTGATGAGCGTGTGTGCCTTGCATGCAGCCGGCTTGTCGTCGAGGTAGAGGACGGGGCATCGGCCGATCTCGACGACTTCCATCCCAAGCTTTCGAGCCTTGGCGACCGCGTCGCGGTGCCCGGTCATGAACGAGAACCAGACGCGTTTGCAGCCGGCCTGATGGGCAATATCCACAGCAGCGGACGCTGTGCTCGGACGGACCCAGATCACGGCCAGGTCGCCTCGGTCATCCGGAAGCTCTTCAACCGAATGATAGACCTTGCCACCCTTGGTCGGTCCCCGAGACGCAGAAAGCTCGCCCATGTCGAGGCAGTAGAAATTCTTCCCAGTCTTTGTGTACACGCTGTACGACATGCCGGGAAAGCGATCCTCCGAAGAGTTCCCGATCAACACGAGGGGTGCAGCGTCGTTGATGACACGTTCGAGGGGATGCATGAAAACCTCCGGGGCCGACTGCAAGCACGCTAGCACGTGTCCGAAAAGGGGACAGTCCCCTTTTAGCGGGGTTAACCCTTCGAAAAAGGGGACTGTCCCCTTTTCTTAGCCGGTGTGGAACTGGTAGCGTGCGCCCATCCTTGGAGCTTCGAACTTCGGGAACTCGACGTCTTTGACGACGCTCAGGATGCACGATCGGAATCGCCTGCTTCCCGGTGAGACCGTGGCGCCTTGCACCGAGCCGTCGCGGAGGATCGCGATGTCGATGGTCACCGTGTCGAGCGTGCCGCCGCGCTTGTACTCACGCACCACGCACTCGCGGTACATCTCGTCGAGATGGCGATCCATCTCAGCCACCACTTGCTCATCGCTGAGCTGCTTTTCAGGGCACCCTTTGGTGACATCCCCCATCGACACCGGCTGCTGCATGGCCTCGTCGTAGGCGATGATCGCCGCCTGCGTGCTGCCCACAGTCGGTTGGGTTGCGGACGAGCCCCTCGAGGCACATCCGATCGATGCGGTCAGCAGGCCCCCCAGCATGACCGACAGAATTGCGCGCTGTGATTCCATGCCCCCAAAATAGCGAGCCGCGGACGGGTCCCCAAATCGATCGACGAGAACGCCACGATACCCGCGCCACTCTGGTAGAATCCAGGGGTGATTCGCGGTGCAACAGCTCGGGCCGCCCTGACGCTCTTGGTGGCTGGATCCTGCGCCGCGTGGGCAGGCTGTGACCTTGGCGCGAAACCCGAAGCGGCGTCTGCCCCACCCCCGCCTGCTCAGTCACCCGCCGAACCGGCCCCGCAGCCGATCGCCGAACGACGGGTCGAGCCGCCGCCTGCGGATCCCAACGCGTGGCTCCGCGAAGTCGAAAAGGACCCGATCGCCGCACTCAAGAAGCTCGACCCCGGCGCGCTCTCGCCAAAGCGAACGCGTCCGTCAAACGACACCGCGCCCCAAGAACCGACCCCCGAGTTTCGGCCAGGCCCAGCCGTTGCAAAGCACAACCCCAACGCTCCCCTTCGAGGATGGCCGCCAATCGTCGGTCGCCCGTATCCGGAGATCGCGCTCATCGACCAAAGCGGTCGCGTCACCGCGCTGAGCGAGTTTCGCGGCAAGGTCGTCCTCGTCGAGCTCGTCGGGTTGACGTGTCGTGCTTGTCACGCCTTCGCGGGCGGGAATGAACCGTCGGTCGCTGACTTTCGTGGCATCCCCCCGCAAGACGGGCTCGGCTCGATCGAGAAATACTCGCTCCAGTACGCCAAGCTCTCGCTCGACCACCCCGACATCGTCTTCGTTCAGCTCGCCCTCTACGGGATGGATGGAGAAAGCCCCCCCACCCTCGGCGACGTCAAAGCTTGGGCGCGCCATTTCGGTATGGACCGCTACCGAAACGAAATCGTCTTGGTTGGCGACGCGCGCTTCATCAACCCCGAAACCCGTCAGCTGATCCCCGGCTTCCACTTGATCGACCGCCAAGGAATCCTACGCGCCATCAACAGCAACAACCCGCGCCACGACAATCTATGGTCGTCGCTGTTGCCAACGATGGGCGAGCTCGCCAACACTCGCTAGAACACGAAGCGGGCGTCTCCTACGACGCAACCGACAAAAGCGCTTCTGCCGGGCCGATGAGGCGCTGTTCCATCATGAACGAGGCGTAGCGCGGGAACTGGACGAGGGCGCCGGTTTGTTCGGCCAGGGCGATGGCGTCGCCAAGCGGACGGTTGGCCATGAGCATCGATCGGATTTCGTCGGTAACGCGCATGGACTCGATCACCGCGACACGTCCCGCCAGGCCGGTTTGATCACACGCATCACAGCCGGGTGCCCGAGGGAGCGGGACGGGATTCTTGGGGTCGTAGAGTTTACGGGCGATGAGCGAGTCTCGAAGCAACTCGGGAACATCGCCGGTCACGGTACACCGTGGGCATAGGCGACGAGCTAGGCGTTGGATCAAGATCAGGGCGATCGAATGTGCGATGACCGTCCGATTGCATCCGAAGTTCTCGAAGCGTTGAATGACAGAGCCCGCATTGTTGGCGTGGATCGAGGTGAAGACGAGGTGGCCCGTCATTGCGGCTTCGAGCGCGAGCTGTGCGGTTTCTTCGTCGCGGACTTCACCGACCATCACCACGTCCGGGTCTTGGCGGAGCATTGCGCGCAATACCTGAGCAAAGCCGAGCCCGATCGCATGATGAACCTGGACTTGGGTGACGCCGTCGAGACGGTATTCGATCGGGTCTTCCACCGTGATGATGTTGGTATCTGGGCGGATCTTTTGCCGCTCGTGAAGGGCCGCATAGAGAGTCGATGTCTTGCCGGAGCCGGTCGGTCCGGCCACGACGATCGCCCCATACGGCCGCTGCAAGACGTCTCGCATCGCCGAGAGAGTCCCCTCCTCCACGAAGATCTCCTCTAGGGGACGTAGCATCGCGGCAGCCTCGAACACGCGCATCACCAGCTTCTCGCCCTCGCTCGCAGGCAAGGTCGACACACGAAGGTCAACGTCACGCCGCCCGACCCTAACGCCGATACGCCCATCCTGCGGGCGCCGCTTTTCCGCAATGTCGAGACCCGCAAGCACTTTGAATCGCGCGATTAACGCCTTCGCAAGGTGGCTTTGAACAGACTGCTCCCAATCGAGCAGCATTCCGTTCACCCGAAAACGAACTCGCACACCGCGGCGCGCAGGTTCCAAATGAATGTCGCTGGCCCCGCGCTCGAGCCCCGCCGCCACCACCTGCGACGCGAGGGCCACAATCTGCTCCCCCGCGCTTTGAAGTGAGCGTTCCGATTCGCGTTTTGAGTCGATCTCGTCGAAGATGACCGAGTTGGGGTCTACTCGCTGACCGTGTCGGACGCGTTGCGCAAAGCCGTGTAGTTTTAGGCGTCGCGTCGCTGTGGTGAAGTCTTCTGCGGAAATTGCGACGACTTTGGGCTCCGCATTGTGCAGCACGCGCCGTAAGTCTCGAAGCGCCGCCTCGTTGAACGGGTCGACCATGCCGATGGTGAGGACATGATTGCGAAGTTCGAGGGGGATCATTCGGTGTTGTTGGATGATCTGTACCGGCACGGTTTCGATGACTGCGTCGATGAGCTCGTAGGACGAAACGCGTACGAAAGGAATGGTGTCGCCGGCACGGGTCAGCACCGAGGGACGAGCATCGACAACCGGATGCACGGCAGAGGGGGGCGGGGGCGGACGGCTCGTGCTCGTCTTCACCAACCGGTCGGCGAGTGATTCCGCGAGCGCCTGGGCGAAGGCCGGAATCTTGCGGCACAGTTGCTCGACCGCGCTTCCACGCAACGTGAGCACGACACACGGACCCTCCGCGACGACATCGTAGGGTTGCGACTCATGCAACAGTGTGCCGAGCTCGCCGAAATGATCACCCGCGCTGATCGTGAAGAGCGTCGTCCTCGATCCCGAAGCCGAATCGAGCACGCTCACCGATGCCTTGCCGTGCATCAAGATGCCGATGTCGTGCTCATGCGAGCCAGCGCGCACCAACGCCGCGCCCGAAGGCGCCTCGATGGCTTCGATGTGGGGGGCAACCTTCTTGGCGACCTCCGGGGGGCAGCCCTGGAACAGTGATGAGCGGCCCAAGAACTCCGCAATGGCGGTCGGCGTCAATGGGCTGGCCCGGTCTATGGCATCACTCCGTGGCCTTGACCATGACGACACGATCACGGTTGACGAAATGGACGGCGCGGGCGTCACGAACCTCGAAGAAGCGGTCGGAGGTATTCAGAAAGTCTTGCAACCGGCTGTTTGCCTGCGGAAGCAGGATTGAGACTTCGCCGACGAAGGTGCTGCCGTCGTCCAGAGTCAGGTCGATGGGCGTGCAGCCATCCATCGCGAGCCTGGCCTCCGAATCGGATCGACCGCTCATCTCCAGCTCGAGGGCAACGGTCATATAGGCAATCGCAGCCTTGTTGATGAACCGCACGCTTCCATCGCCCGCAATGACCGTCAGGAAAGGCTCGTCATTGAGCAAGAGCTCGCTCGGTCGCTCTTGACCCGCGTGCGATGCCGCCCTCGGATGCAGGAACACGGAGACCTCCTCCGGCTCGCCACCGCGAAGCGCGAGCTCGATCGAGACTTGGTGCTTCGGAATCCGATACGAGTCCGAGCGCGGGCTGGGCTGCGAGAGCATTCAGTGACGGTACTACGAGCGGTTCCGCGCCCGCAATTCATTAAGATTCGTCGTCGAAGCTGCCGTGACGGCCGGCGCCAGCTCGGAAGCTCTCGGCGCCTGATCCGGTTTCGCCGCTTTGGATGGTCTCTAAGCCAAGGGCGAGCTCGTTACGCATGGCTTGCTCTTCGGTGAGCGACCATTGTTCGATCGCGGAGCGTCGGTCGTTTTGCATGCAAAGGCTCGGGTGGCGCGCGATTTCTTCGGCAAGCTGAACGGCTGTTTCGAGGGCCTTACCGGGAGGGGCGACGCGGTTGGCGAGGCCCATGTCGGCGGCTTCGCGTGCGGAAACGGGACGACCCGTGAGGATTAGATCCATGGCGCGACTGTGACCTATCAAACGAGGCAGACGAATGGTGCCGAGGTCGATCAATGGCACGCCGAAGCGCCGACAGAAGACCCCCATCACCGCGTCTTCGGCCATGACGCGAAGGTCGCACCAGATGGCAAGCTCTAGGCCGCCCGCCACCGCATGACCTTCGATCGCTGCGATGACGGGCTTTCGAAGTTGCATGCGGGTGGGGCCCATCGGACCGTCGGTGTCCGCGGAGAAATCGCGTTCCTCGCCGGCGGCGAGCGCTTTGAGGTCGGCGCCGGCGCAGAAGCAGCCGCCCTTCCCCGTCAAGACGGCAACATCTGCTTGGTTGTCGTCGTCGAAGCGGCGAAACGCATCCGCAAGCGCTTCGGCGGTCGGCACGTCGACGGCGTTTCGCACCTCAGGCCTGTCGATCGTGACGATGGCGATGCGACCTCGGAGCTCGTAGCGAACGCTCATCGCTCAACTCCGAAGGTGGTACTCGGTGCAGTAGAAGGTTTCGACTTTGCGCATGTCGAGAAACCCTTTGATGTCGTTGGCGACCCGCAGCATGTTTGGCACCATTTTGAGGGGGCCCCCAAAGAAGCGCGCGGGGTTCAAGAGGTCGCTCTTGGTGGGGCAAGCCTCGAGGACGATCCCATCGCACGCATCCGCCCCCTGTGTGATCGGCTCGCGGATCACATTGCGCTGGTAGTACCACAACGGATGAATCTCGAGGGAGAGCGGGGTGTGCCCCCCGTGCCAACGCTTGATGTACTCGTCGAAGTCGAGGCCGGGCTTCCGGTGAAGGATGGTGAGAAGGATCGGGCTCGGCGTTGGTTCCCCGTCATTCCATGATTTGTTGTACTCAACTGGATAGCTCTCCTCGACTTCGTAGCCGGAGAGCTCGCCTGCCGCATTGGCCAACGCTTCGGTGAAGCGCGACGGATCGCCCTGCTCGTCGTGAATCGAGAAAATCGCCGTGGGCTCACTCTTGAACGGAAAGAGCGCGACTTTCGGCGGCGGCCCTTCGGTCAACGTCAACGAAAGCTTCGAAGGCCCAAGGTCCAGCAACCGCTTGCTGACCTCCCCACGCATCCGGTCGCCAAACGCGGAGTGGCTTTCGCCGTTCCCGCGGAGCACGTAGATCCATTTTCGGGCGGCCATTTGGCGGTTGTAGTCTTCATCGATGGAGCCGGCAACGGGGGGTACGGTTGGGAGGCGCGACTGGTGCTTGAGAGTCACGCTCTCCCGGTATAGCCTCGCCCTTCGGAGGTTTTCATGAAGCACACTTGGCTTATCCCAGCGCTCGCGATTTTCTTTTTCGGTTGCAGCGAATCCGATGATGCAGGCGGCACAGGCGGCGTCGGAGGCGTAGGTGGCATCGGCGGTACAGGTGGTGCGGCTGCTACAGGCGGTACGGGCGGCGTTGACGCGAGCCTGTACCCACTCCTCGACTGCGATCCTCTGGTCCCTGAGTTCTGCGGCGTTCCTTTTCCATCGAACGTCTATTCGGTCGAAGATTCGGAGACGCCGACTGGGCGTCGCGTTTCCTTTGGGTCCGGCCTCATGCGCGGGAACGACCCTGCACCCTGGGACAAGAGCGACGGCTTCTCCGCCGGGTCGCCGATCATGACTTATCTTCCCGGTATAGCGCTTGGGCAATTCGGCGGGCCCAACGACATCGACGAGTCCCTCTCCGACAACTCACCGAGCATCCTCCTCGACGCAGAGACCGGCGAGCTCGTTCCGCACTTTGCCGAGATCGACATCCGCGCCCCGACTGCAGAGCAGCGCTCCACCATGATTCGACCGGTCGAACGCCTGCGCGACAACGCCCGGTACATCGTCGCCTTCCGCAACCTGCGCAATGAGGCTGACGAGGTGATCGAGCCATCAGAAGGCTTTGCCGCCCTGCGCGACGGCACCTCGAGCGCCGACGAATCGATCGAGGCGCGACGCGCACTCTACGAGGACATTTTCACGCGGCTCGCCGATGAGGGCTGGGATCGAAGCGAGGTCCAGATCGCCTGGGACTTCAACACCGCAAGCGATGCCAACAACACCGCATGGCTCGTGCACATGCGGGATACCGCGCTCGGGCTCGTTGAGAGCGGGATCGAATATACGATCGACACGGTAGAGACCGACTACAATCCCGTGGACATTGCGTTTCGGATCTTTGGGACGTTCCGGGCGCCGCTGTTCATGACCTTTGACGGACCGGGCTCCGTGTTGGTCTTTGGCGAGGATGGCTTACCGGCAGTCAATGAAGACACACCATGGGCAAATGTCCCCTTCGAGGTCCTCATACCCAATAGCGCAACCGCCAAAGACCCGGCAGCGATCATCGAATATGGACATGGGCTCCTTGGCGAAAAAGAACAGATTCAATCGGGTCACTTCCTCACGTTCATGAACGAGTACAACTATGCATTTTGTGCGACCGACCTCATCGGAATGTCGGACTTTGACTTCCCCGTGATCGGGGCCGCGCTCGCCAACGGGAACATCTCGACTTTGCAAACGATGTTCGACCGGCTGCATCAAGGCTTCGTCAACTACGTCCTCTTGATGCGGATGATGAAGACGGCTTTTGCCGCCGACGCGACGTACGGGCAGTACATCAAAGGCGAAGAGGCCTATTACTATGGCATCAGCCAAGGCGGCATCATGGGCTCGGTGTTCATGGCCCTGAGCCCCGACATCGAGCGCGGCGCTCTTGGGGTCATGGGACAGCCGTACAGCATGCTCCTCTTCCGAAGCGTCGACTTCAACCCGTTCCTCGACCAACTCAAGAACACCTACACGGATTTTCGTGAGCAACAGCTCGTCGTGGCGTTGTTTCAGATGCTCTGGGACCGGGTCGAACCCAACGGCTACACCCACCACATTCGAGAAAACCCGCTGCCCGGCACCGGTACCAAGGAAGTGTTGACCCGGGTGGCCCTCGGCGACCACCAGGTGGCGACCCATGCTGGGCATATCATGGCCAGGACGCTCAATGCGCCGCATCTGACGACCGGGCTTCGCGAGGTCTGGGGACTCACACCGGTCGAATCAACCGCAGGAGGGAGCTTCTTCACCGAGTACGACTTCGGCATGCCTGGCCCCGAACCGCTCTGCAACGTGCCGATGTCGCTCTGCAGGGATCCGCACGGAGAGCTTCGGAAGCGCGAGGCGGCTCGTAAGCAGCTCGACGAGTTCCTTCGCGGCGGAACAGGGACGAATTACTGCGCTCCCGGCGATGGCGATGAGCACCAGGCAACCGCTCCAGGCGTGTGCAGCTACCCATCCCTGCCCCGATGCGACCAGGACGACACCCCTGAGTACATCGAAACCCCCGCGGATACAGAGGCGCTCTGCACGCCCGGCTCTGAGTAACCAAACCGCCCGGCGGTTGGCTGCTTACCTGCCTTTCGGGAACCACGGCACCAGTCCGCTCACCTGCTTCATGTGCTCGGCGTACTCGGGGCGTCGTTCGCAGCTGCGGCGGTCCATCCAAGGGATCGACACGGTGACGAACATCAAAGTCATCGCCAACGGGCCAGCGATCGTCCAGTAGTGACTCGGGTCCGCAGCGACGCCAAACAGATACAAGCCCCACCAAAACGAGAGCTCACCAAAGTAGTTCGGGTGCCGCGAGTATCTCCAAAGCCCGGTCTTGATGATCTCGCCGGGCTTCTTCACCTTTGCAAACGCGACGAGCTGCTGGTCGGCCACCATTTCGATCGTGATCGCCCCCGCGGTGACGATCAGCGCAACGACGTCGATCCAGGAAAGCGGCCCGGTGCCGACCACCAGCGCAACCCAAGCGCCCGATAACCCTAAAAACACCTGAGCCGTCGGAAAGAGATGGATGCCAAAGAGGTCGCTGAAGAACCAGAGCTTCGGCGCCTTGTCTTTCATGATTTCGTAGCGCCAGTCGATGTGATGTAGCCCCGGCCAGCTGCGCGCCCAGTTGTAAGTGAGCCGCACCCCCCACCAGGTCACCAAGAACAAGACCGCGCCCGCGCGAATGGGGTTGATGCCGGGCTCGGCGTGAAACGCCCAGTAAAAGACGATCACGACCGGGGCGACCGACCAATAGGCGTCGTACATGCTCGAGCACTTGAGACCGCGCGAAAATGCGAAGATCACCAGCGTCGCCGCCACATCGGCGATCGCCACCGTCCACAACGGAGCCACATCTTCCGGCACCAACACCACGGTGACCCACGCGGCAACGAAAGCCGCAGCGTACCCTGCCGCCCACCAAGCAAACGAGGCTTGTCGACTCCAGCGCAGCGCGGTCATGTGAGATGCCTCAGCCGCTCAGATTCTGACTTGCGAAGTCCCAGTTGACCAACGAATCGAGGAACACCTTGATATAGTCTGGACGCGCGTTGCGATAGTCGATGTAATACGCGTGCTCCCAGACGTCGATCGTCAGAAGCGGCTTGGCGCTCGTCGTGATCGGGGTCTCGGCGTCTTTGGTCTTTTGGACGGCGAGCTTATCACCTTCGGCGACGAGCCAGGCCCAGCCGGAGCCGAACTGCGTCGCCGCGGCGTTCGAGAACTCTTCGCGGAACTTATCGTAGCTGCCAAAGCTACCATTGATCGCGTCGGCAATTGCACCGCTCGGCGGGCCGCCCCCACCCGGAGCCATGCTGTTCCAGTAGAACGTGTGGTTCCAAACCTGGGCCGCGTTGTTGAAGGTCGCCCCACCTGCGCGGATGATGTCCACCAGGGACTTGCTCGCGTGGTCGGTCCCCTCAATCGCGGCGTTGAGCTTTTTGACGTAGCCCGCGTGGTGCTTGCCGTAGTGGTACTCGATCGTCTCGGCGCTGATGTGCGGCGCCAGCGCATCTTGGGCCCACGGAAGGGCGGGCAGTTCGATCGCCATGTCTATCTCCCTCGTAGCTTGGGGGCCGTTTCCTCAGCCCAGGGGCTGTTCTAGAATCCCCGTGATCGTTGATCAAGCCCTAATGCTCCGTCCTTTGATGTCCAGGCTAGGCCGGCGCAAGTGGGGGCGTATCCTCGTTGTCGGTCTCGGGTCCGTCCCAGTCCGCTTGGACCTTGTCCGGTTGCAGGTCTAGGACGAAATACCCCTGTGACCGCTCACCAACAGGGGCGTCAGCCCGGCTGCGCCCATCCCTTTGATCACATCTCTACGACTGAATTTCACGGTGCTGGTCGCCGAGACTATTCTCGCTGGAGAAAAAGTGCTACCGAGTCATGGCCGGTGCGACCAAGATCCATGTTCACGGATATGCCAGTAGCGATCGTCGATCCGACACGCCGTCGGTTTCTCCAAAAGAGCTTCATCGGCATGGGTTGGATCATGTCGGGTGGGGCGTTGACCCACTGTGGCGGCGATGGGGCCTTGATGAGCAACATAGGGGCGCTCGGGCCTCTGCAGGAGCCCGATGAAAACGGGATCCGCCTTCCGGAGGGTTTCAGGAGCCGGGTCATCGCGAGGTCGGGCGAGCTCGTCGGAAGCTCGGGGTATGAATGGCACTCGGCGCCCGATGGGGGCGCGGTGTTTATCACCGACGACGGAGGATGGGTCTACGTTTCGAACTCCGAGACGGTCGCTCAGCTCGGGGGCGGCGCAGGCGCGGTTCGGTTCTCCCGGGATGGCGAGGTCATCGATGCCTACTCGATCCTCAGCGGCACGAGTGTCAACTGCGCGGGCGGCGCGACACCCTGGGGCACTTGGCTTTCCTGCGAGGAGAAGGACGACGGCCGCGTTTGGGAGTGCGATCCTGTCGGGATCACGTCGGCAGTCGTGCGCCCCGCACTGGGTGTGTTCAAGCACGAGGCGGTTGCCATCGACCTCGACAGCCAGGTCGCGTACCTAACCGAAGACGTCGGTGACGGCGGTTTCTATCGCTTCGTGGCGGATTCCATGATCGACGGACGCGCCGACCTTTCCGCTGGAGAGCTGCAGATCGCCGAAGTGGTCGGCAGCGGTCCTGGGGGCCTGATCGAGTGGCGAACCGTGCCCGACCCTTCCGCGAGCTCCACCCCGACGCGCCGACAGGTCGCATCGAGCACCCCGTTCGACGGCGGTGAGGGGATTTGGTACCACGATGGCGTCATCTACTTTTCTACCAAGGGTGACAACCGAGTTTGGGCCTACGAGGATCGAAGCTCCAATCTTTCGATCATTTATGATGCCGCTACCTCGAGCACGCCCATCCTGACTGGCGTCGACAACCTCACGGTTTCGCCGGCCGGCGATGTCTTGGTGGCAGAGGACGGCGGCAACATGGAGATCGTCGCGATCAGTGTTGATGGCGCGATAGCTCCGGTTCTTCAGGTGACCGGTCAGGACGGCTCCGAGATTACGGGGCCCGCGTTCGGACCCTCCTTCGACAGGCTGTACTTCAGTTCCCAGCGCGGGACTTCGGGGGTCATCACGGGCGTCGACGGGGTCACCTACGAGGTGAGCGGTCCGTTCTTCAGCTGAAGCCGACTAACCGAAGGTTCGAACGACGAGGGCAAACGTCCCCACCGCAGCACCTGCAAACGAGGTGACATCGACGACAACCTCCCCGAGGTCCCGGCGACGGAGCCATTGCAGTAGCGGCCATAGGGCAGCGACGATCGCAAGCTGACCGAGCTCGACCCCCACGTTGAACCCGAAGAGCGCCCCGACGAGCTCCGCGCGCGGCAGCTCCTGCTCGAGAAGCACGCTAGAGAAACCGAGCCCGTGCACGAATCCAAAAAGGCATGCGATGACCCAGCGCAGGCGCCCTGCAACGGCGAAGGTTCGAAGAAGGCCGAAGTAACAGGCCGTGAACAGAGCAAGCCCCCAAAGCGCGGAAAGCCCACCCGCCCACGCACTCGCAACGAAGAGCGTCACCGCCGCGAAGATGACGACCCGCCCCCCGCGTGTGTGCTCTGCACCGGCGTTCTCGAGCGCAATCACCAAGATCGACGCCGCGATGATCGCTTCGACCGCCCTCGGGTGGGGGACGACCGCGCCGAGCGCGGCGGCAGCAAGGGTGATGCTATGGCCCACCGTAAAGCCCGTCACGAGGACGACCACCTCGCGAAGACGGCGCGCAATGACGATCAAAAGGAAGAGAAACGCCAGGTGGTCCCACCCGGTGAGGATGTGCTCGACCCCGAGGCGCAGATACTCCGTGATTCCCGTCTCGCGGGCGCCCTCTCCAGAGGCGATCCGAGCTTTCGGCGAAGTGGAGGAAAGGACCACATCCCTCGACGTCGCGCCAAAGATCGTCGCGAGATGGACGTGGTTGGTCAGAGTCCGAAAGAGGCCGCTATAAAGGGCGGTGGGCGGCGCGTCACAGCGAACCCTCCATTCGACCCGCATCCAGCCGCGCTCCGCGGGAAGAAGGGCGCCGCTCGCTTCGATCGGCTCGCAAGGTCCATTCTCGGTCTCGAGAAGTAGATGATCCTGTAGATAACCGAACACCGTCGTCGGCTCGAGCGGGGCCTCGGCGGCGTCCTGAGCAAGCGGGAGCGAAGTGAGATCGAGCCAGCTGACCTTCACCTGGGCGAGCGCGCCCGCATCGAGAATCGTCCACTTCGAGTACGACACGCTCTTTTGATGGGCGGCGGCTCCTGAAGGGGCAGCCGCCAGTCCAAGCGCGGCGATCAGCAACCAGCCCTTCACGGCTGAACCTCGACACGAATGTCGCTTCGCTTGCGCGCGGCGTCGAGAAAATCCCGCACCGCAGCCTCGCCTCGGGCCCGAAGGTAGGCGGCTTCGACGGTCTCACGCGCTTCTTCAAAGGATGCCACGCCACCACCGCGACGCTCGAGGAGGGTCACAAAGAGATCGCCAGACGGTGTTCCGATCGTCGTGGAGCCCCCGACCTCGAGCCCGCTGATCTCGCGGGCTGCGGTGGGGCCGAGGCGCTGCTCGATCTCCTTGGCGAGCAGAAAGCCATCAGGCAACGGAATGGCCGAGCCTTCTACCTCGATGCGGTAGAGCGGATTTCGCTCGAACCGAAAGCTCTCGCTTTGATGGAACTCGCGGAGCTCCGACTCGCTTGCCGCACGGGCGTCGTCCTCGGCTTGACGCACGAGAAAGTCGATCATTGCGGTCGTGAGCTGATTTCGAATCTGCGGATCGCGTTCATGCAAGCCGAGCTCGATTGCACGATCGATAAGCAGCTCTTGATCGACCAATCGATCGAGGACGCGCTGGCGATCTTCTGGGCGGAGCTTGCCGTCTCTTCTGTCGCCAGCGACTGCCGCAAGGGCCTGCTCGTAGGACTCGCGGGAGATGGGTCGCTCGTTCACCCAGACTGCCACATCGGCGACCTGCACCGTACGATCGGGAACGCGAGCGATGTAGAACACGGCCGCAGCCGCCCCGACCAGCATCCCGCCGGCGAGCAGCCACGATCGCGTCACGGCACCTGACCGGCCAGAAGAAAGATCGGCGACGACCACGCACGCTCTTCGCTATCGACGAGGCAATCGTCATCCTCGCCTGTGCGAAAGTTACCGTAGCAAGGCTCGCACAACCCCCCGGCGCAACGAAGCCCGCCACCGTTCACGGTCGGCGTCGGTTCTTGAATGGCGCGTACGTAGTAGAGCATGTCGCGTTTGAGCTCGTCATAAGCCGGGTCTTCGAACTCGACTCTGCAGAGCTCTCGATCTTCAGGGCACGGGATCGTGAGCCAGGGGTCTTCGATCAGCTCGGCGATCGGCTCGTCCTCAGCGCGCTGACGCTGAATGCGAATCACCTCGATGCGCGTGATGCGGCGGCGGCGATCGCCAGGGTTGTAGCATTCGCCCGCGCAGATGCTCTCGACCCGCTCCGTACCGAGCGTCTCGATCACGTCAGGCGGGCAGCCTGGCTTTTGCACGAAGGAGCCCGCGGCACGAACCTCGAACTTGGGCGTCTTGGAAAATCCGAGCTCGCTTCCCATGTGCCGAACCCCTTCGGGCCCGTTTAGCAGATCGAACCACAAAAGAATCCTGTCGCCGGAGGTGCCGTACACGTCGCGGTCTTGCATCGCTTCCCAGATCGCCTCGCGCGATCGGGCGGCGGCGTGCACGGCGACTAGCCCACCGGTGAGGAAGAACGAAGCCTGCCGCTCCATCCACATCAGCTCGAACGGCGGACGCTCCATGAGCTTGTCGATCGTGAACGAGATCGACTCGGGCTCGGCTTCACCCCGATCGCCAAACACCGCCTTGCGCCACTTCTCGTCGGGTGCACCCCTGGCGTCGGTCATCTTGCGACGCGCGAACTCTTTGTAGCCCGTCCCTGGGCGGGCGCTGTGATTGTCGCTCGACCCGATGAAGCCCATCGTGGCGTGCCGCGGATTATCAGGCTTTTCGAAGTCGCCCTTGGCCAACATGTATTGCACGGAGCCACCCGGACGATACTGATACGCCGCCAGGAAACAATCGCTGCATTGGCCGCAATCTTTCCAGTCGGCGACATCTTCACCTGGCAACGTGACGTGCCCCGCCAGGGCCACGCGTAGGTAATCGGCGCGGGCTTTTTCGACCCGGTGCTGGCACACATCGGAGCTAGGGTCTTCGCATCGTTCGCGGATGACTTCCCCGGCACGCCAGCAACACGCCTCGTAACCTTCGACCGGCTCGGGACACTCGAGCCCGTCTTCGGTGACAACCGCGGAACGAAAATTGCGGTACTCCTCGGAATTGCCGTGCCCTGAAAACACCTCGACCAGCCGCTGGAGCTCGGGATCGTCGAGCTCCGCACGGAGTTGCTTGTCCCAGGTGTAGCCGAGCGGGGTGTAGAAGCCCCAAGTCGTGCCATGCGGAATCACGATCGTGTCGAGGCCCCACTCGTTGAGCTTCTTGAAAAGCACGTCCGGGCTTCCCGCTCGCTCGCGGCACGTAGGCGGTAGATCTTTGGTGTCGTAGCCCTCGGGGCAGACCGGGTAGCGCCCGTTTTCGCGAATGTGCCGTGCGAAATCGAGATAGCTCTGCTGGTTAGGGAAGGACCGCGCAGGGATCGTCAGCAAGGGCCAAAGCGCACTGAGGTTCGAAAACGCGCGTGAAGTGATTCCGGGCGCGGCGATCGGGCGCGCGGGCAGCTGATCCTCGGTGTCGTACTTGAAAATGACGTTCTTGTGGCCGTAGTGAGCCTCCGGTGTGAGGCCGACTTGCGTCCACTCGAAACCCGTAAAGGCGATGGTGTCCGGCTGGTCGCTGTCAGCGTTCACGGCGTTGCATTGACGAACCGAATCTTTGCTCATCGCCCACGTGCGAGGATTGAGCGCCTCGGCGTGGTCGGTCAGGGCGTAGAAGTCGAGCTGAGAGCAAAAACGGGCGAAATCACAGGCATCGGCCGGCGGATGTACCCCCTCGCCTCCCATGAGAGGAAGGCTCCACATGAACGCATCGACCGAAAGCGTCGTATGGACGTGCAGGTCGCCGAATAGGATTCGGTTGTCGGTGTCAGGCACCGTCCCTTTTTGAGCACGGATCCGAGCAGCAACGAGGTCCGGCGCGAGCGCAGCGACCGTGATCTCGCCATCGAGCTGCGATTCGGCGCCCCCGTAGACCACCCAAAACGCCAGAACCAACAGAACCAGCCCGAGAACGACGCTAAGACAGCCTTTTTTCCACCAACCCACGCGGCCGTTAGCATAGAGCGCGGACGACCGGAGTCCAAACACTTGAGGGGTTAGCTCGGCGCCCAGCCTGCCTTCGTGCTACCTCAAAGCCGGGCGGGGAGCTCATATGCTGGCGACGGGAACACATGCGGGCAAGCCTCGGGTGGCTCACGTCACGACCGTCGACCTCTCGCTTCGATACCTCCTTCTGAACCAGCTGCAGAGAATCCAGCAGGAAGGTTACGAAGTGTTTGGCATCAGTGCGGACGGCCCCGACGTCACCGCGGTCGAGGCTGCCGGCATTCCGCATTTCGCCGTCCCGATGACCCGCCGATTCACGCCACTGGCGGACCTGCGTACGCTGTGGTCGTTGGTCCGTGTCATGCGGCGTGAACGGTTTGACGTGGTCCACACTCACACCCCGAAGGCCGGGTTGTTAGGCCAGGTAGCAGCGCGCTTGGCCGGTGTGCCGATCGTCGCCAACACCCTACACGGCTTCTACTTTCATGACGACATGGAGCCATTGCCCAGGCGGTTCTACGTCTGGATGGAGCGCATCGCCGCCAAGTGCTCAGATACGATTTTGTCGCAGAACCGAGAAGACATGGAGACCGCGGTGGCAGAGGGCATTGCGAGTCCCGATCTACTGAAATGGCTCGGCAACGGCATCGACTTGAAGCGATTCGATCGCCGGCGCGTTTCGAACGAGACCCTCGACGCGCTTCAAGCCGAAATCGGCATCGACGCAAAGGAACCCGTCATCGGTTTCGTCGGCCGCCTGGTCGAGGAGAAGGGCATTCTGGACCTCCTTCAGGCTGCCAAAGCCGTCGTCGCAGCCATTCCCAACGTGCAATTCTTGATCGTCGGCCCCTACGACGGGGAGAAACCAGATGCGTTGGGTCCGGAGGTCGCCGAGCGCTACGGCGTCGCCGCCAGTTGTCGCTTCGTCGGAATGCGCGACGACATGCCCGAGCTCTACGCGCTGATGGACGTATTGGTGCTCCCCTCGTATCGCGAAGGCTTTCCGCGCGCGCCAATGGAGGCGTCGGCGATGGGGGTGCCCGCGGTTGTAACCGACATCCGTGGTTGTCGCGAAGCGGTCGACCACGGGGAAAACGGCCTGCTTTTTCCGGTGGGAGACGCGGGCCAACTCGCGCGGTCTCTGATCGAGCTTCTCCAAGATGACGAGCGGCGAGCACAGATGGGGATCACCGGGCGTCGAATCGCCGAGGAGCGTTTCGACGAGCAACAGGTGTTCGACCGAGTTCTAGGTGAATACGAGAGGTTGCTCGCGTGACCTTTTACCGACGAATCGGAAAGCGTGCGCTCGACCTCGGGCTTGCGGTGCCTGCTTTGGTCGTCCTTGCCCCCGTTGGGCTTGCGATTGCGGCGCTGATTCGGTTGAAGCTCGGCAGCCCGGTGTTGTTTCGACAACTGAGGCCGGGACGGAATGACCGCCTCTTCGAACTGATCAAGTTTCGAACGATGGGCGACGCCCGAGGCGCCGACGGAGAGCTTCTTCCAGACCAAGAGCGGTTGACTCCGTTCGGCATCCGCTTGCGTCGGATGAGCCTCGACGAGCTCCCTACCCTGTGGAACGTGTTGCGGGGCGACATGAGTTTGGTGGGGCCTCGTCCCCTGCTCGTCCAATACCTCGATCGGTACACGCCCGAGCAACGACGCCGTCATGAAGTCGCCCCGGGCATCACCGGCTGGGCTCAAATCCACGGCCGAAACGCGATCAGCTGGGAAGAGAAATTCGAGCTCGATGTCTGGTACGTCGAAAACGTGTCGCTCCGCACCGATCTGGAGATAATTCTCCGAACGGCGGTGCAGGTCGTCGGGCAACGGGGTATCTCCGCCGAGGGGCACGCAACGATGCCAGAATTCGAGGGAAACCATGAAGAGTCTGCCAGATGATATCGTCGTCGTGGGCGCAGGGGGACACGCTAAGGTCGTGATCGCGACCGTGCGCGAGGCGGGAGGCGAGGTCGTGGCTGTCTTCGATGACGACCAAACGCGGTGGGGGCAACAGATCTTGGGTGTGCCAGTCAAAGGGCCTGTCTCGGCTCAAGAGATCGGGGCCGCGCCTACGATCATCGCGATCGGAAACAACCGAGCACGCCAATCGATCGCGGAGCGCCTGCAGGCTCGGTGGGTGTCGGTGTGTCATCCGAACACGACCATCCATCCCTCTGTTTCGATCGGACCCGGCACCGTGGTGTTTGCAGGTTCCGTGATCCAACCAGACGCCACGATCGGAGCCCATTCGATCCTCAACACGGCGGCGAGCGTCGACCACGACTGCATCGTCGGGGATTTCGTCCACATCGGCCCGGGGGTGCGCTTGTGTGGAGGCGTCACCGTGGACGAGGGTGTGCTCCTCGGTGTCGGCGCAAAGGTTGCCCCCAACGTCGAAATCGGACCTTGGGCAACGGCCGGGGCCGGCGCGGTGTGCGTGGTGGACGTCGCGCATGACACGACGGTAGTCGGCGTGCCTGCCCGGTCGGTCGAGGCCAAGGCATGAGCGAGCGCATCCATCTTTCGCCGCCCGATATGAGCACCCGAGAGCGTAAAGCTCTTCTTGCGGCATTTGATTCCAATTGGATTGCGCCGGTCGGCCCAGAGGTCGATGCCTTCGAGCGGGAGCTTGCTACGAGGGCCGGCGTCAGCGCGGCTGCAGCGTTGAGCAGTGGCACAGCTGCTCTGCATTTGGCGTTGGTTCTCCTCGACATCGGGCCTGGAGACGAGGTTTGGACAGCGACCATGACTTTCGCAGCGACCGCAAACGCCATTCGCTATGTGGGAGCAATGCCGGTCTTCATCGACAGCGAGCCTGAGAGCTGGAACCTCGACCCGGTACTGCTGCGACAAGCCTTGCGCGAAGCATCTAAACGAGGGTCGCTCCCGAAGGCCTTGATCGCGGTCGACCTCTACGGTCAGTGTGCCGACTACGACGCGATCCTGTCTGCATGTGACGAGCATGGAGTCGTCGTGATCGAAGATGCCGCCGAGGCCCTGGGGGCCACCTATCGGGAACGACCGGCGGGCTCGTTTGGTGCCATCGGTGTGTTCTCCTTCAACGGAAACAAGATCATCACGACAAGCGGCGGTGGAGCCCTGGTCAGCAACGACGACACCCTCGTCGAGCGAGCCCGTCATCTGGCATCGCAAGCCAGGCAGCCCGTCGCTCACTACGAGCACGAAGAGGTCGGCTACAACTACCGGTTGAGCAATCTCCTGGCCGCGCTCGGCCGCGCCCAGCTTCAGAGGCTCGACGCGCTCATCGAAAAGCGCCGGGAGATTAATCAAGCGTATCGCCAAGCCTTGGAGGCGGTCGACGGCATCAGCTTCATTTCCGAAGCACCGGGCCGTCGCTCCAACTCTTGGCTGACGTGTGTTCTCCTTGACGAAGCCCACGTTGGGGTGGGACCCGAACAGGTCCGTGAGCACCTCGAGGCTCAGAACATCGAGGCGCGCCCGGTTTGGAAGCCCATGCATCTGCAACCGGTGTACCGAGACTGCCCTGTGGTTCACGGTGCGGTCGCGGAAGACTTGTTTCGCCGGGGCCTTTGTCTGCCTAGCGGCTCGACGCTTTCCAAGGGCGCGCAGCAACGGGTGATCGACGCGTTCCTCGGGACCCCCCGGCTACGACGCGGCTAGGACGCGTCGAAACAACGTGTCGTAACGCTTTGCACCCGAATCCAATGAAAAATGTTCCTCCGTGGCAAGTCGCGCGCGTTCGAGGACTTGGACGTCTGGAACGCCCCGCGCAACAAAATCGGCTGCGCGCTCGAGCGAGTCGCTCGAAAGGTCCTCGAGCACCATTCCGCTGCCAGCCCTGTTCACCCAATCCGTGACTTCAGAGTTCGCTCCGTGACTGATCGGTGCGATACCAGTCGCGAAGAATTCCCCAAGTTTGGTGGGCATCGATGCCCGTTTCGCTTGGATCGGATTCACGAGAAGCGTCAAGCCAAAGTCGATCCACGGAAGCCAAACATGAATTTGATCGTTGGCCACGCCCGTAATGAGCCGGCGATTCGTCGGAATCGCAAATTCGTCGGAAAGCGAGCTCATTTCCGGAATTTGAGATGTGAGCGCGAGAAACTTCGCTTGCGGTACTCGTTTGAGAATCAGGGCCGCGAGTTCCAGAGCCTTGCGATACTCGTACGACGGATTGAGCGAGCCAACATAAGCGATGATCGGTCCGTCGTTCAGGAAATCATTTGGAGCGGCGCCCTTCTCCATCCTGAATTTCGAGTAGTCCACGCATGTTGGGATACAGATCGAGCGCTGTTCAGGATGCCGCCTCCCAAACCGACCGTTTCGCACATCTTCGGCGGCAAGCTCGGTCAGACTGACGACCCCGCTGGCCCGCTCGTAAAGCTCTCGTTCGACGCGCCTTGCAATCGCACGTGACGCGACATCTTGAAACCAACGGCCGTCTTCGATCTTCTCATCGACCCAATAGCCTCGCGTGTCAAAAACGTACGGTACGCTCTGAAAGACATCCGCGGCAGCTGGGAAGAACGCGCCGAAATAGCTCCGGCAGTGAAAGAGGTCGGTCGTTTCCCAAGCATCCCGGATCATGGCCGTCATCGACAGAACGTTCTTGACAGCTCCAACGCGCCCCCGGCGATAGGGTCGATGCTGCCAGCGAACGCCGCTCAAAGCCATGCGCGCATAAAGCCGGTCGAAGGCGCCGTCGCCTGAAGGTTCCGGCTCGAGCGAAAGAATTGTGCATTCCCACCCCATGGAATGGAGGCGCTCACTCACCGCTAGCACTTGCGACTGACCAAGGGGTGTCGAGAGTCCATCCAAGGAAACGTGCGTTACCCGGTCGCGCATCACGAGACTTGGCCAACGAAGTAAGCATCGTCGGGGTCCATAATCGGAATGCCCTGGACCACTGGGAAGAGCAAATGACATGCATCGCACGTTCGCGCGGTTTGTGTCGCCTCCAGTGGACCATGACACGCTGGGCAAACCAGTGCGGTATCGCCACTCGGCTTGGATTGCGTTCGGCTCAGGTGGATACGTGTGGTTCGATTGAACGGGCTTCCGACATCGAGCACCACGGCCGGCGCCAATGTGAAATTCGTTTTGGAGCTCGCGTATGGAAGAAGCCCTCGCACATAGCCCTGAGCGTACATCCTGAGCTTCTGCGCCCAATCCGACTTTTCCCATATCGGTTCGAATAGGACCACATGCCTCCGGGCAACGCGTGTGATCTCGTCGACCGCCGCTTGGTATCCAAAGGGGATGTGTTCGAGGCAGTGCGAGGTGATCACCAGGTCGAAGGACTGATCGGCGAACGGGAGGTGCACCGCATCGCCCTTACAGGCCGGAATGTCGATGCCAAACTGCTCCCGAAAGAACTCGCGGCCATGGAACACGCGATTGAAACTGAGTTCGACACCTTGCCACTTTATCCGCGGCAACCTCATGGCTAGGGCCCCAGTTGTCGTGAGCTCCCCTGCCCCTACCTCTAGCGCGGTCTCTACTCCATCCAAGCTGGCTACGAAGTCTGCATAGACGTCGACCTTGCGCTCGAAGAAGTCTCTGTAAGAGCACTCTACGAACTCACCATCGACCACGAATGTTCCGTTCTGGTCGCGAAGGTAAGAGGCCTGATTGTAGCCGCCGGCGAGGCGATCGTACTTCGATTCTACGAAGTCCTTGTGCAGGGCCGAAGAGCGGCCAATCCAATCTCGAATCTTGTTTTCGGCGATGAGCGAGGTCGCATCAATGGCATTGGCAACATAAGCCTGGGACTCCAAATCACCGTCAACGCGACGGAGCAGAGTCCTCTTGACCTGGCCACGCAGGCGATGGGCTGCGCGTGAAAGCGTGAGCAGATTCATGGCCAATTCATTCTCCGCAGCATCACGACGCTTTCCTTTCCGGTGATGCAGAGACCAATTGTTGAAATTCGGGGGAATCCCTCAACAACTCGTCGTAAGTGCCCTGAGCCACGAGCGTCCCCTCATCCATTACGAATATTCGGTCACACTTTCGTACTGTCGATAGCCGATGGGCAACGATCACGGTTGTAAACCCGCTCGAGCGCAGATCTTGAAGGGCCTCGTTGATCTGTTGCTCGGTTTCGGTATCTAGCGCTGAGGTCGCCTCATCGAAAACGACGATCTTGGGATTGGTATAGAGCGCTCGTGCGATGCCGACGCGTTGGCGTTGCCCCCCTGAGATTCGGTCTCCAAACTCGCCGACTCTCGAATCGAGTCCTCCAGGTAGGGTGCGGATGAAGCCGGCGATACGGGCTGTCTCGACGACTCTCCATACCTGGTCCTCGTCTTGGTCTGTCTCCGAGATCCCGAACGCAACGTTGTTTCTTATGGTCTCATCCAGCAGTCGAACACTCTGCGGCACATAGCCAAAGAGGCCCCGCCATGCGCGAAGATGGTTGCGTGTGTCCAACCTCCCCATCGCGATTCGACCCTCCGAAGGCAAGAGCAGCCCGAGGAGAAGCTTGACGATGGTGCTTTTTCCAGCCCCCGAACCGCCCACGAAGGCCACCGATTGCCCGGCGTCGATGCGCAACGAGATCTCATGAAGGATCCGTGGGCCGTCTCCGTAACCAAAACTAACGTTCTCGAATTGAACGAACGCGAATTCATCGGGGAGCGGCTCGCCCTCCAAAGCGGAAGCAATCGGTTCATCCAACACCTGATGGACCACGTCTACACTCGGCCAAAAGTGACGAATGGAAGTTAAGGCAGAAATGATGCGAGTCCCCGAAGGCGCGAGCCGCACCGCCGCCAGACCAAAAACGCCCAGCAGAGGTACCAAGGATTGGTCGGCGGAGAGAGAAACAGCCAAGAGTACGACCACGAGCATGCCGCCAACCCCGACGACCTCCAGAACGGGCCGGGTAAGCTCCACGTAGAACCTGTAGGTGCGTACGGCATTGGCATAGGAGTGGCTTCGCGTCCGGAACCGCTCTTCGAAGTGCCGAGCCGTGCCCGAGATCTGGATCTCCGCCACCGAGCTCAGCGCTTCGGTGCTGGTCCGAATCATTTCGCCAAATTCGTTTTGCTGGAGCTCGCCGAGCTCTGACAAGCGGCGCCTCACCACCCAAAGAAAACCACCCCCGGCGACAATGAGCACGAGGCTTGCTGCGATCGCGATCAGGGGATCGAGTGCCAGCAGCAAAATCGCGACTGCCGCGACCACCAAGAGCTCGGTTAGCAGCATCATGAGCGGCGAAAGGACGAAGCCAAAAACGATCCGCACATCTTCTGTGATGGTACGAATCAGAGTCGATGAATTCGTGTCCAGGTGGAACGAAAATGGCGCGCGTAGATACCGCTCAACGAGCTCGCTAGCGATCTCTACCTGGCTTTCGTAAATGAACTTGAACTTGAAGTGGTTGAGTAACGCGAAGAGCCCGTTCTTGGCGATGAACAAGCCGAGCAGGACTGCCGCGGATACCTGCAATTGCTGCAGGTAACTCAATTGCGTAAAGAATGCTGGCAGACTGTCCGACCCTAGATTTCTTTGTTCCGGATCGGAAAGCAGCTGAAGGAAAGGAATGAAACTAGCAATCGTCAACGCCTCGAGCCCTGCGAGGACCATCATTGCCAGGACCAACCCCCCGACTTTTCTGCTACGTTGGGGCCCCAGTATGTCGAAGATCTTGGACATGCCCATCGATCTAATGTCGGCTCCGTAGTTCGGTTCACGCGGCGAGGCAATACGAACTCATTGAAGCGCTGATCATGCACAGACCGATTTTCATACCGGTGGAGACGTTCAATCGAGAGCTCGACAGCCGTCTATTTCTAGCGGCTCGCCTCGCTACGTCCAAGAAGCGCGTATTTGTCGGGAAGCATGGCTCGCTCGCGAGACTCTTTCCGCACTCCAAGGGCGCTATCTACTTGGGCAAAAGCCTGGTCACCCCCTTCTTCACTAGCCGACTGGATGAGTTGAACCAGCTGCATCAGGCCCATGGTGCATTCATACACCTGGACACCGAAGGCGCTGTCTTCCCGGGTGACGAAGATGACTGGAGGGAGACGCTTCGCTCTCGCATCGATCCGGCACGTCTGGACGGGTGCGATACGATCTGCACGTGGGGTGAGTTTCAGGCTGATTATTATCGATCGGACCAGCCGCCGCCAACCATAACCCCCACCGGCGAGCCGCGGTTCGACCTCTACAAAGAGGGCTATCGTGCCTTCTACGACGCCAAGGTTCGTGAGCTGAGGCAGAGGTTTGGCGATTTCATTTTGATCAATACGAGTCTGGCCAAGGCCAACAATCAGCTCGGGATCGACTATGCGTTCTCACCCAGAAGCGGATATCGCGCACATTCTGAGGAAGGTCGTGACTTCGTTCTCAGGTCATGGGAACGCCAGACGCTAGCGCTGGTCGCTTTTGTGAAGCTCATTCATCGATTGAGCAACATGCTATCGGGTCGGAAGATCGTCGTTCGACCTCATCCATCTGAGAATCAACAATTTTACCACACGGTGCTCGCGGGTTTGGACAACGTTTTCGTCATCCACGAAGGTTCCGTCGCCCCGTGGTTGCTCGCTGCTGAAGCGATGATTCACGATGGTTGCACGACGGCTGTCGAGGCGTATTTTGCGAACGCCGCCATCATCAACTATCAGGTGGCTGCCGAGACCGCGGGGGCATATCTCGCGAATTCCTTGGGGCGACACGCGCATTCCGAAGATGAAGTGCTCGAGCTCTTGGCAACGACGAGCCGTGGGGACGGAGGGTCGGTCCCCGAGAAGGCAAGACAGCTGCTGCAGAATTTCGAAACCGACGCAATAGAGGCGCTGAACCAGGCCGTCGAGTCCACTGTCGACCGGCTCGATGTCGCTCCCTCGTGCCCCACTGATGAAGTCGTACAGCGGGTGGAGGGGCGCGCGTTCAACACTGAGCGGGCCAAGCGCATCCTGCGTCCGCTTTCCAGACTCCGAATGAAGCACAATGCGTATGCACGCTCAAAGTTTCCCGGATTCAAGCAACCTGATATCGAGTTTCGACTGAAAGCGATTGAGCGCGTCACCGATGTCCGGCTGAAATTCAAGATCTTTAGTGAAGATCTGCTAGTCATCGGGCAACGGGTATAGTTCGATGGACAGGCCGAAAGTCACCGTCTACGTCACCAATTACAACTACGGACGCTACCTCAGGCAGTCGATCGAGAGTGTTCTCAATCAGACACTGAAAGACATCGAACTGATCATCATCGACGACGGGTCTTCCGATGAATCCTCTCAGATGCTCGGTGACTACGAAGGGATGGAGAATGTCTTCGTCATTTTTCAGGAGCAGCGCGGGCTCACCAAGGCATCGAATCTCGCGCTCAAGATGGCCCGTGGAGATTACATCGTTCGACTCGATGCCGATGACTATTTCGTGCTGGACGCTTTGGAGTCGCTAGCCACTGTGCTGGACCAGAGCCCTGACGTTGTGATGGTCTTTCCGGACTATTTCGAAGTCGACGAATCGGGCACGATCGTCGCCGAGGTCCGGCGACACGACTTTGGGCGCGAGGTGACCTTGCTCGATCAGCCTGCCCATGGCGCCTGCACGATGTTTCGGCGGTCAGCCATGCTGAAGGTCAAGGGTTACGACGAAAGTTTCATCTGTCAGGACGGATACGATATGTGGCTCAAGCTCACGCATGAGCACAACGTCGCTAACATCAATCGACCGCTCTTCCACTACCGCAAGCATGGGCACAGTCTCAGTCGAAACGAGGAGCGCATTCTGAAAACACGTGCGGCCATCATGTCGAAGCATGTGCAAAGCCGCGGATTGGAGCCACTGCGAACGTGGGCGGTGATTCCGGTGCGTGGTGCCTCCGCCGACCCTCGTTCCATTCCTCTCCGCGATCTGGGAGGCAAGCCGCTCATCGAATGGACGCTCGATGCAGCACTGGCGAGCACCGTGCTGGAACAGATCATCGTGTCCACTCCGGATCAGGTCGTTCGCGCCCATGTCAAGGCACGCTATGGGGATCGAATCCGTGCTGTTGACCGGCCGCGCGACCTAGCCCGCATCAACACCTCGGTGGTGCCCACGATTCAGAATGCGTTGGAGCAAGTCTCAGGGTCGATGTCTCCGCCGGATGCGGCGATGGTCCTCTTTGTCGAAGCACCGTTTCGATCGGGGCTCTATATCGACAAGGCCGTTCACGCCATGCAGCTCTACGGCGTCGATATTGTCGATGCCATTCGACTCGATGACCGCATCTACTACAAGCACCATGGAGAGGGATTGGAGCCGCTTCGGGGTAATGATGTCCTCCGCCTGGAACGCGATGATCTCTACCGGCAGGTGGGCGGGATGAGCCTCGCGCGCCACGAGACATTGATGGCCTCAGGTTCACTGTTCGCCGGGCGCATCGGCCATATCGAGCTCGATCAAAAGGCGAGTTTCATGATCCAATCCGAGCTCGATTGGTTGATTGCCGAGTCGTTGGCCAACACGGAGTCGTAGTCGTGCGAGTGGCCGCAGTTGTCCAGGCGCGGATGGGAAGCTCCCGGCTTCCGGGCAAGGTGCTCATGCCGTTGGCTGGTCAACCGGCGTTGTGGCACGTAGCACAGCGTCTCCGAGCGCAGCCTCTCATCGACACCATCTACATTGCAACGAGCACCCTCGGACAAGACGACCCGATTGCCGACTTCGTCCGGGGGCTGGAAGGTGTGCGTCTCTTCCGAGGATCTGAAGACGACGTATTGGCGCGTTACTACCACTGCGTAAGAGATGTGCGCCCTGAGATCGTGTTGCGTGTCACAGGTGACGTCCCTCTGGTGTCGCTGCGACACATGACGCGCCTTCTCACGAGGTTGATGGAACGAGAGGACCTCGCGGGGATCGCATCCACTTACAAGTATTCCGCGTTGCCGGTCGGTTTCGGGCATGAAGCATTTCGATTCTCGGCCCTCGAAGCCGCCCACTTGGAAGCCCGCCTTCCCGAAGAACGAGAACACGTCACTACCTTCATCAAGACACATCCCGAGCGCTTCAAGGTTGAGATACTTGAGGCTGAGGAAGCACTCCGAGGTCCTTTCCGATTTGCGCTCGACTATCCGCAAGATTACGCGCTCCTACAGGTGATTTATGACCGCCTCTACCGACCTGGGGAGATCATAGACACGTTGGACGTGATTGAGCTGATGCGCTCCGAGCCGGATCTCGCCGGAATCAACGCCGATTGTGTGCAGAATGTCGATCCCGCCGAGGCTGTGCTCGACTCCACGTACGACCGTTCCTAGCTCCCATGTTCACCCGCTTTACGGTTGGATCCGTCCTTCGAACGCGTTAAAAGAAGAGCGCTGCTTGGCCACACTATCGCTGAGAGAAGAAGCATGACCACGTTGGTTGCAGAAATTGGGATGAATCACGACGGTCGGTGGGACCGCGCCTACGAATTGATTCGACGCGCCTCATTGGCTGGTGCCGACATCGCGAAGTTCCAGTTCGGATGGCGCGACAAGCCAGGCGAAATCAACCACATTACGCCGGGCTTGGCGAAGTCACTCAAGGACTGGTGCGACTATTGGGAGGTCGAGTTCATGGCGTCCATCATCAGTGACGAAGCGATGGATTTGGCGGCCGAGGTCAAACCCGATCGCTACAAGATTGCGTCACGAACGGTCGTCGATAAGCCCGATCTCGTCAAACGAGTCCTCGACACCGGCAAGGAAGTCTTCATCTCGCTCGGGTGGTGGAAGGAAGAGGGGTGGCCGATGGGACCTCCCACCGACACGCTTCGTTATATTTACTGTGTCTCTGAGTACCCAACCTATCCAGCAGCTCTCCAAGGACTGCCTACGCGGTTCGGTCCGGATACCTACTACGGCTATTCAGATCACCTCCATGGCATCGATGGCTGCTTGCTGGCGCTGTCGCGCGGAGCACACTTCGTCGAAACGCATTTCACCTTGGATAAGGCGCACGAATCGGTTCACAACGACCACATTTTGAGCACGACCCCCGATGAATTCGAGCTGCTCAACACCCACGGACGCTCGATCTATAGGCTCTCTCGGGTGCTAGCTGGCGAGACAAAAGGAGCTTCAACCTGGCAAGGGGCAAAATGACCTCTGAGTGGAGGAGACAACGGGCACTTTGCGTCGACGATGACCACGCTATCGAAAATTGGTTCAATCCCGGCGGTGAGAAATTCGAGCTGCTCGCCAAGTATGGAAATCCACTGGACATCGTTGGTCTCAAGAGCAACATCGTGGCGGATTTCAAGGGTCAGATCGATTCAATTCGCGAGTCGCGTATCGCACTCTATCAAAGCGATCGGGTTGAATCGGTTCGCAAGTGCCCCGCATGCGAGGTTTCGTCGGACCAGGCAAAGTACCAATTCTCGGTCTACGATGCCCGTTACAACCAATGTCAAAACTGCGGACATGTGTTCGTCAGCCCTCAGCCAACGGCCCAAGCGATGGACGCGTTCTACGCGAAGAGCACCGATTACAGTTCGACCTACACTGACATCCCGAGCGCGATGCTGCGCGTGGCACAGATCGGGGCACCGCGGGTCCAATGGGTCACCGAGACCTTTGAGCGGCGTTTCGGGCGCAAACCGGAGCACGTTCTCGACGTAGGCGCCGGTGGAGGACACTTCGTTCGAGCATGCCGTGACGCGGGCTTGAGAGCCGAAGGTGTCGAGATCAGCGCGCCAAGTCGGCAGTTCGCCCATGATCACTTCGGTATCGAGTTGATAAATCAGGATTTCACGACGGATTTCGATTTCGGCCAGCCCGACGTGATTACGTTTTGGGGGGTCATTGAGCATGTGACTCTACCGGCGTCCTTTGTGGAAGCGGCTGCACGTCGCATTGGTAACGACGGCCTAGTCGCAGCCGCTGTACCCCGCTGGAACTGCTTGGATACAGGTACCCAATCCTTCTTCAACGATTCAGTCGTGCGCCATCTGGATCCGCTGGGCCATATCAACTGCTTCAGCGACAATTCCTTGGTTCATCTCTTCTCGCGCTTCGGCTTCGACCCCGTCGCGGTCTGGTATTTCGGAATGGATGCCTATGAACTCCTGATGCAATGTGGGCTGCGCTCTGGAGATCCCGAGTTTTTCGACCGCATGAAAGTAGCCATTCCGACGCTACAGGCTGCCATCGACAAGGCCGCGTTATCCGATGAGATCGCGTTGGCGGTCACTCTCCGCGCACATGGCGATTGACCTCTCCGAAAACGAAATAGCACCATGACTGTGTCGACCTGTCACGCATGTACATCGCCGAACTCTGTGCACCTGCTTTCCGCGGACGGGGGGAACCTCAGCGTAGAGCGTTGTCTGTCTTGCGGCTTCGTGTACCTTGCAAGCTGGCAACGAAGCCTCGAGAAGTTTGGAGAGCTCTATGATTACTACGCTCGGTTGAGCGAGGAGGATCTGGCGCGACGGTATTCACCGGAGAACCGGACGCGGCAGCGAGAGCTCCTCGAGACGTTGGCAGGCTACACGCGAGGGCGAAAGCTTCTGGACGTCGGCTGCGGTGAGGGCCAACTCCTCGAGACAGCAAAAAATGAAGGTTGGGACTCGGTCGGGCTCGACTTGTCGGAGACGGCCATTCGCCTCTGTCGACAGCGTGGGCTCTCCGCTTCGCAAACGGATTTTTTTGATTCCTCTCTCGACCGACAACGCTTTGACGCGGTCATCATGTCGGAGCTGCTCGAGCATGTGCCTTCGCCGGGGAGATTCTTGAAGCGGGCGGAAGAGCTGCTCGAGGAGAACGGTATCCTTTACCTCACCACCCCCAACTTTGGCTCACTAGCGCGGCGCACGCTTGGCGGGGCGTGGTCCGTGATTCATGCGGAACACATCGGCTACTTCGAGCGAACAACGCTGAGACAGATGGCCTCCGAACAGACCGGGCTTCGCGAGATCAGAATCGAAGCCAACAACATCACCCCCTCGACCTTCGTTGCCTGGTTCCGCCGTCGAGGCGCCCAGTCTGTGGAGGCGGCGGCAACGGTGCACCGCAAGGCCCGACGAAGCCTCGACCAGCAGCTTCGCAGCGCAGTCCACCAGAGCCGCGTACTGGGGGCTTCAAAGAAGCTCGCCAACCGTGCGATTTCGCGCGCGGGTCTTGGTGATACGCTGGTCGCGTGGCTTCAGAAACCGGCCAACCCTACTGCCCGAGGCGCTGGAGCCGGCTTTTAGCGAATCCAGAGACGCGTTCGCGTTGCAATCAAAGGCCCGCCCACGTCGCTCGTGAAGTACGCTGGAATGCCGCCATTGTATGCACTGGAGGTGCCGACCGCCCACCAGAAGCACGTGTTGGTGCTGCCGTCGAGCAGGGATTCTACACTTTGCGCGGGGGATCCGTCGCCGTCAGCAGCCAATCCGCCGAAAGCTGTGCACCCCGACTGGTTGGTCGGTAACTGCATGACGGTTCCCAGAGTCCCCCTTCCGACGAGCGGGTTTTCGGACTGGTCCCAAGTGACGAAGTTCGTGCGATCGTCCCAGTCGATCAAGAACTCGTAGCCACCGCCTTGGTCAAAATCGGGTGTCAGCTGCAGAATGCTGAACTGACCACCATCGGGAACCGTGTTGGTCACAATGCCAGCCCAGGTTGCGGTAGGCAGGTAGCCTCCCATCACCGTCACGTCTTGATCATAGAGCTGTGTCCATCCGCCACCCAGGGTGGTCATGTCGCAGTACGTATCGACAGGCGCATTCGGCCCGGATTGGTCGGGGTCGATAGTGTAGACCCCATCGCTCGCGGTGGGATTGCCGGCCAGAATCGAGGCGCAGCTCGCCTCTATCGGAGGCATCCCGCCCGTACCACCGGTGCCGCCCGTGCCCCCGGTGCCGCCCGTACCACCGGTGCCGCCCGTACCACCGGTGCCGCCGGTACCGCCGGTACCGCCCGTACCACCTGTGCCACCGGTGCCGCCGGTACCAGCCGTGCCGCCCGTACCACCTGTGCCACCGGTACCAGCCGTGCCGCCCGTACCTGCCGTGCCGCCCGTGCCAGCCGTGCCGCCGGTGCCAGCCGTGCCGCCCGTACCCGCCGTCCCGCCAGAACCCCCCGTCCCGCCCGTACCCGCCGTGCCGCCCGCACCCGCC
>Ga0224508_10000050_pt1 | contig 147208 bp, 128 predicted proteins | sample SF_Jan12_sed_USG_4_FD_170157 | JGI IMG/M metagenome (GOLD analysis project Ga0224508, IMG submission 170157) | Sediment microbial communities from San Francisco Bay, California, United States - SF_Jan12_sed_USGS_21 | ecosystem: Environmental > Aquatic > Marine > Sediment | place: USA... | reverse complement strand
AGAAGTGGCCACGCTAACCCGCAAGGGAGGCAGGTCCCCAAGGAGTGTTTGGTAACTGGGGTGAAGTCGTAACAAGGTAGCCGTAGGGGAACCTGCGGCTGGATCACCTCCTTTCTAAGGAGCATTTCCTCGCAAGAGGAATGTATCTGGTCATATCCGAGTAGTAGCTATGAAAAGGGGACAGTCCTCTTTTCCAGCAGTTGCCAGCAGTTTGAGCTCTGCAGGGATTCCGATTCAGTTTTCAGCGTCCGATCGGTCGCACAGACCCGATCCGAGATCCGACCGGGTCTAGATGCACTCGCACAGCCCAACCTCTACGCCGCATGCCTCTGATACCTCGGTCGAGGTGCAACAGGGCAATCCGTCGAGACAATCTGCGTTGTTCCGACACGGTGCGCCGAACTCCCCGTTTCCTGGGGTCACATCGGAACAATCCGACACGCCGCTGCCTCCGGTGCCTCCTGTGCCCACCATCTCCGGGATACAGAGGCAGGGCATGACAGCACCCACGGTATCATTGTCGCAGGTGAGGTCTTGTCCACAGTCGCTATCGAACACGCAGAAGTCTCCTTCGCCGCCATTGCTCAATTGATTCGCTGCGAAATCACAGACGTTGGTGCATACCGAGGGCCCGATTTCATTGATCAGACAAAACTGAGCGTAGGTGCCGCCGTTTGCTAGCGTCACCGGCGGACACTCGTTGGCCACCCCCGGCGTGCACGCGTCCCCATCGAAGGGACTCGACGTGCCGCAACCCGATCCCGCAATAGCGAGCAGCGGGAGCGATACGATCCAACAAATGAAAATTCTTCGAATTCGAGAGCACATGAGAGACCTCCTCGCGACCGTGGGGCCGCAGCGAGAGGTTAGCGTTGCTCGCACCACGATGAAAGGGCAGCCGATACGTAGCGTCCAATCGGCATAGCTCAGGCTCTACTGCCCGAGCTCTACCGTGCGCTCCGCGTTGGCTTCAGCTTCGGCGATATCGAGGACGAGAGGCATGGGCTCGTTGGCCAGCCATTTCGGTAGAAGGTCGTCGTAGTTGGGCGAGTCGATGTCGCCGGACTGCCCGCCGGGGACCTGGAATGAGCAGGTGACCCCCTCGGGACGAGCCTCGCAGATGAACCGGGTCGAGGGCCCCGCAGTCTGCTCATAGTTCGAGTTCGGGTTGGCGACATCGACGGTGAAGAGCCCTCCGTCGTTGGCGAACGGCGACTGGCCCGGCACCGGGTTGTTGTACGCCGCGGTGGCGAAGTTATCGAAGTTCGAGACGAGGAGGGTGCCATGGATTCGGCCCCAGGCCCACTCGGTCTCGTCGGTCCCGAGCGCACACGTCTCGCCATGCCCGTCGACCGACTTTGCCCGAGCCGCGACGGCTCGTTATCATGAATTCATGTCTCTTGGGGGTTGGAGAAGCGTCGTCGCAGCTATAGCGGTGCTCGCTTCGATGGGGTTGCTGCGGCCGTCGGTCGCAGGCGCGGAAGTTTTCACGGGTGGGCCGAGTGATGACATCGAAGCGATGATCAACGCGCTCGGGCCCGGTGACGAGCTCGTGCTGTCGGGTGGCATGTACACCTTGACGGAACGCTTTTCATTTGCGATCGCGGGTACGGAGAACGCGCCGATCATCATTCGGGCGGCCGAGGGAGAAACGCCGCACCTGCACCGTCCGAACGCCAGCCAGAACATCATCGACATCGACGACGCAGAGTACGTCACGATTCGAGGCATCGAGTTCTCGGGAGGTTCGGCAGGCATCCGAATCAGCGGGGCGCGCTATCTGAGCATCGAGGAGTGTGAGGTCCATGACACCGGCGATGTGGCGGTGCGAGCGAACGATTCGGGCGTCACCTACGAGTCGCTGCGAATCCTCCGCAATCACATCCACCACACCAATAACACTGGCGAAGGGATGTACCTCGGTTGCAACGCCGGCGGTTGCGAGGTCGTGAGCAGCTTGATCGAGGGAAACTACATCCATCACACGAACCAGGCGTCGGTGAGTCAAGGGGACGGTATCGAGCTCAAAGAAGGAAGCTTCGACAACGTGATCCGGGACAATGTGATTCACGATACGAACTACCCTTGCATTCTCACCTATGCCTCGAATGGCGCCCCCAACGTCATCGAACGAAACGTGATGTGGAACTGCGGTGACCACGGCATCCAGTCGGCCGCAGACGCCGTGATCCGCAACAACATCATCTTGAGCGCCAACTCGGATGGGATTGCCATGCAACCACACCAGTCGGGCAGCCCGTCCAACTTGGTGGTCGTCCACAACACGGTCCTCGAGGCTGACGGCGATGCGGTCAGCTTGCGTGGTATCTCCGGGTCGGTCGTCATCGCCAACAACGCGATATATGCGCAAAATGGCCAGAGCTTCTTCGTCAACGGCGGCACCTCCGGCCTCGTGTTCGAGGGTAATGTCGGCGTAGGCGGCGTCTCCGACGGTTCGCTGACCATGCTCACAGGAAGTGTCGCCGCCGATTTCGTCGCTGCGAGCTTCAACGGCGAGCCACCGATGGATCTCTTTCCCGCGCTCGGAAGCGGGCTCGAGTCCGCTGGAAGCGCGACACACGTCGCGGTCGACGATTTCAATGGCACGCTCCGCGACGGCATCGCCGATGCAGGCGCCTATGCATTTTCAGCCGATGGCAATCCGGGCTGGGTCCTGGCTCAAGGCTTCAAGACGTCGACCCCAGACAATACCCCTGGGACCGGTGGAAGCGGAGGAAGCAACGGCGGATCGTCCGGCTCCGGAGGAGGCTCGAGCGTTTCAAATGACAGCCCGTCGGGTTGCAGCATCGGAGCCTCCGGCGCCGGTACACTCGACCTAGCTGCCACCATTTGGCTTGTCGCCGCGTTGGGCTGGCGCCGACGGCGGCAGCCGGTGAATCCTTGAGCCACTCGACTGGCAACACGCTTTTTGGTGCAGTAGCGTCGATGCAATCAGCATGTCGCGACGACGCACTCGACCCGATACATCCGGCAAACCCGGCTACATCACCCCCGAAGGATACCGCCGTTTCGAGGAAGAAGCGGACCGGCTCTGGAACGTCGATCGCCCGAAGATGGCCAAGGCCGTGCAGGTCGCGGCCGCGGAAGGCGATCGCTCGGAGAACGCAGAGTACCAATACAGCAAGCAGCGTCTCGCCGCGATCGATCGAAGGCTTCGTTTCTTGGGTCAACGGCTCCAAGTCCTAACCATCGTCGACGAGAAGCCCCCCGACGACGGAAAGGTGTACTTCGGCAGCTGGGTCACGATCGAAAGCGACGACGGCAGCAGGCAAACGTATCGCATCGTCGGGCCCGACGAGATCGACGCCGACGAGAAGTGGATCAGCATGGACTCGCCGGTCGGAAGGTCGCTTCTCTCCCGGGAGGTCGGCGACGAGATCACCGTCCGGCGCCCCAAGGGCGAGGTCACCGGGGAGATCATCGCCGTGCGCAACACGGCGCGAGAAGGCTCAACAAACACATGAGGGTCATCAAGGCCGGCGCGACCTATTTTGGGCTGGTCTTCGCTGCCGGGTTCATGTTTGGAGTAGTCCGTACGCTGTGGGTCGTGCCCCAGGTCGGCGAGATGTGGGCCGAGCTCCTCGAGGCACCGCTCATGCTCGTCGTGATCGTGGTCGCCGCGCGCTGGGTCATGCCGCGCTTCGAGCTCCGTTCGAGAGCTGCGTCGCTCGGCACTGGCTGCTTCGCCCTCGGGCTTCTCTTGCTTGCCGAGCTGACCCTCGTGCTTGGGCTTCGCGGAATGGCGCTCTCCGAGTATGTCGAGTCGCGAGATCCGGTGTCGGGAAGCGTCTACGTCGCAATGCTAGTGGCGTTTGCGCTAGCGCCGATGATCGTGGCTCGCCGGGACTGACCCGAGAAAAAGCGGACTGTCCCCTTTTTGGCACGTTCGCCTTTCCCTTGCGATGGCGCGGGACCTATACTGCGCCGCAAATGAACTCATTTGCTTTCACCTACAAACAGATGCGCGGGCTTATGTTTGCGATCCTCGCGTCGTTCGCGCTCGTTGCTTGCTCGAGCGACAGCGACGGAGATGGCGCGCCGTCGGGCAGCGACCTTCTAGCCCTCGGATGCGATGACGCGCTCGACAGCGTCTATCAAGGTCAGACCCCGCCCGTTGACTGGGGCCCGGAGATGCGCGGGGACATCACCCAGTGCGCGTTCGAGCGTAGGATTTCCATCGATGAGATGGCCGAAGCGTTCGCCGTGTCCGATTCGTTCATCAACCCAGGGCTGTCGACGCCGGTGGACAAGTATCGTGTCCAGTATTGGACGGAGCGCAACGAGGGAGAACCGGTGCTCACGAGCGCAGCTCTCTACATTCCCGAGACTCGGCGTGCGGATCCGTCACCACTGCTCGTCCTAGGTCACGGTAGTGTGGGCAACGCGGACCAATGCGCTCCATCCCTCGAAGATCCGGGTGGGTTCAATAAAGACACCCGACCGTTGGTGTACTCGTACGCAGGTGACGGCTGGGTCGCGATCATGCCCGACAATCCGGGCCTCGGGACGCCCGGAACGACGGCCCCTCTTTACAGCGTCGACGAGGGCCACGCGATCCTCGACGCGACCCGAGCGGCGCGAAAGCTCTTCAACGACGGCGCGCTAACCGAGAAGAACGCGCTCATCGGTCTTTCGGCGGGGGCGCATGCCGTCTTGAGCGCCCACGCTTTTGCCGCGGACTACGGCCTCGAAGGTTCGGTCGACACGGTGATCGCATTCAGCTCCATCTGGCTCTCGGCGGGCATTTGGGGCACGCTCGTATCGGACGTCGGGGCTGCTTTCATCAACTCCACGCTGATGTCGGTCACGATGCAGTACTTCATCGGGCACCTCGCGGTCTACGAGGGGGAGGACGCGATCGGCGATGCGTTCCTTCCGGAAAAGCGCCAAGAAGCGCTCGAGATGCTCGAAGCGGGATGTTGGGCCCAGGTCACGACCGACGAGCAGGGGCCGCCGAGCATCGGTGTCAACGTGGGCGCGGACCTCTTCCTGCCAGAGTATGTCGATGAGGTCGGATTCTGTGGGCTCAGGGATATTTGTGAGACGGAGCTCGCGCAGACTTGGCGCTCGCGCTGGGCCGTAGACCGGCCGCCACCTGACCCTACGATCCCCGTCTTTTATTGGGTCGGTGGTATGGACGATTTCATCCCGCCAGGCTTTCAAAAGTGCGGCCTGGATCGGTTGGAGGCTCAGGGTGCAAACGTCACGGCGTGCGTAGAGCGCGATAGCGACCATTCGGGCATCGTGTCGCGAAGCGCAGATTGGGCACGTCAGCATTTGGAGGAGGTTCTGTTGGGCGGTGACGCTCCCGAGCCCTGCGAGACCCTCGAAGAATTCGATCCGATGCTCGGCTGCACCATCCCCATCGTTCCGAACTCGCCGGATCCAGCGGATCCTTGATCCGAAGGGTCCTCAAGGCCGGCGCGACCTATTTCGGAGAGCGTATACCTCGCAATTCTGGTGGTGCCTGCGCTTGAACCCCGTGCTCGGCTCGTCAGGCTCACAGTGAGAGAGTTGTTCACCGTTGCCGTCATGTTCCTCGCTTTGGTCGGCCTGGCCTACGGGATCGCGTTTGTCGGCCAGCCGCAGATCTATGAGGTTGCTTGGCTGTCGATGACGGTGATCGGGCTGATCGCAATCGTTGCGGAAATCGTTTATTTTGCTGCGCTTTTTTTGTCGCTACGGAGCATCGGTGAGGTTCCCGACCGTTGGTACGCCCGCTCGTTCGAGCATCACCGAAGGCTGAGCGCCGGCCAGCAGAGGGTGGTGCTTCCGTTTTTCTACCTCGGCTTCGTTGGACTCAGCGTGGCGCTTCTGATAGCGGTCGTGTTGGTATTCGCGAGCTTCGGGGTGTTTGGAGACTTACCGGGGAGTTTGTTCGAGGGTGATTCATGACGCTGCGTGGGACGCATCTCGGGCGGATGCGCGACCGATCGTTCGATACGTTGGTCATTGGGGGCGGCATCAATGGGGCGGTGACGGCGGCGTCGCTTGCCGGTAGGGGCGCTTCGGTGGCGCTCATCGACCGCGGTGATTTCGCGAGCTTCACGAGCGAGACGTCTTCGAATCTCGTGTGGGGTGGGTTCAAGTACCTCGAGGGCTACGAGCTCTACCTGGTGTGGAAGCTCTGCCGTTCTCGCAATCGGCTTTTCAAGGCATACCCCGACAACATCAAAGAGATTGGGTTCTACGCGGCGCTCGATAGGAAGGGCCCGTACCCGCCGTGGTTTGCGGCCTTGGGGGCACTTGCGTATTGGATCATCGGCCTGTTCGGCACGCGCCATCCGCGTCTCCTGAGCCAGAACAAGATCGAGACCGAAGAACCAGCGATCGACACCGATACGGTGCGCGGCGGTATCGAGTACTACGACGGGATTTTGGTCGACAACGACGCGCGCTTCGTTTTCTCGTTCGTGCGTTCGGCGATCGAGGCTGGCGCGGCTGTGGCGAACTACGTCGAGCTCGTTTCCGCTGAGCGTGACGGCGACCACTGGAAAGCCAGGCTCCGTGATGTCGATACCGGTGAAGAATTCACGACCGCCGCGCGCACGATCGTCAACGCGACCGGTCCTTTCGTGGACGCGTTGAACTCCGAGTGGGGAGTCAAGACCGAACATCGAATCGTCTACTCGAAGGGCATTCACCTCATCGTTCCGCGTCTCACTACCCGACACCACCACAAGGTGCTTGCGTTTTTCGACGACACCGAACGCCTGTTCTATGTCATTCCCATGGGTCGGCGTTCGGTCATCGGCACCACCGACACCCGCGTCAACACGCCCTTCACCGAGGTAACGGACGACGACATCGAGTTCTTGCTCGAACAGATCAATGCGCGGATGGACCTCGAGACGCCCCTGACGAAGGCAGATATCATCTCCTCGCGCTCCGGTGTCCGTCCGCTCGTCGTGAGCACCGAGGGGAGCGACCAAACCGACGTCGACTGGACCAAGCTCAGCCGTAAGCACGTGGTCGAGGTCGATCGCGACCAGCACGTGGTTAGCATTTTTGGCGGCAAGCTCACCGACTGCCTCAACGTCGGCGAAGAGGTGGCCGATGAAATCGAGCGCCTCGGCATCCCCCTCGAAAAGGATCTCCACAACTGGTACGGCGAGCCGGCACCGGCCACACGCAAGGAGTTCTATCGCCAGGCCCGGCTCATGCGGCTCGACGCCCTTCGGGAAAAACCCGAAACCGAGCCGCTCACCGATCGGCTATGGCGGCGATACGGGCGTCGCGCCTTCGACATGCTCGAGGATATCCGTCGCAACCCCGCAATGGCGGAAGACATCATGGGCTCGGCCGACTATCTCCGGGCGGAGCTCTACTCGGCAGCCGAGTCCGAGATGATCACCAAGCTCGAAGACTTCGTGCGGCGGCGATCGAAGATCGAGCTCGTGGTTCGCGACGAGGCCATCGAAAGCTCTCCCGGCCTTCGCGAGGTTGCGCAGATCCTCTTCGGCGACGATGCCGAGCGCCGCCTCGCCGAGTATTTCGGCGGAAAGATCCCGGAGGCTTCTCGAAGTCGAGGCGAGAGTTCCCTCCACGGTCGGACGGTGGGATAGGCTCGGGCTCGCGCGAAGTGCTTGGTTGGTGCTACGGTCGGCCCGTGGCGCGATTCGAGTATGTCAAAGCCCGACGCGAAGACGTCGCGGAGATCCCCGTCAAGTACGAAAAGCCCGTAAGACTCGGGGCGAAGCTATTCGCGAAAGTGAACGTCGCCGTCTACAAGATGAGCGGCGGCCGTTTGATGAACAAAGGCCTCGCCAACAAACCGATCTGTTTGGTGACGATGACCGGACGCAAGACCGGTAAGAAGCGGGAGATCCCGCTCATGCACGTCCCCCACGGAGAGCAGAAGATCCTTGTCGCCTCTCTTGGCGGCATCTCCAAGAACCCGGTCTGGTACTACAACCTCAAGGCCACTCCGGACATCACGATCACCGCCGATGGCGTCACCCGCGCCTACCGCGCTCGCGAGGTCGGCCCGGCAGAAAAAGCAAGCCTTTGGTCTGTGATCGTCGATGCTTACCCACCCTACGACGAATACCAGGCACGCACCGACCGCGACATCCCGGTCTTCGTCTGCGATCCGGTGGGCTAGAAAAGGGGACTGTCCCCTTATCTGAAGGAGGAGGCGGTGAGCTCGATGTCGGCCTTCGACCAGGCCGCTTCGAAATGGGATTTTGCCTGGGCTGCCGCGGCGTGTTTGCCTTGGGCTCGAAGCGCTTGGGAAAGGCCGAGCAGGGCCCAGCCATTGTTCGGGAACACGGCCAAGTCTTCTCGATAGACGCGTTCCGCGGCCTTTGGCTTCCCGGCTTGCAGATACAAGGCCCCAAGGACGTTTCGTGTCGATGAGTACCAGCTCGGAGGCTCGTCGTAGTTCTGCGCGTCTTGGAGCTCGACAGCTTCTTTGAGGAGCGTGATCGCTTGGTTCCACTGACCTCGCTTTGCTGCGATCTCACCGGCCAGGACGCGCTCCGCAATCCGCATGAGGCTTTGGGCGCTATTGATGTCCCAGACCGTGACTCCTTCTAGCCGATCGTCGGCGACGATCTTCCGAAGCTCGGTCAGCTCGGCCTTCGCTTCGGCGAGCAGGTCGTCGGCGGCGAAGGCGAGCCCACGGGCGTAGTGCCAAACGCCGATCGGGTACACCAGATCGTCGTCTGGCTTCGGGTAAGAAAGAATCCGATCCCACATCCCAAATTGCGCCATCACGTAGAGTGGCGTCACCCAGTAGTGCTGCAGGGTCGTCAACCCCGGCTGACGCATCTGATCGGTGGGCACGTGCGCTTTCATCCGGTTGGCGGCCTCGAGCGCCTTGGCGCTTCGACCCTCGAGTGAGGCGGTGCGCGAAAGGAAATGGTAGTTGTGCGGATGATAGGCGAGCGGGTAAATCCCCTGAGCACGGCACTGCGTGATGTACGCCTGGTCGGCTTCGATCGCGGCCTCGTTGGCCTCAGAGGCTTCGTGGTACTCGCCGACGCGGATGTAGACGTGCGCGGGCATGTGGACGAGGTGCCCCGCGCCAGGCGTCAGCTCCGGAAGACGCTTAGCGGAGGGAAGGGCGCGCTCCGGCTCGTGCGAAGCTTCCACCAGGTGGATGTAGAGGTGGTTGGCCATCGGGTGGTTCGGCGCCCGCGCGAGCGTATCCTCGAGCATGCTCACGATCTCTGGCGTCCAAGGTTGCGCCTTGCCCGTCTTGAGATCCCAGAAGTCCCACGGGTGAAGGTCCATCAGAGCTTCGACGCCGAGCACTCGAGCGTCGACATCGTTGGGATACTTGGCGCTCAGCGCCTTCATCGCCTCGGCGTACGCCTCGTTGAGAGACGTTCGGTCTTCGGTCGGCGTTTCGGCGTAGCGGGTCGCAAGGGCTGTGATGTAATCCTGCTCCTCCGGGCTCACGTTGGGCACCAATGCCTGCGCGCGTTGTAGCGCTTCCCATGCCTGTGTCCCCGCTTCGGGAGACATCGGTGCATTGATGTTCGGCCCGAGAACGTACGCCACGCCCCACCAGCACATCGCACACCCTTCGTCGAGGGCCGCAGCGTGACGGAACGAGCGCTCGGCTTCGGCGTGATTGAAGCCAAACGAGAGCACCATCCCCTGATCGAAGTAACGTTGCGTTTTGCCGTTCGACGTGGTGATCGCATGGCTGAAGTCGCCAAGCCCCTCGAACAGCGGCGCCGTGGGCTGCGCTTGGACCGAGGCGTTTCGTTCTTCCTCAACCGTCGAAGCGTTCACCGGCGGCGGCTCTGCATGTTTGCAGCCCGCGATCACCAACGCCCCAACGGAAACCAACCAGATAGCGCGCGTCATGTGTCGCCTCCTTTGCCGATGGGACTGCCATGCTAACCGAACGAAGGGGCCGCCGCATCCCAGAGCCCGTTGCCGGTGTGCACACGCAGTGATGACTTCGCGCAACGGCTCGCATCGTCGGACCCCATGGGGCATAAACGCGTGCGATGGGCGGACAATCGAGCGTCGGCCAACAAGTTCGAGATGCGGCCGACCGGGTCAGTGCCTGGATTGCCGACCTGCCAGCGCTCGTGAGTCGCGCTACGGCGACCGTCCCTTCGCCGGTGCGTAGAGGTCTTCGACGCGCATTTTCGTTAGCCTTCTTCATTGCGATCGGTTGGGTTTTGTACGGTCAGCTCAACAAGCTCGATTGGCCCGAGGTCGTGCGCTCGTTGCCGACCTCGCCGTGGTTCTATGTCTGCTTTCTCGCGCGGTACATGATCCTGCCGGTCACGGAGGTGCTTTGTTACTCGGCCGTATGGGCGATGAGCCTCTTTCGGCACTTCGGCGTGTTCCTGTTCAAGCGCATCTTGAACGCCTCGGTCGCAGGCGCTTCGGGCGACGTCTACTTCTTATTGTGGGCCGTTCGAACGCTGCGAGTGACATACAAACGAGCATTCTCCGCCGTGAAAGACGTGACCCTACTATCGGCTGCGGCCGCGAACGGGGTAGCGGTCGTGGTGCTCGGTGCATACCTCGCGGTCGGCGATTGGAAGGTCTTCGAGGGCTTACAACCCAAAGTACTCGCATTGATCATCGGGGCCACGATTGCAGTTGCCGTACTGAGCCTGCTGGTCATCGCGTTTCGCGGGAAGATCCTCGGAGTCAACACGACGGTGATGTGGCGCGTCATCGGTTACCATGGGGTTCGTAGCGCCGGAAGCATCGTGTTGTTGGGATTGCAATGGTGGGCGGGCATACCCGAATCGGGCTTCGTGATTTGGATCAACCTACTCATCATCGATCTGTTGATCGCCCGCGCCCCCTTCATTCCGGCACGGGAGTTCCTGTTTCTCTCGATCGCGCTGGCCCTTGCCGGTACGGTCGACGCGCCCGAGACTCAGGTGAAAGCGATGTTCTTGGCCGATACGGCACTCCTTCAGATCGCGCTGGTGCCTTCACTCATCGCGGGGGCGTTGTGGCGCTCGAAGGCACACCCGCTACCTATCGACCCCGGGGACGAGACGGCCTGATCGGCGTTCGATCGCTCAGCCGTCGACGCACTCGCGATACCAGAGCTCGAGGATCATCGTTGACCAAATCTGGAAACCACGCGGCTCTCCTCGTTGGTGTCGGGCCAACATGTCCTGCACCGCGGTCGGATCCAAGATGCCCCGCTCACGGGCGCTTTGGTCGAGCAGAACGTCGCGCGAAAGCGGGGCGAGGTCTTCCCGCATCCACCGGTCGATCGGGAGGCCGAAGCCCTGCTTCGATCGTTTCAAAATGCGGCGTGGCAAGAGCTCCTCGGCCACCCTCCGCAACAAGAACTTCGTGGTGAGGCCTCGGATCTTCATCGATCCGGGAAGCGACGCGGCAAAGCGCATGACTTCCTGGTCGACCAACGGACAGCGCACTTCGAGCGAGTGCGCCATCGAGGCGATGTCGACTTTGGTCAAGATGTTGTCCGAGAGATACGTTCGGATGTCGACGTCGATCACGCGATTGACCGCATCCTGCGCGGTCGAGGTCTCGAATAGTCGCTCGAATTCTGCGGCGACCTGGTCGGCTGCGAAACGCTCTCGCATCACCCGGCCGTAAATCATCATCCGGTCCTTGTGCGGAATCGGCGAGCTCAGTCCTAGGAACCGCACGTGCTCGGGCTCCATGATGCGCTTGCCGTAGTCGCGCACTTCCTGGGCCTGCGGGGTCGGCAGATGGCTGAGCATGGCGGCGACGAGCCGTGGCAGCGGCCATGGAAGCCGCCGGATCGCGCGTGCGGTGCGAGAGTGCGTGTAGCGGCGATATCCCCCGAAGGCCTCGTCGCCACCGTCGCCGCTCAGGGCGACCGTCACCCCCGTGCGCGTGTACTGGCAGAGGTACCAAGTGGGCAGCGCGGAGCTGTCGGCAAAGGGCTCGCCATAGTGGCGGACGAGCTCGGGAACGACGGACGCCATGTCGGGCTCGACGACCATTTCGTGGTGATCCGTCGCATAGCGATCGGCAACCATCTTGGCGTACGGCAGCTCGCTGTGATCTTTGCTGCTGAACCCGACCGAGAACGTCTTCACGGGCTGCGACGAATGACGCGCCATCAGCGCTACGATGAGCGACGAGTCGAGACCTCCTGAAAGAAACGCTCCTAGCGGCACGTCGGACATCAAGCGGACTCGCACCGAATCTTCGATCAAGTTGCGAAGCTCTTGGGTGAGCTCCTCGATGCGCCCCCTCCGCGGCTCGTCGAAGCGAAGCGCAAAATAGGGCTCTGGGTCGTGGAAGACGCCGTTCTCGAAGACGAGCCGGTGCCCCGCCGGTAGCTTCTTGACTCCTTCGAAGGCGGTCATCGGCGCGGGCACGTATTGCAGGCACATGAAAGCGTCGATCGCATCGAGATCCGGCCGCTTCTCGAAGCGTCTGGACGCGACTAGCCCACCGAGCTCGGAAGCGAACGTCAAGCCGCGTGGTCCGAGGTGATAGTACAATGGCTTCTTGCCAAATCGATCACGGGCGAGGACGAGACGGCTCCGCCGTTTGTCCCATATCGCAAGTGCGAACATGCCTCGCAGTCGATCGAGAAAGTCGACACCATGTTGTTCGTATAGGTGCAGGATCACCTCAGAATCCGAGCGCGACCTGAAGTGATGGCCCCGCTCCTCGAGCTCTTTCCGAAGCTCGACGAAGTTGTAGATCTCGCCGTTGACGATCATCGAGATGGTGTCGTCCTCATTGGTCATCGGCTGGGCGCCTTCGGGCCTCAGGTCGATGATCGAGAGTCGGCGGTGACCGAGCACGCAGGGACCGTCTGCGCGCAGCCCATGGTCATCGGGACCACGGTGCACCATCGCGTCGCACATGCGACGGACCGCCTCGGTGTCTGGTGCGGCCTGTTGGTCGACCGCTAGCAATCCCGCGATGCCGCACACCAAAAATTCCCTTTCGCGACCCTCGGAGTGAGGCGGATCGTTGGGGATGGGTTCTCTTCGGTCAAGGGCCGCAGCAGTCGAGTTGTTGCCGCGCCGCAGGGCGCTAGAGATCGGGACGTTGGAGCACTACAAGACGATATTCCTCCGGTCTTTTGGAGACTACGGGCGGTACCTCTGGAACGAGATCACCGAGCCCAGCTGGCGCAGCTACTTCTACGGTTTGATCCTGGTTTCGGTGGTCGTCTATGCGCTCGAGCTCATCTTTCCATGGCGGAAGAATCAGCCACGAGTTCGCAAAGACTTCTGGCTCGATGGCTTCTACATGTTCTTCAATTTCTTTCTGTTCTGGCTCGTCGCTTACAACGCCGTGTCGAATGTCGTCGTCGAGGCTTTTGCCGACCTGCGCCGGGCGATCGGGCTCGAGAGCCTCGCCTGGATCGATGTCTCGGTGCTCCCGATCGCGCTCCAGCTATTGCTCATGTTCGTGCTGCGCGACTTCATCCAATACTGGATTCACCGGTTGCTCCATCGAGTCCCACGGCTTTGGGACTTCCACAAGGTACATCACTCGGTCGAGCAGATGGGTTTTTCGGCCCATCTTCGTTACCACTGGATGGAAACCATCGTCTACCGAACCATCCAATACCTGCCGCTCGCGATGATCGGGTTCGGCCTCCAAGAGTTCTTCGCGATCGACATGATCGCCCTCGCGATCGGGCACATCAATCACGCGAACTTTCGGCCGCCGATCGGGCCGCTGCGCTACATCTTCAACTCACCCCAGATGCACATCTGGCACCACGCCAAAGAGATGCCGAGGCGCTACGGTGCAAACTACGGCCTTAGCCTCAGCGTTTGGGACTGGATATTTGGAACGGTGTACTGGCCGGGCTCGGGGCGGGATATCCCGCTCGGCTTCGCGCACGTCGAGGAGTACCCGGACCACTTCCTCACCCAGATGGTCTTCCCGTTCAAACACGGGCACGATTGATCAGCTCATGAGGCGATCGGGTGAGCGGACTCGCCGCGTTCGACCGCGGGGAGATAGATGCCTACCGTGGTCCCTTGGTTGAGCCGGGTCTGCATCCGGGCGAAGCCGCCACTCGATTGAGCGAAGGCATCGACGGCCGCGAGACCCAATCCTGTCCCCTGGCCGGTCTCTTTCGTTGTGAAGAAGGGCTCGAAGGCGCGCGCCGCGATGTCGCTGTCCATCCCTGTCCCAGTGTCCTTGACCTCGAATGCGACAAACGACTTCGAGCCTCGCTCCTCTTGGCGCAAGCGTACCTCCAAACTGCCGCCGTCGGGCATGCTGTCTCGTGCATTGATGGCGAGGTTGAGCAGCGCTTTCTGGAGCTCCGCTGGATCCACGTGTACGACGGCATTGCCGGGCAGTGGCGTGACTCTGAGGGTGATCTCGGGGGGCAAAGCGTGTTCCAGCATCAGCGCGGTCGTCGACGCGATCTCGTTCGCGGAAACGTACTCGGGTTGCAGCGGGGTCTTTCGTGCGAAGGTGAGAAGCTGGTGGATCATTTCGGCGGCGCCATGCGCGGCATCTTCAATCTGGTTTGCGACTTTCTTCACTTCCGACGGAGTCAAGTTGTTCGTGCGAAGAAGTTCGGCTCTGCTGGAGACCACCGTCAGCGTGTTGTTGAAGTCATGGGCGACGCCACCCGCGAGATGGCCCAGTGCTTCGATCTTCTGATTGTGTCGAAGACGCGCCTCGGCTTCGAGTCGTTGCCGTTCCGCATCGTCGCGCAATTGCATCGCGCCTTTCAGGTTCTCGACGAGCTCGGCCTGGTCTTGGAGGTTCTCGTCCAGGTGACTCGTAAGGACGTTGACGCTGACCACTGCGATGCCGCAAAACAGAGCAAAAAGGGTGATAACGCGCACCCAATGGCCGAAGTCGGTGGGGTCGTAGAAGGTGGTCGTCTCGACCGTCAAGATGCCGCTCGACAACAGAGTCCCTACGGCGAGTAGCGCGACTAGATTGGCTCCAAGCGCGATCCAGGTAGCTCTACGACCAAAGAACACGGAAGCGAGCACGTTCTGGGACACCAAGACCAGGACGGGAGCGGCAAGATAGCCCACTGCAAGCAACGAAAAGACACCGGCTACGAAAAGTAGCCCGAGGAAACCGAGAGCGCGTAACTTATAAGACAGACGTCTTGCCAAGAGCAGGGCGACGACGCTGCCATAAAGAAAGACTGAAAGCCCCGCCACTCCCCATGCCTCGAGCTCGATTGCGTCGACGAGGGTTCGGACGAACCCCAGGCCGCCCACGACGACTGCGACGAGCAACGACGCATTGAGCATCCGCTGACGAAGCCTGTTTGCTTCGCCTACGACGTCCCGTTCCGTGGAAGTAACGTTTTCCAAAAAGTCACCTACCATTCAGCTAAGGGCAAACCTTACCGCTCGGACAGGCAGAGCACCCAGAGACCACCGTCCAATCTCTGCTTGATTCCAGGCATCGCAAGGCTACTGCCGGCCAAACTAAGGCGGCAAGCGCCATCTGAGTCGGGCAGGGTGGCGCGCCGATCGGTCTGAGTGTCCAAGACGATGGCCCCTGAGTCCGCGAGATCACAAGGATTTAAGGGCAAGGTACGATGATGCTTGCAGTTTGGCGTGCCTTTCTATTTCTATCTGGGTCGATGGTCGAATACGGGACAGCCGACATTCACAACGTCCTACTCGCCGGTCGGCGGTCTACGGGCAAGACCACACTTGCCGAAGCTTTGCTGTTCAAAGCTGGTGAAACCACTCGCCAGGGGACGGTCGAGTCGGGCACGTGCGCGAGCGACTTCGAAAAAGAAGAGCAAGATCATCAGCACTCGGTGTATTCGGCGCTTCTTCACGCCACGCATCAAGGAAAACGAATCAACATACTCGATCTCCCGGGAGCGCCAGACTTCGTCGGGCAAGCGATTGCATGTCTTCCTGCAGCCGAGACTATGGTGCTCGTGATGGACCCCGAGATTGGAGTCGATAGCATGAGCCGGCGGCTCGTGAAGTTGGCGCACGAGCTCGATCTGCCTATAGCGATCGTCGCGAATCGAATAAGCGAGGGCGTTTCCAGCCTCGCGCCTTTTCTAAGCGAGTTGAAAGAGATCTTCGGGCGCGGGTGCCTCCCGATCAATCTACCCACGGACAACGGGAGCGCGGTGGTGGATTGCCTGCTGAACGGCGAGGGAGAAAGCGACCTTGGCCCCGTCGGGGGCTTTCACACTGAGCTACTGGATCAAATCGTCGAGACTGACGATGACCTGATGGAGCGATACCTCGAAGGCGAAGAGCCGAACTACGAGGCGCTTCACGAACCGTTCGAGCGCGCGATGGACCAAGGCCATGTGGTTCCGATCTGCTTTACCGATGCCGTGAGCGGAGCCGGGGTCGAGGCCCTCCTCGATGTGATCGTGCGGCACTTCCCTAGCCCGCCGGAGGGCAATCCCCGCCCTTTTTTCATGGGCGATGGAGAGGACGAGACCGCGTTCCGGTATGAGGACGACCCCGAGAAGCCGCTGCTCGCCCACGTGTTTCACGTCACGACGGACCCCTACCTCGGCAAGCTCTGCTTTTTTCGGGTGTACCAGGGCACGATGAAAAGCGGCGAGCAGGTGTTGATCGGCGACGGCAAGAAACCAATTCGGTTGAGCCACATCTTTCAGCTTCAAGGCAAGGAACGCACTGAAACCAAGGAGATCATCGCGGGCGACATGGGTGCAGTCGCCAAGATCGACGACCTCCATCTCGGCGATGTCTTGCACGACGACCATTCACTCGACCACGTGCACCACAAATCACTCCCGTATCCCACGCCGCTGCACGCGCTGGCCGTCGTGCCTAAGGCGCGCGGAGATGAAACCAAAATCGCAGAAGTGCTTGCGCGGATTCGAGAAGAAGACCCCACGTTCGCCGCCAACTTCGACCCCGATACGCACGAGCTGATCATTCATGGCCTTGGCCAAATGCATTTGAACCTCGTGCTCGAGCGGATCAAGAATCACGGGGTCGAGGTCGAAGCCAAGCCCCCCAAGATCGCATATCGCGAGACTATTCTCGGCCGCGCTGAAGGTCACTACCGTCACAAGAAGCAAAGCGGCGGGGCCGGGCAGTTCGGCGAGGTATATCTGCGTATCGAGCCGTTGGAACGTGGTTCAGGGTTCGAGTTCGTCGACAAGATCGTCGGCGGGGTCATCCCGAAAGGGTTCATGGCCGCCATCGAGAAGGGCATTCGGGACATCATGGGGCAGGGGATCGCCGCTGGTTATCCGGTAGAAGACGTTCGGGTGACCGTGTACGACGGTAAGACGCATTCCGTCGACAGTAAGGAAATCGCCTTCAAGACCGCTGGGAAGTTCGCCTTCAAGGACGCATTCCTCAAGGCTAATCCAGCGATCCTCGAGCCGATCGTCAGCATTGAAGTCACGACGCCGGGCGACACGGTCGGATCGATCACCGGGGACCTCTCGAGCCGCCGTGGCAAGGTCTATGGTACGGATGTGATGAGCAGCGGAACGACGGTAGTGAAGGCGTCGGTGCCGCTCGCTGAAGTGATGGAATACGAGCCTGCTCTAAAGAGCATGACGAGGGGGCGGGGAAGCTACACGATGGAGCTCAGTCACTACGACCCCGTGCCGGCGCGCGTGGCTGAAGAGCTCGCCTCCAAGTTCAACGGACGCTAGCGATGAAGGCGTTTGTGACCGGATCGACGGGGCTCTTGGGCAACAATCTCGTGCGGCAGCTTCTCGCCGAAGGGCATGAAGTCATCGGGCTGACGCGCTCAGCCGAAAAGTTCGAGCGCATGTTGGGAGACACGGCGGCCATCCGCGTGGTTGGGGACATCGAAGACATCGACGGATTTGCCGAGCATCTCACCGGCTGCGACGTCGTTTTTCACACCGCGGCATATTTCCGCGAGTACTACGGTAAGGGCGATCATCTGGCGAAGCTCGAAGCGATCAACGTAACCGCCACACTCGAATTGATGGCGGCGTCTGATGCCCGAGGCCGTAAGACCTTCATCCATACGAGCTCGGCCGGTACGATCGGCAAACACGAAAATGGTGAACCCGGCGACGAAGAGACCCCTCCCTCACCGAAGCAGCTCCGCAACCTCTACTTCAAGAGCAAGGTCGATGGTGATGCCAAGATCCGGGCCTATCAACCGCCCAATGGGATGGCGGTCATTCAAATCCTTCCAGGATGGATGTGGGGGCCGGGTGACGCCGGCCCGACCGGTGCGGGCCAAATCGTGTTCGACTTTCTAGACGGGAAGGTTCCAGCCGTGCCCGATGGCGGCTCGACTTTGGTCGACGCACGGGACGTCGCAGCCGCCATGGTGCGTGCAGTGGGCAAGCCGCACGGGGAACGTTTCATCGTCGGTGGACGCTACCATTCGCTTCGCGAAGTGGTGGACCTGATCGCGCGCGAGACCGGCAAGCCGGCGCCCAAAGGGAACTTGCCTTCCTGGTTGGCTATTGGCTACGCATACATGAGCGAAGTCTGGGCTTCACTGACCGGGGGTCGGGCGGCAGCCAACCTCGCCGGCGTGCGAACGATGTCGGAGAAGCACAACGTCAGCTCGGCTAAGGCGGAGCGCGAGCTGAGCGCCAGCTTCCGACCGCTCGGCGATACGATTCACGATGCGATCGCCTGGTACGAACAACACGATATGCTGCCGCAATAGCGCGCGCTTCAGCGATACGAAGCTTCGAGAGCATCGATGAAAGCGTCCAACTGATCGTCGGGGAGGGCATTGATGCCGGCTGCCGCGGCGCGTCCGCCACCGGTCGGAAATTTTCGACAGAGCTCATCGGCGCCGCGTTTGTCTTCGAGCGGTGCGCGCACACTCACCAGATAGGTGCCGTCTGCACGTTCGGTGAGCACTGCGTGTGCTCTCCCCGGCCATGCATTCGCCAGGGCGTTGCTGTATACGCCCGAGACCCGACGCGCCCAGGGTTCATCGGGGAGGATGAACAGGGCGGTCTTATCTGATGCGCGAACGGGCTTGACCGCTCCGGCCAAAGCCATGTCGTTTCGATACCCAGATTGGAGCTTGTCGAACGTCTCAGGCGCCTCTTCGACAAAAGCGAAGGGTGTCGGATGAGGACTAACGAGCTCGAACAGCTCGGCTGGGGCGAAGTGCAAGTCTCGGAGCGAGGAACCGTATCCGTTGTAGTTGATGCAGATCCCGAGCGTCTCTAGAAGTGTCACGCGCTCTTCGGAGAGGCCGAGGGGCTTGGCGAGAGCGTGTGCGGTCGCCCTGAGATTGTCCCCGAAGGCTCCGGTGACCGCCCACTCGACGTACTTTCCCCGGAGGTGCCCATTGACGAGGAGGCTCGTGCACACGCTTGGATCGGTATCGATGATCGTGGTGAGCCTGTCGTCGGCAGGGATGTGACCTGCAAAGTGATGATCGACGTAGAAGATCTCGGCTCCAGCCTGAAGTGCCTCGACGACCCCTTCACGGTTCTTGTCGAAGCTCACATCGAGCACCGTCATTCTGTCCCCTTCGGCTACCTCAGCCTTTGCGACGAGGGCGATATCGCGTTTCACCCCAGTGACGAGGGTGCTCTGAACAGGCTCGGCATTACGGAGCTGGGTGAGCGCGCAAATCCCATCGGCGTCCCCGTTGAAGATATCGATGTAGGCCATGAGTGCTCCTCGAAGGCATGTTTCTGCACGGAATTCGGTCCGCCTGCTATCCGTGGGTTGCGCGCCCCTGAATTCGCGGCTAGCCGGCGGGTGGCAAATCGCGCAAACGCACGAGCAAAACGATGAAAGACCTTAGCAAATATCGAAACATCGGCATATTCGCCCACGTGGATGCGGGCAAGACGACGACCACCGAGCGCATCCTCAAGCTCACCGGCAAGATTCACAAAATCGGCGAAGTGCACGACGGTGCGGCGACCACCGACTTCATGGAGCAGGAGCAAGAGCGAGGGATCACGATCCAGTCCGCGGCGACGACCTGCTTTTGGGATGATCACCAACTTAACATCATCGATACGCCGGGACACGTCGACTTCACGATCGAGGTTTATCGTTCGCTAAAGGTGCTCGATGGCGGAGTCGGAGTCTTCTGCGGCTCGGGCGGTGTGGAGCCGCAGTCAGAGACCAATTGGCGTTATGCCAACGACTCCAAGGTCGCTCGGCTGATCTTCATCAACAAGCTCGACCGTTTGGGAGCCGATTTTTACCGCGTCGTCGACCAAGTCGAGTCGGTGTTGGACGCGAAACCTCTGGTGATGGTGCTGCCGATCGGGTCGGAAGCAGAGTTCGTGGGCGTCGTCGATTTGCTAACCCGGAAAGCCTACGTTTGGGACGAGTCAGGTAACCCGGAGAAGTACGAGATCCAGGAGGTTCCTGAGGACATGAAAGAGCTCGTCGAGAAGTACCGATTCGAGCTGATCGAGACCGCCGTCGAACAAGACGACGATGCGATGGAACAGTACCTCGAAGGAAACGAGCCCGACCTCGACACGATCAAGGCCTGTATTCGCAAAGGCACGCGGGAGCTCGCGTTCTTCCCGACCTTTTGCGGCTCGGCTTTCAAGAACAAGGGAGTGCAGCAGGTGCTCGATGGCATCGTCGCGTATCTTCCGGATCCCACCGAGGTTCCGCCGCAGCCCGAGATCGACCTCGAAGGCCACGAGACTGGCGAGTTCGCCGTCGTCGATGCGACCAAGCCCGTTCGCGCCCTCGCATTCAAGATCATGGAAGACCGATTTGGGGCGCTTACTTTCGTCCGCGTCTACTCCGGCACGATCAACAAGGGCGACACGCTGGTCGACACCGCGACTGGCAAGACCGAGCGCATCGGTCGCATGGTCGAGATGCACGCCAACGACCGCACCATCGTCGACTCAGCACAGGCTGGCGACATCATTGCGATGATCGGTCTGAAAAACGTTCGCACGGGGCATACACTGGCCGATGCAAAGGCGCCGGCGACGCTCGAGCCGATGGTGTTCCCAGACCCGGTCATTTCGATTGCGGTGAGCACGAAGGACAAGGCCGCCAGTGAGAAGCTCAGCACTGCGCTCGGCAAGATGGTTGCCGAGGACCCTTCTTTCCACGTCGAGGTCGACCAAGAGTCCGGCGAGACGATCCTCAAGGGAATGGGCGAGCTCCATCTGGACATCAAGGTCGACATTCTTCGCCGGAGCCATAGTGTCGACGTCAACGTGGGAGCCCCGCAGGTGGCCTATCGTGAGACGGTCACCCAAGGCGTCGACGACAGCTACACGCACAAAAAGCAGACCGGTGGCTCCGGTCAGTTTGCCAAGATCGACTACCGCATCGAGCCGTCCGAGCCTGGTGAGGGCTTCGTATTCGAGTCGAAGATCATCGGCGGCAAGATTCCCAAGGAGTTCATTCCAGCCGTCGAGAAGGGTTTTAAGCTCATGAAAGAGACGGGACCGCTCTGCGGGTTCCCACTGCTCGACTTCAAAGTGATCTTGAACGACGGGGCATTCCATCCGGTCGACTCCTCGCAACTGGCATTCGAGACCGCCGCGAAGGCGGCTTTTCGTCAGAGCATGTCGAAGGCAGGCCCGCAGCTCCTCGAGCCGATCATGAAAGTCGACGTCTTCGTGCCGGACGCCAACGTGGGCGACGTCATCGGTGACCTCAACCGTCGACGCGGCATCGTCAGCTCGCAGGAAAAGGGGCACACCAGTGTTCGTATCAAGGCCGACGTCCCTCTGAGTGAGATGTTTGGTTACATCGGCGATCTTCGTTCGGCAACGTCGGGTCGCGGCCAGTTCTCGATGGAGTTCAGCAACTACGCGCCGGTGCCACGCAACATTCTCGAGAAGGTCCAGGCTGAGGTCGCCGAACGCGAGGCCGCCAAGAAGAAATAGGCGGGGCTGCGGCCAAACCGACGTCGTAGCGGAACCTGCTTTCATCTATCAGCCGTTGTGACTAGACTTCATCAGCTCGCAAAGGGTCGACAATGAAGAAGCTGACCGAAGCCCAAATCGCCGAGCACATGAAAGCTCTCCCCGGTTGGGAGCTCGGCACGGACCGCATCCTACGCAAGTATCGCTTCAAGGACTTCGTCGAGGCGTTTGCCTGGATGACGGGTGTTGCGCTCATAGCCGAGAGGATGAATCACCATCCGGAATGGCGGAACGTATGGGCGACCGTCGAGGTCGAGCTCACCACCCACGATGCCGGTGGGCTTACCGAGGCCGACATGAAGCTCGCCGCCAAAATGGACGAGCTCAATCGGCTCGATTGATATGCTCGCGCGATGAAGACCAACGTTCTCATCGCCGGAGGAGGAATCATCGGCTCGGCGGTTGCGTGGGCCCTCGCCGCGCGCGGAGTGTCGGATGTGACCGTGGTGGACCTCGACCTCACAGGGCTTTACGCCTCGTCCGAGCTGAACGCCGGCGGAGCCCGCGCTACCTGGTGGCAGCCCGTCAATGTGGAAACGTGCGCGGCCACGCTCGAGTTCTTTCGTGAGCATGCCGATGCGTTCTCGTTCCGCGAACGGGGCTACCTCTGGCTTTACGGGGAGCAGATGCTCTTCGAGATTGCAAAGGAGAAGCTCGAGCTGCAGAACGACTTCGGCTTGGGGGTCGAGCTCTTGACGCCCTCTGATGTCGTCGAGCGCTTCCGGACTCTCGATCCCGATCCGGCGCGCCTGGTGGGAGCTACGTTTTCGCCACGCGACGGGCTCGTGAACCCCAACGCGGTTCGACAATGGTACCGGCGCGAGGCCGAATCCCTCGGGGTTCGATTTCTGAACCGGCACTACGTGATCGGCGTCAGCACAACGCGCCAGGCTGACTCGAAGCGTCGCGTAACTTGGGTGGAAGTGCTGGAGATCATCGGGCGTGATCCGACAGACCGGGAAGGAACGATTCGAGACATCCTGACGACTCACGTGGTGCCGCCAGATCGGACTGCAGCGCACGAACGCATCGAGTGCGATGTTGTCGTGAACTGCCTGGGCGCATGGTCGCCGGTTTTTTCCGCGAAAATCGGCGTCAGCGACGTCACAGAGCCGACGCGAAGGCAGATTTGCATGGTCAGCGTCCAACACGAGGATGCGCAGCGCATTGGAGAGCTACTCTCGATGGGGATGGTGGTCGACCCGAGCGACCTCTACTTCCATCCGGAAGGCAAGGACATCCTCGCCGGCTACTCGATTCCGGAAGAAGCGCCGGGGTTCGATTTCAGCTACGACGGTGAGGGGTTCTTCATGGAGCACGTTTGGCCTCGTCTGGTTCAATGCTCGTCGGTTTTCGAGCGTTGCAAGCACGTGCGCGGTTGGTCCGGGCTGTATGCGGTCACTCCGGATCGCAGTGGGATCGCAGGACCGGTGCGCGGTTTCACCAACCTCTTCGAGGCCCATTCGTTTACTGGACGAGGCGTGATGCAGAGCTACGGAATAGCGACCGCCATGGCGGAATGGATCGATCTTGGCAGTCCGTCCGGCGCAATTACTGCGCTCACCCGCGAACGTTTCGCCGATCCCGCTCGATGGTTGGTCGAGGACCTTCACATCTAGCGCCGGGGTTCAAAAACCTGCATGTCGCGGTGATCGTGGCGTAGAGTGATCCGCTGGATGGGACCGAACTACGCAATCGTGATCGCGCTCATGGCAGTGATCGGGTGCAATCGCAGTGGAGCGAAAGATCACGCTTCCACGAGTGCCGTCAACGAAAGCCGGGCTCGCAATCCAGGCGATGCCGCAAACAACACACCCGAGCAAAACAAAGAGCTGGCTCGCTACCTGATCCGCAAGAACTACCCGCAGTGGAACGGCTCGAGCGAACTACGGTGTCTCAATGACCTTTGGCAAAAGGAGAGCCATTGGAATCACCGTGCAGTGAACAAGCGCACGGGCGCGTGCGGCATCCCGCAATCCTACCCTTGCAACAAAATGGCCAGATGGGGCGAGACCTACGGGGTCGACTACCGTCGCAATCCGTGGCCGCAGATCGCCTGGGGGCTTCAATACATCGACAAGCGGTATCAAACTCCGTGTGCTGCATGGAAGCGATTTAGACGCGGTGGCGGTTACTAAGCGTGGTCAGGGCGAAACAGGGGTAGCGTGATATCCTCTGCACGCGGTCACGCATCGATGGAAGTCCTCGGCGGAAGTAGACAATGGGTGTGTCCGATGCACCCGGAGGTGGTGAGGAGCGCGCCAGGCAATTGCCCGAAGTGCGGGATGGCGCTCGAGCCCCGGACGTTGAGTCTCGAGGAGGACCAAGACGCCAATCCCGAGCTCCGGAACATGACCCGTCGCTTCTGGATTTCCGTCGCGGTGACGGTCCCTCTCCTCATCATCGCCATGGGTGACATGCTGCCGGGGCATCCGATCTCGAGCCTCATCGGCGCGCGCAACCGCGTATGGGTCGAGCTGGCGCTAGCCACACCGGTGTGCCTCTGGTCCGCTTGGCCTTTCTACGTACGGTTCGTCAACTCGCTACGAAACCGTCATCTCAACATGTGGACGCTGATTGGCCTTGGCGTGGGAGCCGCGTACGGATACAGCGTCGTTGCGGCAATTGTCCCGGAGATCTTCCCTTCGTCGTTTCGGCACGAGTCTGGCGAGGTTGCGGTCTATTTCGAGGCCGCCGCCACGATCGTCACGTTGGTCTTGCTCGGGCAGGTGCTCGAGCTTCGCGCGCGAAGTCGTACCGGAGCGGCGATCAAAGAGTTGCTGGGCTTGGCGTCCAAGACCGCCCGGCGCGTCTCTGCCGAAGGTTTCGAGGAGGATGTGCCGCTCGAGGTGGTTGAGGTCGGAGACCGTCTCCGTGTCCGCCCGGGAGAAAAAGTGCCCGTGGACGGCATCGTGCTCGAAGGGACGAGCTTGATCGACGAATCGATGGTGAGCGGGGAGCCGGTGCCGGTTTCGAAGGGACCGAAAGACACGGTCATCGGCGCGACCGTCAACGGGACTGGCACATTCCTGATGCGGGCAGAAGCGGTCGGCGCGGACACCTTGCTCTCCAGGATCGTGGCGATGGTGGCCGAGGCGCAGCGGAGTCGGGCTCCGATCCAAAAGCTCGCCGACGTCGTCGCTGGTTACTTCGTTCCTGCCGTGATCGCTGCCGCCGTGCTGACTTTCGTCGTGTGGAGCATCGTTGGCCCGGATCCCAAGATGGCGCACGCCCTCGTAAGCTCGGTTGCCGTTCTGATCATCGCTTGCCCCTGCGCGCTCGGTCTCGCTACACCGATGTCGATCATGGTTGCCACAGGCAAGGGAGCGTCTGTCGGGGTGCTTTTCAAGAACGCCGAGGCGATCGAGGTCATGCGACAGGTCGACACGCTCGTCGTCGACAAGACAGGCACGCTCACCGAGGGAAAGCCGGCGCTCGTCACCACGAAAGCGATTGGCGACATCGACGAAACCACCTTACTAAGCCTCGCTGGGAGCCTCGAGCGGGCGAGCGAGCATCCATTGGCCGAGGCAATTGTCACCGGCGCGATGCAACGAGGTGCAACGCTTGAATCGGTCGAGCAATTCGAATCTTTGACTGGGAAGGGGGTGAAAGGCCGCGTGCGCGGTCGTCACGTAGTCCTCGGAAATCGCGCGTTGCTCGAGGACCATCGGATCGATGTCACGCCATTGCTGCCCGATGCCAGCGTCGCGCGGGGCGATGGTCAGACGGCGATGTTCGTCGCAGTCGATGGTAAGGCTGCTGGAACCCTCGGCGTGGCGGACCCGATCAAGAAGAGCACCCCCGAAGCGATCGCGGCACTTCACGAGGCCGGTATCCGCATCGTCATGCTCACCGGCGACAACGTAATAACCGCCGAAGCCGTCGCCGCTAAGCTGTCTATAGACGAAGTCGTTGCAGACGTGCTTCCCGACCGAAAAGCAGAGGTCGTGAAGCAAATGCAAGAGGAGGGGCACGTCGTGGCGATGGCGGGCGATGGCGTCAACGATGCTCCCGCTCTGGCTCAGGCACACGTCGGAATCGCAATGGGCACGGGCACCGACGTCGCGATGGAAAGCGCCGGGGTCACTCTCGTCAAAGGGGATCTTCGCGGCATCGTGCGCGCCCGAAGGCTCAGCGCAGCCACGATGAAGAACATCCGTCAGAATCTGTTCTTCGCCTTCGTCTACAATGCACTTGGGATTCCCATTGCCGCTGGCGTCTTTTATCCAGTCTTCGGCCTGCTTCTCAATCCGATGATCGCTGCAGCCGCGATGAGCTTCAGCTCGGTGTCGGTGATCTCCAATTCACTCCGCTTGCGACGCGCCAAGGTTTAGCTCTGGCCACCGGCGCGCCGGAGGTTACAAATAGTTAACTTAGGGCTTGCTCGAGGTCCCGAGCTAAGTTTACACTTAGTTAAATAATGACCAAGGGCCTGGAAAGCATGGAGGATTCGATGCCTCCCAAACCGATCCCGCGCCACGAGGGGCACTGGCTTTGGGGCGGAACCTTCGACTTTCAACGGAATCCGGCCGAGTTCCTCCTCGAGGCCCACGAGAAATACGGTGACGTGTTCGTTACCCGAGTGTTGACGGGCCAGTCCTACTTCATCCGCGATCCCGAGGTGATCAACGCGATCAACGTCACCCACGCCAAGCACATTCGCAAGCCCAAGGTGGTCAAGCAGATGTGGAAGCCGTTTCTCGGGAACGGCTTGGTCCCCAATGATGGCGAATCATGGAGGCGCCAGCACAAGTTGATCATGCCAGGCTTTCACAAGCGTCGAGTCGATGCTTACGCCCCCACCATGGCCGAGTACACACGCGACATGGTCCGCGGGTGGGTAGAGGGTGAACAACGCGACTTTCGGAAAGAGATGGTAGCGCTGACTCTGCGAGTCGTGGCAAAGACTCTGTTCGACACGGACCTCGCACACGATTCAAAGACCGTTCACGACGCAATGGAACACATCGTCGAGGCGCTGATCGATCACGCGCAAACTCCGATTCCAGTGCCGCGGTGGTGGCCCTCGAAGCGCAACCGCCGCATGGTCAAGGCACTCGATGCCATGGATGGCGTCATCGCCCGACTCATCGCTGCACGGCGCCGCGACATGAGAGACCGCGGCGACCTCATGTCGCACATGGTGTTCGCCACCGACGAAGAGGGTGGTATGTCGGACAAACAGCTTCGCGACGAGCTGATGACCCTGATCTTTGCCGGCCATGAGACCACGGCGCACACTTTGACCTGGGCTTGGTATCTCATGGCGACCAACCTCGACAAGGTTGCCAAGGCCCAACAGGAGATCGACCAAGCCCTCGACGGCGAGCCGATCGTTGTCGAGGATCTCACCAAGCTTCCCTACCTCGAAAAGTGCGTCAAAGAATCTCTCCGGCGAATGCCGGCCGTATGGATCTACGGACGTGAGGCTGGCGAGGATTTGCGTCTGGGAGGCTACTTCTTTCCAAAGGGCTCCATCCTGGCGATCAGTCCCTTGGCCACTGGCCGTAATGCAAAGTACTTCGACGACCCCGAAGGCTTTCGACCTGAGCGTTGGACACGTGAGTTCGAGCGCGCGCTCCCAAGGGGGGCATACGTGCCATTCGCCGCGGGGCCCCGCGTGTGTCTCGGCAAGCAGTTCGCCATGATGGAAATGCGGATCATCCTCGGGACACTGCTTCAAAACGTCGAGATCAATATTCTCGATGGCTTCGTGCCCGACATGCTTCCCGAGATCTCGTTGAACCCTGGGGAACGAGGTATGCCGATGAAGGTGCGTTTCCGTGAAGGGGCCCCAGTGCGACTAGGTACGGAGAGCTCAAGCGTCCGCGCAGCTTGAGGCACGGCATCGACGCAACGTTCGGAGCTGGTTAGGACGGGCTGCCGAGTGTCCACTGGTACAGCATGAAGCCGACTCCCGCGAGAAAAAGAATCACGAAGGCCACCAGCCACTGACGCCAGATGGTCCTAACCAAGCCGAAGGTGTCCACCGACCGAACGGACTCGGTTTGTCCGCACTTCGGGCACGGTGGCTGCTCGCTTCCATCGCCGACGACGAACTCATACTCGCAGTGGGCGCAGTAGTAGTCCCCCGACATGTCGGGCGAGCATACCTGCACCAGACGCGCTACACCACCGCTATGAAGGCCCCGAAGGACAACGCGGCGAGCCAAGAAAACGCGCCCAACTTCATCCACGAATTGGTCAAGAGAGAAGCTCAAGAGGGGATGTACGGGGGCGTCATCGTGACGCGTTTCCCTCCAGAGCCCAACGGCTATCTCCACATCGGTCACGCCAAGTCGATCTGCCTGAACTTCACGACCGCCCAGATCTCGGATCGAGGGCGCTGCCACTTGCGCTTCGATGACACCAATCCGGAAGCAGAAGACACCGAGTACGTCGAGTCGATCCGTGAGGACGTCCGCTGGCTCGGCTTTGACTGGGGCAGCCACGAGTACTTCGCGTCGGATTACTTCGAACGGCTCTACGAGTGCGCGGTAGATCTAATTCGGCGTGGCTTGGCCTATGTCGACAGTCAGAGCCTCGAGGAAATCCGCGCGGGCCGGGGCGATTTCTACAAGCCTGGTGTCAACGGCCCATTCCGCGAGCGCAGCGTCGAGGAGAATCTCGACTTGTTCTCGCGCATGCGCGGCGGAGAGTTCGATGAGGGGGCGCACGTTCTTCGAGCCAAGATCGACATGGCGTCTAAAGACGTAAACCTCCGCGATCCTCTGATGTATCGAATTCGAAAGGTGAGCCATCACCGCACCGGAGACGATTGGTGTATCTATCCAATGTACGACTATGCGCATCCGATGTCCGATGCGTTCGAAGGAATCACCCATTCGATCTGCACTTTGGAGTTTGCTCACCACAATCCCCTCTACCAATGGTTCGTGTCACACTTCGACTTCGATCCCATCCCGAGGCAGATCGAATTCGCGCGGCTGAACCTGACCTTCACGGTGATGAGCAAGAGATTGCTCAAGCGGCTCGTCGAGCAGGGGCATGTCAGCGGCTGGGACGATCCTCGCATGCCAACCATTGCGGGGATGCGACGGCGCGGCTACACGCCGGCCGCTCTTCGGCGCTTTGCCGAACGGATTGGGGTTTCCCGTCGGGACGGTATCGTCGACGTCGGGCTTCTAGAGCATGCCCTTCGGGAGGACTTGAACGCGACCAGCCCGCGAACGATGGCCGTTCTGCGCCCGCTCAAGCTCGTGATCGAAAACTTCCCGGACGGCGAAGAGATCGAGCTCGATGCACCATACAACCCCAGCGACCCGAGCTTTGGCTCGCGAAAGCTTCATCTGACTCGCAAGGTCTACATAGAGCGCGACGACTTCATGGAACAGCCGATGAAGAAATGGTTTCGACTCGCACCAGGAAAGGAAGTCCGCCTGCGCTACGCGGCCTTGGTGGTTTGTAATCGAGTGGTCAAGAACGACGCGGGCGATATCGTCGAGCTCCGGTGCACGTGGGATCCGGCTTCGAAAGGCGGAAACGCCGCCGATGGGCGAAAAGTGCGCGGGACGATACACTGGGTGAGCGCCGCCCATGCCGTCGACGGGGAGGTGCGCCTCTATGACCGGCTTTTCAACGAAGAAAATCCTCTCGATGATGCACACGACGCGGATTTCACCAAACGCATCAACCCGACGTCACTCGAAGTCATCGACGACGCGAAGCTCGAGCCAGGCCTTGCGGTGCGGGCACCCGAAGAGCGAGTGCAGTTCGAGCGTCTCGGCTATTTCGTCGTCGATCCTGACAGTACACTCGAACGGCCGGTCTACAACCGGACGATCCAACTCAAAGATTCGTGGGCCAAGCTCGCGAAGAAGGCATAGCAGACGACGATATCTGTATGTCGCACGAGACGAAACAGCATGAGCAGCTCGACTACAGACTGGCGGAAGGTGTTCACCGACGAAGAGGTCGCCGAGCTTCGTCGGCACAGTGACTGGCAAGGTTGGCGGATGTTGATCACCGACTACGGGATGATCGCGACCGTCATGACCTTGGTCGCCTTCTATCCGAACGTCGTTACGGTCGTTTTCGCGCTCATCGTGATCGGGGGCCGACAGCTCGGCTTGGCCATCGTGATGCACGAGGCTGCACACCGGACTCTCTTCAACAACCGAAAGCTCAATGACTGGGTCGGTAACTGGCTCGCCGCTTACCCGATCTACCTCTGCGCCGACATGTACCGTTCGCACCATCTCGACCATCACGGAAAGACGTGGGGCGATACCGATCCCGACCGCATCCTCGCGGAAGGTTTTCCGGTCTCGAAGATGAGCATGACTCGAAAAGTGCTTCGCGACTTGCTGGGACTCACGGGCTTGAAGCAGCTGATCGGAACGAGCTATGTCGCCTACAAAGTGATTCGCCGCGAACAGGTCAACAAGGGGACACTTCCCCTTCGCCTCAACCGCGAGCGGATGATCAAAACGGTGATCGGCACTCTCGTCACCAATGCCATCTTCTTTGGTTTGCTGTGGGTACTCGGTCACCCGATGTTGTATCTACTGTGGTTTGGCGCTTGGATGACCACCGGTAAATTGGTGGTTCGACTGCGTTCGATGGCCGAGCACGCCCTCGTGCCGACACCAGACCCTGGCGATCCATTCGGAAACACCCGCACGACTCTGACCCGCTGGTGGGAGCGACTCTTCATTGCTCCACACAACGTTGGCTTCCACTTGGAGCACCATCTGGTCATCACGATCCCGCAGTACAAGCTCGAACGCTTCCATCGGATGCTTGAGGAGCGCGGCATGCTCGACGGCGCCTGCATCGAAAAGGGTTACGCCCGCGTTTTCCGCAGGATGGTCGCCTAATGCGGACAGGCCTCGCCAGGTCGGGTCGCTACGAATCGCGCCACGATCAACACCGTCTCCTGACCACGTTCATCGAGGCTTGGCCGCAGATCGATCCCCCCTTCGACGATTACCAGTAACGGAGACCCGAGTGGCACGTTGGAGTCGAGGTACGCCTTCTCGAGCGCCTCATTGTCGCCTTCATGTGCCACCCGCCATTGCTCTCGGGTCGTACAATCTTGGAATGTCCCGATGGCGCCTACTTGAGAGTAGTTCCCCGTCAGGCTCATCGTGCCCGAAGGAGAGAGAGGGCGACCCGGTTCTGCGTCGGCCGCGGTTTCGACTTCCTTCCCCTTCTTACACCCAGTCAGCCCAAGCACCAACGCGAGTAGGGTCAACAACACAATCTCAGTCGGTCTTTTCATCGGGTCGTCTCCTGAGCGCTCACCGGACCAAAACGCCGAGATACGGGGTTGCCCACTGTTCTCTTCGGACAAAAAAATCACCAGGGCCAGACAAAGAGTACTTCACGCCGAGATCGATGTGGACGCCCTGCTTCACGCGAAACGCGACCCCTGCCTTCGCCGTGAAGCCGGGCGTGAAGCGAAAGACGGCAACCTGTGTGCAGTACCAAAAATTGCATCCGATCGCAGTTTCGCGAAAGCGCCACCAGTTGACGTCGAAGGTCATGCCGACGTAGGGAAGAATAGGGCTCTTGTTGGGGACCTGCACCCGAACTTCCGGGGCGAAGTAAAGGCGTGTGACCGGACTGCGCCCTGGACTGACCCCGGTTGGCAGGCCGGTGATCTCGTTCAAATCGAGGGGTGTCCACATGGCGCCGAGGTCCAGCCCGAACACCGCGTACCCGATGTCGTATCCACCAAAGAAGTGAAGGTCGGCACCTGGCCGAACGACATCTCTATCGACATCGAGCCAGATGGGTACGCCGATGTTGAAGCCACCTTGGAAGCCACGGTGCGAGCTCGTTTTCTCGGACGGTGGGGAGGGATATGCGGGCTCTGTGCTGTAGGGCTGACGCTGAGGGGGAGGGGTCGGGTACGAGTAGTCCTGCGCGACCGCACTCGACGTGGCCAACACTACTGTGAGCAAAGCCCACGTTGCTCCATCTTTGCCCCCCATCGTCCCCCTTAGCTTCGCGCGACCCTACAATGAGTCCGGCTCGGGGCCAAGAGTAATAGAGAATCTGCGCGCACTGCGGTACATGGATAGCCGTGGGGATGCTCGACGGATCGGGGGATTCGAAGGTTTGGGCGATCGCAGGTCGTTTGCACCCTGCCTGGGTCGGGGTGTTGGGGGCGCTTCTCTATCTTCCGACCGCGCGTTACGGGTTGATTCGCTACGACGACCCCTGGCTCATCCGGGACAATGCCCTCCTGCACCGTCTCACCTGGGATGGCATTCGTCGCGTCTTCTTCGATCTTTCCGTCGAGCAGCGGCTCCAACTCGGTGCAGAGTATCTTCCGGTGCGCGACCTGTCCGTGATGTTCGACTTCGCGATTTGGGGCGATCGGTTCGCCGGGCATCACCTGACCCAAGTGCTTCTCTACGCCGGCGTCTGTGCGCTGGCCGCAACGCTCGTGCTCCGGTTGTTGGAGAACCGAGGCCTAGCGTGGTGGGTCGGTGCGGCGTTTGCTCTTCACCCCGTCCACGTCGAGGCGGTGGCCTGGCTTTCCGAGCGCAAGGGCGTCCTCGGAGCCTTGCTTTTCTTTGGCGCAGCCTGCCTCGGGGTTCGCTACCTTCGTGTGGGCGGCGTCGCGCGGCTCGTCGGCTGTCTGGTCCTCTTAGCCGCTTCGGCGCTTGCCAAGGGCCACATGCTCGCCGGCGCTGGGGCCCTGGCAATGTGCGCACTATGGTCCGCGGATGCCGTGCCGCGACGTCGTTGGACGCTCGGATCGAGCGCATTGGGCATCGGCGCTCTCGTATTCGTGCCGATCTATGTGGCCGGGCAGTCAGTCGGCATGGTGCAGCCCTATCACGGTGGGGGGTTTCTTGAGACGCTCGCCCTCTCGTGCACCGTGCACGGTAAGTACCTCTTACTGATGATGCTCGGCGGTCCGTATTCGATCGCCTACCCGGTGGGCCCCGACTTTACGAATTTTGGGCTCCTGGGCCTCGGGTTGCTTGGTTTGCTGGTCTTTTCATTCTTGACGGTCTGCGCAGTCTTTCAGAGCTCTCGGCGAAACGCAGCCAACTTCGGGCTCGGCTGGTGGTTGCTTTTTCTTGCTCCCGTGAGTCACATCGTCTTTCCCCTTCAAAACCTCCTTGCCGACCGCTATCTGCTCGTTGGGAGTTGGGGTTTGCTGCTCGTCTTGGGGCTTGGCGTGGTCCGGCTTCCCCGGCGTAGCGCGTGGGTCGTCGGTTTGAGTTGGTTGGTGGCGAGCACGGTCTGGAGCGTCACTCAGCTCGGCCATTGGGAATCATCGCGCGCCCTTCGCTTGCATGCGGTCTCTGTGCATCCGTCCCACGTCGAATCATGGCACCGACTTGCGTCACAAGCCGAAGAGGAAGGCGAATACGATCAGGCAGAAGCGCACGTCGCGCAAGGGCTCGAGCGCTCCGCCAACGCCACGGACCGTTGGCGGCTCTACCATCGACGTGCCCTCATTTTGCAGAAGCAAGGCCGTATCGATGAAGCGATCCGCTGGCTGCGCGTGGCTGCGAGTCGGCCCGAGGCGCATAAGGCCTACGCCAACCTCGGGCTCTTACTCGCCAGACGCGGTGAGATCCGAGATGGTCTCGAGCAAGTTCGCAAAGCGTGCGAATATCAGCCCCGCTCGGCACACAACCAACGCGCGCGCGGGATCGTCGCGCTCGAGGCGGGTGAAGTCGAAGAGGCATGCGCTGCGTTCGCAGAAGCTCGTGCGCTCGAGCCGTTCAACGCCGACAATCACTTCAACCTCGGACTCTGCGAGCTGCGCCGTGGTGACGACCCGGCAAGCGAAGCGGCGTTCGAGCAAGCTCTCGAACTTCGGCCGAATCTGGTTGATCAGGTCGATCGAGCGCGGCGATCGGCTCCGCGATGACTAGGGCCGCCACAGGGCTTCGAGCCACCATCGGCTTGGCGTTCCTGAGCTTTGCCCTCCCGTTCGGCCTTGCGCTCACGGCGCCGCTTCGACCCCAAGGGGGCGATACGGTTCCGGCAAAGGTCGGCATGCACGTGCTCCAATGCGAACGCTCCTTCGACCTTGCGGGCGCCGGCTGGCTTCGAGATCAGGTGCTGGCCGGAAAGCGCCCTTACTACGCCGTCGTCACCGCCGACCGCAGTCGCCTCGTTTCGACCTGGGGCCCCGGACCGGCCGTGTGGGGCGCCCTGACCTCTCTTCCCCTCGATTCCGGGTCGGTGGTCGATGACGCGACTTTGGCGCGGCGCGCGCGAAGGTCGGCCGCGCTTGCGGTGGCGCTTGCGAGCCTTTTTCTGTTCTTGGCGATCGCGCAACGAGCCCCTCCTCTCATTGCGCTGGCTGGGGCAGCGACGGCCGCGCTTTCATTCGGCGGGGCTGGTCTCCTCGGTCAGGCCCTCTGGCAACAAACCGTCGCCTGTGTGGCATTCACCGCGTCTTGGCTGGCGCTTGCGCGCGGCACGAAGGAGTCGACCAGCGTCCTCTGGCTTGCCGCCGGGGCGGCTCTTTCTCTAAGTGCCGGCTTGCTGCGTCCCGCGGACGGCATTCTCGCGATCGCGGGCTTTGCGCTTTGTGGTCGGGCCTTGCTCCGAAGGCGCCAGCCAGTTGGGGTTGCGGCAGCAGTCGCCTTGGGGGCGATCGTGTGTGGCATGTTTGTCGTCTGGAACCTTCGACAGTTCGGAACGCCGTGGCCCGTCGGCCAATCGATCACGCACGCCGGGAGCGAGGGGTTGTTTCACTCCGACCTAGGGGATTTGGGCCTGGCCTTCGCGGCGCTCTTCGTGAGCCCGAACCGGGGTCTCCTGGTGTTCGCTCCGATCGTGATCGTCGCGGTCGTTGCCGGGGCCCGCTCCACGAATCGAGCTAAATTCCTCTCGGCTGCGCTCCTCGTGCAGCTCGTGGTCTACGCCGCGTTCTACAAGTGGTGGGGAGGCGTCGCGTTTGGTCCCCGTCTTGCCGCGATCCCGACGTGGGCTTCGTGTTTTGTCCTGTTTGGCTTGGTCGCCCCGACCGCGGTCTCGAGGCGACTCGCTGCATTGGCGGCGATCCTCACGATCGCGGTTGGTCTGATCGGCTTGTACCGCTACGACCCACGCAAATGGGATCTGCGCGTCAACGTCGACGAGCGACCCGCCGCCGTCTGGTCAATCACGGACTCCGTCGTTGCTGCCTCTCTGCGCCCGCTCCCCGAAGGTTGGCCGGGGATCGTCGACAGCCCGCAGGGACCGTTCGCGTACTGCGTCGATCGAACGTTTAGTCAGCGTCCGACCGGGAACCTCAGCGCGACCCCACCCAGCGAGGAATCGTCGCAGTTCGCGGGGACGTTGAAGTTGCCCAGGGAGAGCGAGATCCCGCCAAAGTCGAGCCCAAAGAAGACCTCTGTGGCTTCGGATGTCGCGTTGGCCGTAACCGTCACAGGGTCGAAGTCGAATCGATGAGGTCCGGGCAACCCGTCGTCGTCGGGGTCTGCCTGGAGGTCGAACCTGATCGGAGTTCCGCCAAGGGATGCCGTCATCGTCGCGGGGGTTGCGCCGGTCACATTTGTAGTCACCGACGCGGATACGATGTCGATCACGGTGGGCAAGCCAGCGTCGATCAGCGCCTCGATCAGCGACGCGACAGATTCTTTATCAAGTGTCACGCTCGCTGAAAACGTGGCTTCGGTAGAGTCCGTCCGGGAGAACGGTTCCATGAGCTCGATGAACAGCTCGATCTCGATGAACAGCTCGATCGGGAGGTTGAGCTCCTCTGTCTCGAACTCACAATTCAAACGAAAGACGCCCTGTCCGGTCGGAGGTGCGCCTCCCGCACCGCCTTCTCCGGCTGGGATCAGAGGGCCCGCATTGGCCCCTCCACAAGCAGCAATGGCGCCGAGAGCCGCCACCAAACAAAGCTCACTACACTTCACGATCCGTAACTCCGTAGGATGTCCAAAAATGGCCAGTCGGCGCATGGAACCAGCGCCTGCACGAAACCTTGGTCGGTGTTCCCCACTTCGGTCAAGCCACCAAAACAAAGCATTCAGGCTGTAGCGTGATTTCCACCACGTGTGATGTGGGTCACAATCCCACCGTTGGTGAACCTCGTTTCCCGGCGACGCGCGTGTAAGGGAAAGTGGTTGGCTGTACCTGTAGAAAGATCGCACATCTTTGAACTGGGCAAAGAGTCGTCTGTTGCGACGACTTTGCGCTTGGCAAAACCCCCCGGTTGCTGCGATAAACGGGGTCCCCGTTTGCCTGAGTACCCGCTCTGGTATTGCCCGTTATCTGTGTCGGTTCGTCTATGGGTCCACGCTTCATAGCTTTGGTCGCTTTAACATTCGTGCTTAGCGCGTGCGCCGAAGGGGGGGAGCAACAGCAGACCTCCGTCCGTGTCACGGTGGAGTTGTCCGCCGAAGAAATTGGCGCGGATCGGCTCGAATACATCATCTCGCATCCGACCGAGTTGCCCGACTTCATCGTTGGTAACCTCGAGGTCACCAGCGATACGACAACCTTCAGTCTCACATCCCTTCCAGCCGCCACCAACTACACTCTGTCGTTGGGCGTCTACCGGGATACAGGCGAGCGCTTCTGCGACGGGTCGGCGAACTTCGACATCCTCGAGGGCGAGACGACTCTCCTGGCCATGATTCTCACCTGCTCGACGAGCGTGAACAATCCTCCGGAAGGCGACATCGGGGTCAACATCACGTTCCAGCTCAACTATTGTCCGGTCATCGAGGATGTCGACGTCGGCGCAAGCGCGTTCCTCGGCGACACGATCGATCTCAGCGTCGTGGCGACCGATCCGGACGGCACCGCTCCTCTTCAGATCAACTGGAGCGCGCCCCTCGGTTCGATCGCCGCCCCGAGCGCAGCAGTGACGACCTATACCTGCACTTCGGTGGGCACCGATGTGATCTTGCTCAACGTCAGCGACACCGACGTGGCTTGCGACCAGGACAGGCAATTCTTGGTCACCTGCCTTCCAAGCCCCTTGTGCGGCGACGGCGTGGCCGAGCGCCAAGAGGTGTGTGACGATGGCACCAACGACGGTGGCGAGGGCGAGTGCCTTCCTGGGTGTTTGAAGGTTCAGGCCTGTGGTGACGCCATCACCGACGGCACCGAGGTCTGCGACGACGGTCAGAACAATGGTGGCGAGGACGAATGTCTTCCCGGGTGCCTCAAGCTCCAGCTTTGCGGCGACGCGGTCACCGATGGCACCGAAGAGTGCGACGACGGGCAGAACGATGGCGTTGGTACGCTTGGTTGTCTTCCAGGTTGTTTGTTCCCCGCGAGCTGTGGCGATGGCATCACCGAGCCGCCCGAGGTTTGTGACGACGGGGTCAACAACGGCGGCGAGCTCGAATGCCTGACTTGCACGAGTGTCCAGACATGCGGCGACGGGATCAGCGAGGGCACCGAGTTCTGCGATGACGGGTTCAACGATGGCGGTGAGGGAGAGTGCCTCGCCAATTGCGTCGGCTTCCAGGTCTGCGGCGACGTCTTGACCCAGGGCACCGAAGAGTGCGACGACGGCGTCAACAACGGCACGGGTCCACTCGGGTGTCTGCCCGGTTGTCTCTCTCCCGCGAGCTGCGGCAACGGCACCGTGGAGGTTCCCGAGATCTGTGACGACGGCGTCAACGACGGTGGCGAAGGCGAGTGCCTCGGGTGCTTGCTCGTCCAGAGCTGTGGCGACAGTTTGACCCAGGGCACCGAGGTCTGCGACGACGGCGTCAACGACGGCGGTTCCGGTCAGTGCACCGCCGGCTGCCTTGCCATTCAGGTGTGCGGTGACGGCATCACCAACGGCACCGAGTTCTGCGACGACGCTGTGAACAATGGTGACGAAGGTCAGTGTCTTCCAGGGTGCTTCGACGTGCAGAGCTGCGGCGACAACGTCACCGAGGGCACGGAGCTTTGCGACGACGGGGTCAACAATGGTGATCCCGGACAATGTGCCCCGGGCTGCCTCACGTTCCAGAATTGCGGCGACGGCGTGGTCGAAGGCACGGAGCTTTGCGACGACAGCTTCAACGATGGCGGCGAGGGCCAGTGCGCGCCGGGTTGTACTTCGATTCAGACCTGCGGCGACGCGGTCACCGAAGGCACCGAGGAATGCGACGACGGCCTCAACAACGGCCTCGGTCCCCTCGGTTGTCTGGCAGGCTGTCTAGCGCCTGCGAGCTGTGGCAACGGCACGATCGAGGTTCCCGAAGCCTGCGACGACGGTTTCAACGACGGTGGCGAAGGCGAGTGTCTCTCCGGCTGCATCGGCATCCAGAGCTGCGGCGACAACCTCCGCCAAGGCACCGAGCTTTGTGACGACGGCGTCAACGATGGTGACCCAGGCCAGTGTGCCCCAGGTTGCCTGACCTTCGAAACCTGTGGCGACGGAGTTGCCGAGGGCAAAGAGCTTTGCGACGACGGCCTCAATGACGGTGGCGAGGGCGAGTGCGCGCCGGGTTGTGTGACGATTCAGACTTGCGGTGACGCGGTCACTGAAGGCACCGAAGAGTGTGACGACGGGGTCAACAATGGCCTCGGTCCGCTCGGCTGTTTGGCGGGATGTTTGTCACCGGCCGCTTGCGGCAACGGCGTGGTCGAGGTGCCGGAGGTTTGTGACGATGGCACCAACGATGGCGGCGAAGGCGAGTGCCTCGCCAACTGCGTCGGCATCCAGGTCTGCGGCGACAATCTGCGCCAAGGCACCGAGCTCTGCGACGACGGCGTCAACAACGGGGACCCAGGCCAATGCGCGCCAGGGTGTCTCACGATTCAGACCTGCGGCGACGGCGTCGCCGAGGGCACCGAGCTCTGCGATGACGGCTTCAACGACGGTGGCGAAGGCGAGTGTGCGCCGGGTTGCTTCACGATCCAGACCTGCGGCGATGCGGTTACCGAGGGTACCGAGCAGTGCGACGACGGCGTCAACGACGGCACGGGTCTCCTCGGTTGTCTCCCGGGTTGTCTCGCGCCGGCAGCCTGCGGCGACGGTGTGGTCGAAGCCCCCGAAATCTGTGACGACGGTTTCAACGACGGAGGCGAAGGCGAGTGCCTGGCCGGTTGCGTCGGGATCCAATCGTGCGGCGATAGCCTCACCCAAGGCACCGAGCTTTGCGACGATGGGGTCAACGACGGCGGGCAGGGTCAGTGCGCGCCAGGGTGTCTCACGATCCAGACCTGCGGCGATGCGGTGGTTGAGGGCACCGAGGTCTGCGACGACGGCATCAACGACGGAGGCGAAGGCGAGTGCCTCGCGACCTGTCAGAAGCTTCAGAGCTGTGGCGACGCGGTGACCGAGGGGACCGAGCAGTGCGACGACGGCGTCAACAACGGTGTCGGCCCATTGGGCTGCCTCGCTGGTTGCCTGGCGCCGGCTTCTTGCGGCGACGGCGTGGTCGAACCGCCCGAGCTCTGCGATGACGGCGTCAACAACGGCGATGAGGGTCAGTGCCTTCCGGGCTGCGCGAAGCTCCAGTTCTGCGGCGACAGCATCGCGGAGGGCACCGAGCTCTGCGACGATGGCGTCAACAACGGGGATCCAGGCCAGTGCGCGCCAGGGTGTCTCTCGATACAGACTTGCGGCGACGGTGTCATCGAGGGTACCGAGGTCTGTGATGATGGCATCAACGACGGCGGCGAGGGCGAGTGCCTTGCCACGTGTTTCGGCATCCAGAGCTGCGGTGACGCGGTGACCGAGGGGACCGAGCAGTGCGACGACGGCACCAACGATGGCACGGGCCTCCTCGGTTGCCTCCCAGGCTGCCTTTCGCCGGCCTCTTGCGGCGACGGCGTGGTCGAACCGCCCGAGCTCTGCGATGACGGCGTCAACAATGGCGATGAGGGTCAGTGCCTTCCGGGCTGCGCGAAGCTCCAGTTCTGCGGCGACAGCATCGCGGAGGGCACCGAGCTTTGCGACGATGGGGTGAACGACGGCGGTCAGGGACAATGCGCGCCAGGCTGTCTCACGATACAGACCTGCGGCGACGGCGTCATCGAGGGCACCGAGCTCTGCGATGACGGCACCAACGACGGCGGTGAGGGCGAATGCCTTCCGACCTGCCAGAAGATCCAGAGCTGTGGCGACGCGGTGACCGAAGGGACCGAGCAATGCGACGACGGCACCAACGATGGCACGGGCCTCCTCGGCTGTCTCCCCGGCTGCACTTCGCCCGCAGCGTGCGGCAACGGCGTGGTCGAGGTGCCGGAGGTCTGCGACGATGGCGTCAACGACGGTGGCGAAGCCGAGTGCTTGCCTGGCTGTACCGGCCTTCAGAGCTGTGGCGATAGCCTCACGCAAGGCACCGAGCTTTGCGACGATGGGGTGAATGACGGCGGTCAGGGACAATGCGCGCCGGGCTGTCTCACGATTCAGACCTGCGGCGACAACGTCATTGAGGGCACCGAGCTCTGCGATGACGGCACCAACGACGGCGGTGAGGGCGAATGCCTTCCGACCTGCCAGAAGATCCAGAGCTGCGGCGACGCGGTCACCGAGGGGACCGAGCAGTGCGACGATGGCACGAATGATGGCACGGGCCTCCTTGGTTGCCTGCCGGGCTGCCTTTCGCCAGCGGCGTGTGGAGATGGCGTGGCCGAGCCGCCGGAGCTCTGCGATGACGGCATCAACAATGGTGATGAAGGCGAGTGCCTGCCCGGCTGCGCGAAGCTCCAGAGCTGTGGGGACAGCGTCGCTGAGGGAACCGAGGTGTGCGATGACGGCACCAACGACGGCGGTCAGGGTCAGTGCGCGCCGGGCTGCCTCACAATTCAGGCCTGCGGTGACAACACGGTTGAGGGCACTGAGCTATGCGACGACGGCACCAATGACGGCGGTGAGGGCGAGTGCCTCGGCTGCACCGTGATTCAGAGCTGCGGTGATGCGATCACCGAAGGTACGGAGCAGTGCGATGACGGTGTCAACGACGGCACCGGTCCGCTCGGTTGTCTCGCTGGCTGCACCGCCGCGGCAAACTGCGGCAATGGGATTCCCGAAGTTCCGGAGGTCTGCGACGACGGCGTCAACGACGGCGGCGAAGGCGAGTGTCTCCCGGGCTGCACTGGTCTTCAGAGCTGTGGCGACAACATCACGCAGGGCACGGAATTCTGCGATGATGGCTTCAATGACGGCGGCGCCGGAGAGTGCGTGGCCGGATGTCTGAGCCTCCAGAACTGCGGCGACGGCGTGGCCAATGGGACCGAGGTGTGCGACGACGGCACCAATGACGGCGGTGACAACGAGTGTCTGGCTGGTTGCACGAGGGTCCAGGTCTGCGGTGATGCGGTCACCGAGGGCACCGAAGCCTGCGATGACGGCGTGAACAACGGCACCGGGCCCGGCCTCTGTCTCCCGGGTTGCGCCCCACCAGCAAACTGCGGCGACAGTGTCACGGAGCCGCCTGAGGTCTGCGATGACGGTATCAACGACGGCGGCGATCTCGAATGCTTCGCATGCACGGTCATTCAGACCTGCGGTAACGCGGTCACCGAGGGCACCGAGGCCTGTGACGACGGTGTGAACGACGGCACCGGACCGTTGCTCTGCCTTGCGGGTTGCCAGCCGCCGTCGGTGTGCGGCGACAGCGTGGTCGAGGGCCTAGAGGTCTGTGACGACGGCACCAATGACGGCGGCGAGGGCGAGTGCCTTGGCGGCTGTGGCGGCCTTCAAAACTGTGGTGACACCGTGACCAACGGCACCGAAGCCTGCGACGATGGGGTCAATGACGGCGGCGAGGGTGAGTGTGTCTCCGGATGCTTCGCCATTCAGAGCTGCGGTGACGCGGTCACCAACGGCACCGAGGCCTGCGACGACGGCGTGAACAACGGGACCGGGCCGCTCAACTGCTTGCCTGGGTGCACGGCGCCTGCGAGCTGTGGTGACGGCATCCCCGAACCCCCCGAGGTTTGCGACGACGGGGTCAACGACGGCGGCAACAACGAGTGCCTGCCCGGTTGCACCGGCGTGCAGACCTGTGGTGACACGCTGGTCCAAGGGACCGAGGTTTGTGACGATGGCGTCAACGACGGTGGCCCAGGTCAGTGCGTGGCCGGCTGCGTGGGAATTCAAGTTTGTGGCGATGGCGTGCCGAATGGCACCGAGGTCTGCGACGACGGCACCAACGACGGCGGCGAGGGCGAGTGCCTCGGTGGGTGTCTGAAGGTTCAGTTCTGTGGCGACAACGTCACCGAGGGCACCGAGCTTTGCGATGACGGCGTCAACGATGGCACGGGTCCACGCCAGTGCCTCCCGGGCTGCAACCCGCCTGCCGCGTGCGGTAACGGAACGGTCGAGGGCAGTGAGGTCTGCGACGACGGGGTCAACGACGGTGGCGACAACGAGTGCTTCGGCTGCAGCCTGGTCCAGGTCTGTGGTGATGGCGCGGTCGAGGGCACCGAGATCTGCGACGACGGGCTCAATGATGGTGGTCAGGGAGAATGCTTGCCCGGTTGTCTCGGCATTCAGAACTGCGGCAACGCGATCGCTGAAGGCACCGAGGTTTGCGACGACGGTACCAACGACGGCGGACCCGGCGAATGTCTGGCCGGCTGCAACAAGCTGCAAGTGTGCGGCGATGGAACCGCAGACGGCACCGAAGCGTGCGATGATGGCTTCAACGACGGCGGTGATGGGCAGTGCGTGGCCTGCGCTTTCATTCAGAGCTGTGGCGACGCCGTGATCGAAGGCACCGAGCGATGCGACGACGGCGTCAACGACATAGGCGGCACCGGTCCACTCGGATGTTTCCCAGGCTGTATCATCGGACCGGCGACCTGTGGCGACAGCACGCCCGTGGCTCCGGAGATCTGTGACGACGGCATCAATACCGGTGGCGAGGGGCTGTGTTGGTTCTGCTTCACGATCCAGAGCTGCGGTGATGCCTTGATCCAAGGAACCGAGGGTTGCGATGACGGCGTCAACAACGGCAGTGGACCGCTCGGCTGTCTTCCCGCCTGTGTGTTGCCTTAGTCCGTGTAGCGCAGCGACGACTTTCTACGTGGCCCGGAGACGCTTGGACAGCTCTTCGTGCCACCAATAGATCGGCGCTTCCTCGGTGCCACAGGTCAGAAACTCGTTGGCTCCGCTCCCTATGCCTTTTTGGATCTGCTCGCAGACCCAGAGATCCTCTTTGTCGAACACGCCGTTTTGGATGAGCTCGTAGTTGAGCTCCCAGTGTGCCAGCGCCTTTTCGGTTCCTGGAGCCTCGGGAATGATCAGATCGTGCTCCCAGTAAATCTCGTCGATCGACAGCGGATAGACAGTTGCTCTGCTGACGAAATCTGGCTGCACGACGAAGATCGTGTTGGGGAAGAACACATAGGTCGGTGTCGCGATGTCACGGATGTTTTCGGTCGCGTCGTTCTTGATGGCTTCGGCAAAGCCGCTTCGGCCTACGATAGAGCGCACGTGCGGACCAGCAGCTTCGGTGAAGCTCTGGTGGTCTTGGAAGTACGGGCCGACCGTGCTCTTGTGGAGGTGGCGGACATGGTAGCCATCGAGGAAGGCTTCCATCACGATCTTCCAGTTGGTGCGCCTGGTCGCAGTGCCGCGCCGGAACACGACGTGGTTCTCGAGCTCCAGTGGTGCCAGGTCGGCTTCGAGCGGATCGAGGAAGGAGTCGAAGTCGTAGTCGTCGCCAGGAGTGGCCACGACCCAAACGAAGCCAAACCTCTCTTGGACTGGCACCGAGACGAGATTGTGCGCTTCCTTCTTTAGCGAGGGGAAGAGCTCTTGTTTAGGGACGTTCACCAGCTTGCCGTCGATGTCGTAGGTCCAGCCGTGATAGCGGCAATGGAAGCCCTTTCGGACTTCGCAGAACCCTTCGTCTTCGAGCAGCCGCGTTCCGCGATGGCGACAGACATTGAACATCGCGTGGAGCTTGCCCTCGCGGTTGCGTAGGATCATGAGTGGCGTGCCTAGCGCATCGTGTACCAGGCAGGCCCCTGGCGCCGCGAGCTGCGAGACGTGCGCCACCACGATGGGAAGCCGACGCAGTAGTCGCTGTTCCGCTTCGAAAAGCGCCTCGTTAGTGTAGGACTTCGTCGGAATCTGGAACTCTGCGACAGGTGGCTTCAGCCGCCCTTGGTAGACCGCGGTGAGCTCTCGAAGAAGGCGATCGTAAGTCGGGGGATTCCTAGACACCCAATGAGAGCTTACACCCAAGGCCGCATGCGCAAATGCCGCACCTCCCTGCACCCCGTATTTGGTGGTGTTTGGATGCGCGGTCAAAACAAGAGGGTTTCACTGGCCCGTTTGATGGGTAAGATGGCCGAACCGCAATGAAAATGGAAATGGCCGAACCGGCGACGGGGCCGACCCAGCCGAGCACCTACCGATCCCAAGGCGAGCTCCCAAGGGTGATTCATGCCGATGGCAATCCCGGCGTCGAGGGGCTGATATCCTGGCTCACCGGCCAAGCGGACTACGTCCGCGACCAGCTCACTCGACATGGGGCGATCCTTTTTCGAGGCTTCGACGTCACCGAGGCGAACGACTTCGAACGCATCGCGCGCGCGATCGATGACGGCCTTCAGAGCGAGTACCTCGGGCTCTCGCCACGCAATGCCCTCACCGATTACGTCTTTACGGCGAGCGAGATCCCAAGCTTGTTCCCGATCCCAGAGCACAACGAGATGAGCTTCGTCGCCCATCCTCCGCGAAGCGTATTCTTTTGGTGCAAGTCCGAGCCCGCCGCGGGGAGTGGCGAGACGCCCTTGGTCGACATGCGGAATGTCTACAAAGATCTCGACCCCGAAGTGAGGGAACGCTTCGAGAGGCGAGGCATTCGGATCGTGCGAAACTATCGGGCGCCGGGTAAACAAAGGCCATGGGACCTCACGCAGCTCAAACCGTGGGCCGACATGTTTCAAACGACTGACCACGCGATCGTCGAGGAGAAGTGTGCGAGAGAGAACTTCACGCCGATTTGGGGCGAAGACAACTCACTCAAGCTGCTCAGCTTTCAGCCCGCAGCCAAAGCCCACCCGAGGACCGGCGAGATGGTCTGGTTCAATCACGCTGCTGTCTTTCACACTTCGAATGGGGACGGAGAGCTTCGCCGAATCTTTCTCCTGAGGCCCTCGCTGCGAAGCTTTCTCGCCTGGATCGCTGGGAAGACTTATACCGTGGCCCAGCGGCGCCTCAGGAACTCCGACGACCTGCCCATGCATTGTACTTATGGGGACGGGACCATCATTCCAGACTCGGACATGGAAGCCGTTCGGGATGCGATCTGGAAGAACCTGGTGATCACACCTTGGAAGAACGGGGACGTCCTCGCGATCGACAACGACTCCACCGGCCACGGGCGGTTGCCTTTTCTCGGGCCCCGAATGATCGCCGTTGCGTGGGCCTAGGGCGCAGCGATGAACGTGCAGATCAAGCGCGTTTACGATCCAGTCGAGCGCGGAGACGGACTTCGTGTTCTGGTCGATCGCCTTTGGCCGCGCGGGCTTTCTAAAGAAGATGCCGAGATCGATCTATGGGTCAAAGACCTCGCACCTTCGACCGAGCTTCGCCGCTGGTTTCATAGCGATGCCGGAACCTGGACGGAGTTCAAGAAGCGGTATCACCGCGAGCTATTGGCGCACAAGGACGCCGCGATCGAGCTCCGAAAGCAGATCGGTCTACGAAAGGCGACGTTCCTCTATGCATCGAAAGCCGTAGCTCACAACCATGCTCAGCTGTTGAAGGCGCATTTGGAAAAGCTTCATTGAACGGGGAAGCCGGCACAGGGCTCAAAGAGGGGGTTGGCGATTCCTCGAGCTGTCACGACACCGATTTCCGGGTCATTTCCTGCCGAAAACTACGTCCGGCGCCTCGATCATGGTTTTGTAGCGGTACCTCATGGGCCGGCAATCGACGTATCCGCCCCCTCCAGTGGCTCTCGATCTCGAGCTTGGCGCTTCGATTCAAGCTCGGAAAACACCGGAGATCTGCGTTCCCCAGTTCACGCAGGCGTGCGAGTCGCATGCCCGCTGGGTACGCGCAGCGAACCGAATTGGCGGACGGTGGGAGCCATTCGGACGACCCGACGCCGACGGGTACTGGGAAATCGCGCAGCGACGGCAACCCGACGCCGGTGACCCTACCCCGGACACGCAGACGGCGCTTCGAGCGCTCGTCGAGTCGTTGAATCAGGACGCCGCCCTCAACTTCATCGGCAAAATCGCCGCACGGATCGACTGCACGCGTATGGCGACGACGCACCTTCGCGTAGAAAAAGCCTTCCGCGAGAATCCAGCCGTGGAGGGCGTCGAGCTTCCGCCGCCTGTTTTCGTCTTGGGGCTCTTTCGAAGCGGGACGACTTTTCTTCATCGGTTGCTTGCCCAGGATCCGGATAGCCGGACGCTTCCCCATTGGGAGAGCTTCGACCCGGTGCACACGGCCGAGGGTCCCGAGGCTCGGCAACGAAAGCTCACATTTACACTAGGGCTGGCCGATATCCTATCGCCCAACATCAAGGCGATCCATCCGATGGATGCGCATCAGACCGACGAGTGCCGGGCTCTCTTCACCAACGTCTTTCGGACGTTACAGTTCAACGTTCAATATCGCGCTTCGGGCTACGTCGATTGGTTGCTCCACCAAGACTCGCGGATAGCTTATCGACACTACCGCCGACAGCTTCAGTTGATTCACCATCATCGGCCCTTTGGAAAACGGCTCGTACTCAAAGATCCGACGCACACGTTCTTCGTCGACACCATCGTCGACATCTTCCCAAGTGCCCGCTTCGTGTTCATTCATCGCGATCCCGTCGACACGTTGAGCTCGATCTGCAGTTTGCACGGCTATGCGCGTTCGGTCTTCAGCAGCGATGTCGACGCCAAAGCCCTCGGGCAGGAGCTTCCCGAGAGCTACATGATGTCGATGCTCGAGTCGGCGGTGGCTGCGGTGGACCGGTTGCCGGCAAACCGTTTCGCCCACGTCCGGTCGCCGGACCTGAGCCGCGACCCTCTAGGGACAGTAGTTGCGGCTTACCGCGAGCTCGGGATGGATCTCAGCGAGGACGCGAGTACTGCGATGCAAGCGTTCATCCGCGCGAAGCGTGAAAATGCGAGTCCGCGACACATTCACGGGGCGCAGGGATTCGGCTTGGAGCCCGGCGCCATCCGGGAGCGGTTTGCAGACTATTGCGACCGCTTCGACTTGATGGCTTGAGCGCGACCGAGCCCGAAAAAGACGGATCCGATGGTCGACGGAAAGGGTATGCTCCCCCGGTGGAAGCGAAGCGACCCTCTGATTCGTTCACCGAGATGACGGAGCTCGTCCTCCCTCAGCACACCAACGCCATTGGAACTGCTTTTGGGGGGGTGATCATGAGTTGGATCGACATCTGCAGCTCGATCGCCGCAAAGCGCCACTGCGGACACGTATCGGTCACGGCTCGGGTCGATGCGCTCGAGTTCAAAGCGCCGATCAAGGTCGGCGACGTGGTTCGATTGACGGCTCGCTTGAACGCCGCCTTCAAGACATCGATGGAGATCGGCGTGCGCGTCGAGCGCGAGCACGCCGAGACAGGAGACCGGGCTCTGTGCGCGGATGCGCGGACGACATTCGTCAACATCGGTGATGACGGCAAGCCATGTCCCGTGCCGCCGCTTTTGGCAGAAACCGACGAAGATCGTCGTCTTGCTGCAGAGGCCGTTCATCGCCGCAAGCGCCGGCTCGCCGCGAAAGGATCGTCATGAGCAAGCAGCGGTGCAAGAGAGAGGTATAGCGATGGAACGCACGGAGAAGAACGTCCGGCTCGGATTCACCTTGCCCATCGGCAGCGCCGACAAGGCAGTGGAGCTCGCCAAAGGCGCCCGCGACCTCGGGTACGAAGAAGTATGGATGGCCGAGGTCAATGGAGGCGATTCGTACGCGCTAGCTGGGGCAGTGGCGCAGGGTCTTCCAGGATTGCGACTAGGAACCGCCGTGGTTCCCGCGCAGACACGCACGCCGATGATGCATGCAATGGCTGCAATGACATTGAGCCAGTTGACCGATGGGAACTTCATCCTCGGACTCGGCCTTTCGTCACCCAACATCGTCCATGATTGGGGTGGCCAACCCTACGACAAACCGCTCACGCGCATGCGCGAGCACGTCGAGGTGCTTCGGCAAATGCTGACGGGTGCGAAGACGACTTACGAGGGCAAAACCCTATCGGTCAAGGGTTTCAGGCTCGGAAGCTCTCCCGTCGGAGAGGTTCCCATTTATCTTGGAGCGCTCAACAAAATGATGTTGCGGCTCACCGGTGCCCTCTGCGACGGTATTTGCCTCAACATGGTCCCGGAGTCCGCGCTTCCCCAGGTGCTCCGCGAGGTGCGTGCGGGCGCCGAAGAGGCAGGGCGCGATCCCAACGCGATCGAGGTGGTCGCGCGCCTTCACGTCATGTTGATCGACGACCCATCGATGGGGCGAAATATGATCCGAACGGTCTTCGGCGCGTATGCGGCTACCCCAGGGTACAACAAGTGCTTCGAGTGGCTCGGGTTCGAGAAGGAAGCGAGACAGATTCGTGAGTCGTTTGCGAAGCGCGATCGAGCCGGTGTGGCAGCAGGGGTGACCGACCGACTCTGCGATGCCATGGCCATCGCCGGGCCTGCCGAAACGATTCGTGCGCGGGTGCGCGCTTATGCCGAAGCGGGGATCGACGTTTGCGTGATCAATCCGCTCGCGGATCCGTCGGCTGTTCCCAAGGTTCTCGATGAGATCTCAGGATGCCTAGACGGCCTAAACCTTCGAAATAGTGGAGTAATTCGGGCCACGACTTAAATATTTGACTGACTGGCTCAGTCATTTATAATGCTTCTCATGCCTCGCGTTCGCGACCCCGCGCGCTTTTCCCGGCTCGTCTCTGTCGCCACCGATGTGTTCATCGAGCGCGGTTACCGCCGCACCCAGATGAAGGACGTGGCCGACGCCATGGGCGTCGCCAAGGGGACGATCTACCTCTACGTCGAAAGCAAAGAAGCACTTTTTGATCTGGCCGTGAGGGCTGCCAACGACGATCTTGCCGAGCCAAAGAAGTTACCGGTCGCGACACCAAAGCCAGGGGTAACCATCCGCTACGTCAAAGACGCCCTCGCGAACGAAGCGCGTTTGCCCAAGCTCGAAGCGGCGCTCGGCAGGCCATGCCCGACCGACGTGTGTGCCGAGCTCGAAGGAATCGTGCGTGAGCTCTATGCCTTGATGCATCAACGCAGGGTCGCTCTCAAGCTGATCGATCGAAATGCCGCGCAGTACCCGGAGCTTGCCGCCATCTACTTTGCGATCGCCCGTCAAGCAATACCAAAGTTGCTCGAGACATATCTCGATGCGCGACTCCCCAGAGATCGACGCGACGGCGTGCCCTTGACCGCGATCGCACGCGGTGTCGTCGAAGTGATCGCATTCTGGGCGATCCATCGACATTGGGATCCGGCACCGACGCCAGTCCAAGAAGAGGCGTCCGAGGCCGCCGCCGTCCGGTTCGCGTTAGGAGCGCTCGGCAGATGAGTTACGCGGCAACTGGGCGAGAAGCGATCACCGACCGACGAGGCCTTGCTGACGAGGTGATCGTCGCTATGACCCTCGTCGTCGCGAAGCTCGGGATCCACTTGGCCCTCGCCACCCGATACGGCCGACACCGTGACGAGTACTATTTCATCGACTGCGGGCAAAACCTCGCCTTTGGGTACGTGGACCACGCTCCTCTGGTGCCTTGGCTTGCCGGTCTGTCGACGGCCCTCTTCGGTGACAGTCTGTTGATGCTGCGTTTTCCATCGATCCTCGCTGGAGCCGGAACCGTTTGGCTCGCGATCCTGCTCTCTCGTCGGTTTGGCGCGAATGTGTATGGGCAGGCACTTGCCGGCCTGGCCGTTCTTTTCGCGCCCGCCTATCTCCGCATGCACGGGATGCTCGACCTTCCGGCATTCGAGCCCTTGTTCTGGACCGTGGCGGCGTTGCTGCTAGCCGATCTAATCGATGGTGCCGATCGAAGACGCTGGTTGCTGATCGGTGCGGTCGTCGGCCTCGGTCTGATGAACAAGCACACGATGCTCCTCTGGGGACTCGGGGTTGGTGTGGGCGTTCTCGCGACTCCGCTTCGTGCGCACCTCAGGACCAGATGGCCTTGGTTGGGAGCTGCGATTGCATTCGGGATCTTTACGCCCAACCTGGTGTGGCAGGCCCAACATGGCTGGCCTACTCTCCAGTTCATTCAAAACATGCGCGAGATGACGCTCGCAGAGGTACCTCGCCACCTCTTTGCGGCGGGGCAGATCCTCTACATGGGCCCTCTCGCGCTGCCGATCTGGCTTTGTGGGCTAGTTTACTTCTTCACCGACGCGGGGAAACGCTACCGACTGTTCGGGTGGTTGTTCGTTACCGTCCTCTTCGCGCTTACCGTGATGCACGCGAAGCCGTACTACTCGGCTCCGGCCTACCCGATGGTTTTTGCGGCGGGAGGAGCATGGCTGGGGCGCTGGTTTGAGTCACGCCACGTTCTGCGTAACGCGTTCATCGCAGCGCTTATCGTCTCCGGTCTTGCCCTCGGCGCGATCACGCTTCCGGTGTTTCCGCTTTCCAAGGTGGACGCAACCCTCGAGCGCGCTCTTGGCTGGGTCGTCCGACCTGTCGATCTGACGCACGACATGCACGACGAGTTCGGGTGGGCCGAGCAGGCCGCGGCCGTCGAGACAGTCTTCGCCGGCCTTTCGCCGCACGAACGACAGACTGCGACGATCTTCACCGCGAACTACGGGCAAGCCTCGGCGTTGAACCTTCACGGCCCCGCCCATGGCCTGCCGCGCGCGACCTCTGGGCACATGAATCATCATTTATGGGGGCCCGATCCATCGCGTCCCGGGCCGCTAATCGTGGTCGGGTTGTCCAGCGAGGACCTTGCGATGTTGTGTGAGGGGCCCCACGAAGCCGGTCGCATCATGAACCCAGACGCGATGGAATCAAACATTCCCATATACGTCTGCCGAGACCACGTGCCACTCGGAACGCTATGGCCCAAGCTCGCGCGCTACCACCACGGCCGAGCCGGATACGACGCCCAGTAATCGACTCAGCTCGCCGCGCGCGCTGGTGGATCGCAGGGGTTGCACGAGATCCGCGAGTCGCTGCTCTCGACTTGGATGGTGGTGTGATCGATGTCGAAGCGCTCGGAAAGCAGCCTCCGCGCCGCGCTGATCACGGCCTGCGGATCGATCGTCCCCGTGACGACGAGATGAGTGGTCGCGATGTGCCGACCGCTGGTGAGCGACCAAATGTGCAGATCGTGGACGTCGACAACCCCAGGCTGCTCCTCCAGTGCTCCGATCACGTCCTCTAAGGCGATGTGCCTCGGCACGCTCTGCATCAATACATCGAGCGTTTCGCGGAGCAGTCCCCAAGCCGAATAGACCACCAAAGCGGTGATCAGCAGCGAGGCGATTGGGTCTGCCCACACCCAACCGAAGATCAGAATCGAAAGGCCAGCGATGATCGCGCCTACACTTCCGAGCGTGTCCGCCATGACGTGAAGCCAGGCGCCTCTGACGTTGAGGCTTTCTTTTTTGCCGCCGCTGAGGATTCTCAGGTTGATCAAATTGATGGCGAGCCCGCCGGCGGCGATAGCGAGCATCAAACTCGCGTTGATTTCCTCGGGTTTGGAGATTCGCTCCCATGCTTCGATCGCGATGAGAACCGCAACCGCGAGAAGCGCCGCGCCGTTGATGAACGCGGCTAGGATCTCCGCGCGATGGAAGCCGAACGTGCGTGCAGCAGTCGCAGGCCTCTGGGACCAACCCAAGGCGGCGAGTGACAGTCCGAGGGCCGCGACATCGGAGAACATGTGCCCGGCGTCTGCAAGAAGGGCGAGCGAATTGGATAGGTATCCGCCTACGACCTCGGCCACCATGTAGAGGGCCGTGAGCGCCAACGCGAAAGCCAGGCGCTTGCGATTTCCCGCCGCCATCTCCGCCGAACTTGCATGTGAATGCCCCTGACCCATCGACCCCGATCGTAGCTGAAAAGAGGCCCCCATCCACCTTTAGGAAGCTAAGCGAACCATTCCTTTTGCTGTTCTTCGAGGGCTTCGTGCATCATTTGCTCGAGCGCCATCACGTGGATCCTGTAGTGCTCGGAGATTTGGGCCGAGAACCGGGACTCGTGGAAGCAGCGGACGAAGATTTCGAGGCTCCGTGAGCGCTTTCGAAGCAGCATCGCCAATCGGAAGTTCAAAGAGTCGTTGTCGGTGCCGAAGATGAAGACCGGGGGGTGAGCTACATTCTTGAGGAGCGCGTCGAGCTGGTCCCAGACCGTGGGATCTTCGGCGTCTCCATCGACTACATCGACTGGGAAGGCGGTTTTCTGAGTCTGCATGTTGAAGGCCGCCACGGCGTTCTTGGCGGTTCTGTCGACGATGACCACCCGTTCGAGCTCATCGCTCGCCTCGCGTCGTAGGTGTTCGAGCATGGTCTGACCAAAGCGCCCGAAACCGACGAGGACGACGACGTCACGAGCCGAGGTTTCCTCGAAGCGGGGAGCGAGATGGTGGTCGTAGAGCCGATCGGCAGCCATGTGATGCATGTTGAACGCGCGGATTCGTTGACCCTCGGCGTCGCCCATTAACCGGTCCATCTCCCGCTTCATTTGAATGTCGTCGATGTGGGCGACGATCGACATGTCAGGCTCGGCTTCGAGCACGGCCCATGCCGCCTCGAGATTGACCAGGTCGTCACCCGTCAGCAGTGCGACGCCTTTTGCGCGGCTCAGATTGAAGGCGTCCAATGTCGATGCGCTTCGGATATCGGCACACACGTAGGGCGCGCCGTACTGATTGCGTGCTTTCGCGAGGAGTCGCTGGCTTTCCTGCGTGTCGACCAAGAGGACACGCGGGTTCTTGTCGACCGCGTAGAGGCTTTCGAGAAAGAGCTCTCCGAGCTGGCCTACGCCGACGACGATGATGTGATCGCGCAGGCTCTGCCGTTGGATCCATGCAGGCCTCAGCAAGCGCAGCGCACTTTCCACCAACACGCCCGCTGTCACGAGCGGGGCGAGGAAGTATGCGAACCAGAGCGCGATCCGAGCACCGTCAGGGCCCTGGACCGGGACACCCAAGTCGAGCCCACCCAACACGAACAAGCCGAGCGAGTAGTAGACGTGTGTTAGGATTCCCGCGCCCAGCACCTCCGGACGATCCGACACGACCACGCCGCTCCGAAATGCGTAGAGGGCCAACCCGAAAGCGGAGACCGCCAATGCAATCCGCCAAGTCCACGCAATTCGCGAGCGCATGAGCAACCCTATCGCAGCGCGGACGGGTCGAAAACCCTTTCGTCACTCGTCATGTGAGTCGATTCCGAGCTGGTGGAGGGCCTCGGGGGTGTCCACGTCGATGTTTACCGAGGCACTTTCGACGTCGACGTAACAGATCGCTGCCGCATGCGCGTGAAAGAGTGCCTTGCCACCGACATCGCCGGACAGCTGACGAAGCTCAGGGAAGTGTCGCGAGCTCCATAGAACCGGATTGCCACGCTTTCTGCCGAACATCGGGATGTAAATGCTGAGGTCCCCACCTCTGCTGAAGGCATCTATCAGTCGACCGATCACGTCCGTGCTGACCCAGGGCATGTCTCCTAGGGCGATCAGGACTCCATCGACCTCGTCTCCAACTGCCGCGACGCCGGTTCGAACCGATGAACCCATCCCTTCTTCGTAGTCGGGGTTATGGACGAGCTCGACGTCGCGGTCTCCGAGTGCGTCCCGGATCGCTTCGGGAGCATGACCCGTCACGACGAACGTTTTTTTGATTCCGCTTTGTCGAAGCGCATCGACGACGCGTGCGACCATCGGCGTCCCGTCTACGGGAACTGTGAGCTTGTTGGCCTGGCCCATTCGGCGCGACGCCCCCGCGGCGAGAACTACCGCCACGATGTTCTTCTTGGCGTCCCTGGTACTGCTGAGGTTTCGTGGCATGGGTCGATCGGGCACCTCTTTGAGCAGACCGCCGACACCGAGGCCACTGATCAGCGTCGAATCGACGGGCTCGCCGACCAAGAATCGCCTCAGCACGTGGTCGAACCCGCTCGGATTGAGAGAACGTGCGCAGCCCGGCAAACCAAACACGGTGGTCTCGTCGAGCGTTCCAACCATCAATAGATTGCCAGGGTCGACGGGCATCCCCAGGTGAACCACCGCGCCGCCGACCTTCTGCAACCCGGACGGGATCACATCCCCGCGATCCACGATTGCGGAGGCGCCCAACAGCAGGATCGGGTTGCACCCTTCTTCCTGCAGATTTGCGATCGCTCGAGCCACCGCGTCGATCGAATGCTCGCAGCGGACTTCCCGCCGTACCTGAGAGCCAAGGGCGCTCAGGCGCGCCCGTTGTGCTCGACTCGCGCGTTCGAGCAACGATTGGCCGACGCCCGGTAGCTCGGTGAGTATGAGACCGGCGTCGAAGCGCTTGAATGGGGCGACGCGGATCGCGGGACCATCGGACAAGACAGCCGCCCATGCTTCGAGATCGTCCTCGGAAACGGCGAAGGGGATGATCTTGATCGTGGCGATCATCGAACTTGGGGGAACCAACGAGTACGCGGGCAACGTCGCAACCGTGATCGATTCGGAGATCCGGTTGCCCGCGTCGACTCGATCCCGGTCGACCATCAGCAGCCCAAGATAATTTGAATAAAGGTTGCATCGACCGGTGGACGCTTGGGAGGCGGTGACCGAGGGGCCTATCAAGTGCTCTGCAAGGCTCGCTGCCGCTGCATCTTCGCGCACGTCGCCTGGCTCCAACTGAGCGACCATGACTTGGCGGTAGCCTGCCTTTCGCAGTCGTTCGATGGTGTTCGCAGTGAGCACGGCGCCCTTCTTGATAGCGCCCGCGCCGTTTCCGAGTCGGAGGGTGTGCGCAAGAATCGCCCCCTCCAACCCGTCGGCATCGATGTCGACTGTGCCAAACCTCATAGACCCAAGCGCATGGTCGAGCGCCTACTTGTGACTCTTTTCAAACGCCGCCTTCTGCTCGGGAGTCGCGTCGGTCTGATACTTCGCTTTCCACTCGGCGTACGGCATCCCGTAGATCAGCTCCCGCGCACCCTCTTTGTCGAGGTCGATGCCCTTGGCCTCGGCGGCTTCTTGGTACCAGCGCGACAAGCAATTTCGGCAAAATCCCGCGAGGTCCATCATCGCGATGTTTTGCACGTCCGTTCTTCCCCGGAGATGCCCAACCAGTTGTCGAAAGGCGGCGGCTTCGAGCTCCGTTCGGGTATGATCGTCGATCTCCATTGCCATGCACTCCCTGCTAACCGAAACCCTAGGACGTTCGCAACGCGAATTCTAGATCTACCGCTCATGACGGACGGGGATTAGAATCTCTGCCGTGAGCCTAGATTCCCAAGAAGAGGTGACGGCAGTCCTGCAGGAGCAGGGCTATGTGTCGGACCCCAACCTTTCGATGAGCCTCTTTCTGGCGCTCAAGATGCGCCGGCCGTTGTTCTTGGAGGGGGCCCCGGGCGTCGGGAAGACCGAAGTTGCGCGGGTCTTGAGTAAGGCCTTTGATACGGAGCTCATTCGCTTGCAGTGCTACGAAGGGCTCGACGTTCATCACGCGCTCTACGAGTGGAACTACCAGAAGCAACTGTTGCGTTTGCAGGCGGGCCAGAAAGAAGACCTCGGCGAGATCTACTCCGACGAGTATCTGTTGAAACGTCCGTTGCTGCAGGCCATCGATCCGGAGCGCGACAAACCCGCAGTTCTATTGATAGACGAGATCGACCGTGCCGACGACGAGTTCGAGAGCTTTCTCCTCGAGTTGCTTGGCGACTTTCAGGTCACGATCCCGGAGATCGGAAGGATCGAAGCGGTGCATCGGCCCATCGTGGTGCTCACCTCGAACCGCACCCGCGAGATCCACGATGCCCTCAAACGACGCTGCATCTACTGTTGGATCGACTACCCGAGCTTCGACAAGGAGCTTGCAATCGTTTCGATGAAAGTTCCCGGCCTTTCCAAGCACGTGCAGCGTCAAGCGGTGGCGTTCATCCAAAAGCTGCGCCAGGAAGATCTCCTTAAGCCTCCTGGTATTGCAGAAACGCTCGACTGGGCAGAGGCGCTGATGCACCTAGGCGTCGCTGAGCTCGAAACGACCGAGGTTCACAAGACCCTCGGTGTCGTGTTGAAGAACCAAGAAGACATCTCGGTCGTGGAGGCGCTGGTCAACGACCCGTCGTATCAGTAGTCGCGCAGAACCGATTGCTTGACCTTGCGTCGTGCGATCGGAAGGGAGATCTCGTCGACCAGGCCTTCCCGGAAGTGTGCGCGGTACCGTTCGACGGTGCGTTCGATCTCATCGCTGAAATACAACTTACCCTGGGCGACCACGGCCACGAGGGTGCCGAGGGCCTCGGGACTCTGCGTAGGGTCTTCTCGAAAAACCAGGAGGTCCGCCGGTGCGCCGTCGGTGAGTCGGCCGAGGTCGGGCATCAGCGTTTGTCCCTGTTTCCACGTGGCCATGGCCCAGACCTCTTCCAAAGGAATGCCGGCCTGCATGAAGAGCATCATTTCTTCGTGCAAGCTGGCACCGGGGACGACGAACGGCTGTTGCGTATCGGTTCCGAGCTGAAGCGTTGCCCCTGCCTGGTGGAGCTGGCCGGCCAGATCGAGCTTTTTCCTGAACGCGTCTTCGATGCTTGGTAAGAACCCGTCGATCTCTCTCCAGTAAGGAATGCCGGACACCGGATTCCACACGACATCGGAGAAAATCCGTGGCAGCAGAACGACGGCGGGGTCGCTCTTGGCCGCCTCGTAGTCTCGATAGAGCATCAGGCGGTGAGACGATACGAGCGTCGGTGTGTTGATGATCCCGTGCTCGAGCGTCGTTTGGACGATGAGCTCGAGGCGGGCGTCGTCGACGTCTTGCCAATCCGCGATGCGGTTGAGGACGTGGTCTCTCTTGAGGCTCTCTGCTTGGGGCACCCCGAAGAAATGCTGAACGTCGGGGACCAACGCTTCTTCGAAAGAAAGCTGCGAAGGCACATGACCCATCACCTGCAGACCGTGCCGTTCTCCAGCGGCTTTCAACGCCACGATCTTTTCAACCGAAAGATCTTCGTACACTTTGATGCAGCTATGTCCGGCCTCCACGAGCGCGCTCGCAATGCGCTCCGCATCCTCCGGCTTCTCGACGATCTCGGTATTCGCCCACCGGCGTGGCTCAGCGCCTGCAACGAACGGTCCGCAGCTGAAGATCCGTGGCCCCGGGAACTCGTGATCCTCGATCCCTTTTCGCGCGGCCGGGACCGCCGTGCCATCTGGATCGCCCGCGTCGCGGATCGTCGTTACGCCGTGCGCCAAGAACAGCAAAGAGTAGTAACCGCTCAGCTTGAGCGGTGTATCGGGGGGAAGATGCGCGTGCATGTCGACGAGACCTGGAAGCACGTACGTGTGACTCAGGTCAGGGAGTTTCATGGCGCCATCGATTCGATCGGTGCCGCGTTGAATGCGTCCGTTGACTACCCGCAGCGTCGCCGCGGCGCCGCGGCTGAGGGTGGGCTCGATGACCGTGACGTCGGTGAGAACGAAGTCGTCAGCGGCGGCCCTCGCGGATTTCGGCGGCTGGAGTCGCTGGAACACCCAACCTCCAAGGAGGACCAGAACCAGGGCCATACCGATCGCGACTTTCCGCACGGGAGCACCGATACTCGCACGGCTCGGCCATCCTAGGAACCACTGATGAAAGAGGTTAGGCTCTCCCTTCGTGCCGGGCGCTCCCCCCATGCAGTGGCGAGTCGTCGAGTTCGTTCAAGAGCTCCGGGGCCTGGGTTTGCCGATCGGAGTCGACCAGAGCGTGAGCTTCGGCGAGTCGTTCACCTGGATCCAGCCTTTGAGCCGTGAGGAAGTGTACAACGCGGCGCGGGCTACCTTGATGAACCGGCACGAGTACCTCGCAGTGTTCGATCGCGCTTTTGCTCGATACTGGGAGCGACGGCGTGATGTGGCTGAACCCCAGAAAACACCGCAGGCCCCACGCCATCGCCCGGAAGACTTTCAGCGTCCAAGCCTCGTCTCGTTCATGGCCGAAAAAGCTGCGCGACAAAACAAAGAGATCGAGATCACCGATCGAACCGAAACCGCTACCGAGGTCGAGTGGCTTCGGCGGAAGGACTTTTCGAAGCTCACCGACGACGAGCTCCGTGCGATTCGTCGAGCGATGGCGGGGATCCAGTGGGATTTCAGCCGACGCCGAACGCACCGTCTCATGAAGAGCGATCGTGGCCGCCTGCTCGACCACCGCGAGGCTCTCCGGCGGGCGGCGAGGCGCGGAGGCACGATCGTCGAGCTTCCGCGAAAGCGTCGGAAGGAAAAGACGCGCCCCCTCGTCTTGATCGCCGACATCAGCGGCTCGATGGAGCTCTACAGTCGAATCGTGCTTCAGTTCTTTCACGGCGTCAGCCAGCAGCTCGACGATACCGAGGCGTTCGTATTCGGCACTCGCCTGACTCGAGTTACCGATGCGTTGCGGCTCAGCGACGTCGACGCCTCCCTCGATGACGTCTCACAGCAAGTGCTCGACTTCTCCGGGGGCACTCGGATCGCCGAAAGCCTGCATACGTTCCGGCGGTTGTGGGGGCAGAAAGTGCTTCGCCGAGGCGCCGTCGTGATCGTGATTTCGGATGGATGCGAGACCGGTGACGTCGAGCACTTGAGGCGCGAGGCACAGGCGCTTCAACGCAGCTGCTACCGGTTGATCTGGCTCAATCCGCGGCTGGGACAGCGCCGGTACCAGCCTAGAGTTCGTGGCATGGCGGCCGTTCTGCCCTATGTCGATGATTTCTTACCGATTCACGATTTCGAGTCACTTCGGCAGCTCAGAGATCATCTAGCCCGGTTGCCGAAGCGAAAGGGAGGTTCGAGTGAAGCTAGCAGGAGACTATAAGTTCGAAGCTCCGATCGCCGACGTCTGGAACGCGCTGCTCGATCCGGTCGTCCTCGCTGCCGTCATGCCTGGGTGCGAGAAGTTGGAGTTGGTCGATGACACCTACGTCGGCGACCTCAACATCAAAGTCGGGCCCGTGCAGGGCTTATTCCATGGAAAAGTGAACCTGAGCGATGTCGAAGAGGAAAGGGGGTACACGATGAAGGTCGACGGCCGCGGCGCGCCTGGATTCGTGAAAGCCACTGCTGCCGTCAAACTCACCCCCGAGGGCGACGAAACCAAAATGGAGTACGACGCTGACGCCCAAGTCGGAGGCCGGATCGCCAGCGTCGGACAGCGTCTGATCGACGCCTCTGCGAAGGCCATCATTAAAGAGAGCCTCGAAGGTTTGAACGCCAACGTAAAGGCACGCGCGAACGTTGCCGAGGGCGAAGTCGCCGAGGTCATCAAGGCGAGCCAAACCCAATTCGCGACCAAAGTGGCCAAGGAAGTCGCCAAAGATCTGATTCCACCCCCGGTACGCGTCGCGCTCGTCGTATTGGCTCTAGTCGGCGTGGGCGTGGTGATATACCTTCTACTTCGTTAACCAGAATCACCGCTTGTCAGGAGAAGACCTGTGATACCAGGAGCGTTTGACTATCATTCTCCGCGGTCGTTGGACGAAGCATTGTCCCTGCTCAAACAGCATGCGGGCGACGCGAAGATCCTCGCCGGCGGACAGAGTCTCATTCCAGCGATGCGGTTTAGGCTCGCCATGCCGGCGATTCTGATCGACATCAATCGCTTGAACGACCTTCGTTATGTCGAGGAGCGAGGTGACCATCTCGCCATTGGAGCCATGACGCGAGAGCACTCGCTCGAGGACTCATCGATCGTCAAGAGCTCGTATCCCTTGCTGCACGACACGGCAGTGGTGATCGCGGATCCCTTGGTGCGAAACCAAGCAACCGTGGGAGGGAACATTGCGCATGCCGACCCGGCGAACGACCACCCTGCGACGATGTTGGCATACAACGCGACAGTGGTAGCCAAGGGGCCGAAGGGTGAACGGACCATCGCCATCGATGATTTCTTCACTGGTCTATTCGAAAACGCGATGGCCGACGACGAGATTCTCACCGAGATTCGGATTCCAAAGCCGGCTGCCAAGAGTGGGGGCGCTTACACGAAGCTCGAACGCAAGGTGGGCGACTACGCGATCTCGGCTGCGGCGGTTCAGGTGCGACTCGATGGAGACAAGGTTGCCGAGGCACGAATCGGTTTGACGAACGTGAGCGCCGTACCCATGCGAGCCAAGGGCGCGGAAGCCGAGTTGGTCGGCAAGTCGATCAGCGATGTGGTCGTCGAAGCCGCGGGCAAGGCCGCTGCAGCCGAATGCGATCCGTCGCCGGACCTGCGAGGCGGCGTCGATTACAAGCGCGACATCACCCGGGTCATGGTGAAACGCTCCATTCAGCGGGCCGTGGCGCGGGCCAAGGGAGGCAAGTGATGAGCGAGCACGAAGTAACTTTGACCATCAACGGCGAGAAGGTGACTCGCTCGGTCGAGGCGCGGACGCTTCTCGTACACTTCATCCGAGAAGACTTGTCGCTCACTGGTACCCATATCGGATGCGACACCACGAGCTGCGGCGCTTGCACGGTGCTCATCTGCGGGAAACCGATCAAGAGCTGCACCATGTTTGCGGTGCAGGCGGACGGCGCCGAAATCGAGACGATCGAGAGCTTGGCGGCGGGCGGAGAGCTTCATCCCCTCCAAGAAGGATTCTGGGAGAAACATGGCCTTCAATGTGGGTATTGCACGCCGGGGATGATCATGAGCGCCAAGGGTTTCTTGGCCGAAAACCCCAACCCGACCGAGGACGAGATTCGCCACGGGATCTCGGGAAACCTGTGTCGATGCACCGGCTACAACAAGATCGTCGAGGCCATACAATTTGCAGCCGAAAAACTTGAAGCCGCCAACGCGGGAGGTGAGTGATGCCTCAGCTCGACGATCGCAAAGAGCACCACAGCGAGCAAAAAGCGGGCGTTTCCGCGAAGGTTCCCACGACTGACGAAGTTCAGATCAAGACTCCCGAAAAGATCTGCGGGATGGGTCACCGCAAGAAGCGCAAAGAGGATCCGCGCTTCATTCAGGGCAAGGGCAACTACGTCGACGACGTGAAGCTTCCCGGGATGCTCTACATGGACATCGTTCGAAGCCCGTATGCCCATGCGAAGATCAACAGTATCGATGCCAGCGCGGCGCTCGAGATGGATGGTGTTCTTGCGGTCATCACAGGTGAAGACCTCAAGGCGGCCGGTGATCTCCACTGGATGCCGACTCTGATGTCGGACACGCAGATGGTGTTGCCGATCGACAAGGTCGTCTACTACGCGCAAGAAGTTTGCGCGGTGATCGCGACGAGTCGTTACGTCGCAGCTGATGCGATCGAGCAGGTGTACGTCGACTACGAGCCACTCGACGCGGTCGTCGACCCTTTCGAGGCTATGAACGACAACGTCATCGTTCGGGACGACAAAGAAAAGAAGACCAATCACATCTGGCACTGGGAAGCGGGGGACAAAGCAGCGACCGATGCGGTCTTCAAAGACGCCGCCACGGTGGTCAAAGAAAAGCTCTACATCCCGCGCATTCACGTCTCGTCAATCGAGACCTGCGGCATGGTCGCGAACTACAACAAAGCGCGGTCGCACATGCAAATCTACATGACCTCTCAGGCACCGCACGCCCACCGAACCGTCTTTGCGCTCGTGAGCGGCCTACCGGAGCATAAGATTCAGATCATATCTCCGGATATCGGTGGAGGCTTCGGCGGCAAGGTGCCTGTCTATCCAGGATACGTGATCTGTGCGGTGGCCAGCTTGGTGACCGGCAAGCCGGTGAAGTGGATCGAGGACCGAAGCGAGAACCTCCAGGCTGACAGCTTTGCGCGCGACTATCACATCGAGGCTGAAATGGCCGCGGATAAGAACGGCAAGATCACGGGGCTCCGCGTGAAGACCTTGTCCGACTGCGGCGCCGCGGACGCCGCCGCCAACCCGTCGAAGTTCCCGGCGGGGCTCTACAGCATTTGCACAGGGTCGTACGACATGAAGGCAGCCCACGTCGAAGTCGATGGCGTCTATACGACAAAGCCGCCCGGGGGCGTCGCCTACCGTTGCTCGTTCCGGGTCACCGAGGCGGTTCACATGATCGAGCGCATGACAGACATCATGGCGCACGAGCTCGGCGAAGACCCAGCAGACTACCGGCTCAAAAACTTCATTCGTCCGGACCAGTTCCCCTATAAGTCGCCAACCGGTTGGGAATACGACAGCGGGAACTATGAAGCGGCCTTGAAGAAGGCGATGGACATGATCGACTACCGCGCGCTTCGCGAAGAGCAAAAGCAAAAGCGCGCCAACGGCGAACTGATGGGTATCGGCATCTCGAGCTTCACCGAGGTGGTCGGCGCGGGTCCCTCGAAAGACTATGACATCTTGGGCATCAAGATGTTCGACTCTGCCGAAATTCGAATCCATCCGACGGGCAAGGCGATGGCGCGCTTCGGGACGAAGTCTCAGGGTCAGGGCCACGAGACGACGTATGCTCAAATCATCGCAGAAGAGCTCGGCCTTCCTTCCGACGACATCGAAGTGGAAGAGGGCGACACCGACACCGCGCCCTACGGTCTCGGCACCTACGCGAGCCGCTCTACTCCCACGGCAGGTGCCGCCGCAGTGATGGCGTCGCGGAAGATCAAGGCCAAAGCCAAGAAGATCGCCGCACATTTGCTCGAAGTCGGGGAAGACGACCTCGAGTGGAGCATCGATCGTTTTCAAGTGAAGGGATCGCCCGACCAGGCGAAGACGATTCAAGAGATCGCATTTGCCGCGTACACGAATCATCCGCAGGGGATGGAGGCCGGCCTCGAAGCGGTCGACTACTACGACCCGCCCAATCTGACGTTCCCGTTCGGCAGCTACATCTGCGTCGTCGACATCGACAAAGGCACCGGCGAGGTTGCGATCCGTCGCTTCGTGGCGGTCGACGACTGCGGGCACATCATCAACCCGATGATCGTCGAAGGTCAGATTCACGGCGGCCTCACCATGGGACTCGCCCCAGCTTTGTACGAGGAGATCGTCTACGACGAGAATGGTCAGAACCTAACCGGCACCCTGGCCGACTATCTCGTGCCGACCGCGGTGGAGTCGCCCAAGTGGGAGCTCGGTAAGACCATCACCCCGTCTCCTCACCATCCGATCGGCGCCAAAGGCGTCGGAGAATCACCGACCGTGGGCGCCCCACCTGCCATTGCGAACGCGGTGGTTGATGCCCTCTGGCATTTGGGCGTCCGGCACATCGACATCCCCATCACCCCGCCGAAAGTATGGAAATTGCTTCGGGATAATGGGGTTACAGACTGAGCCCGCGTCACTAGAATGGAATGATGGACCGCTGGTATCGGACGGCGAAGGAGCTCGAGGCCAAGGGCGAGGGCTATGTCTTGGCGACGGTTATCCGCGCGGTCGCACCCACCTCCGCAAAGCCAGGCGACAAGGCCGTGGTCACCGAGGAGGGAGTAGTGCACGGATGGATCGGTGGAAGCTGTGCAGAGCCGACCATCAAGAAGGAAGCCGAGCTTGCGCTCTCGGATGGCGCCTGTCGCGTTGTTCAGATCACGCCCGATCAAGGCCTTCCCAACGACCGGGAGGGCCTCGTCGTCGTCCCCATGACTTGCTACAGCGGCGGTGAGCTCGAGATCTACCTCGAGCCACATCGGGCGAAGCGAGAGTTGGTGGTGTTCGGCAACTCGCCGGTCGCCCAAGCGCTTGTCGAGCTCGGCGTCGCGGTGGGCTACATGGTCACGGTGGTCGACATGACTGAGCGCCCTCCGCTCGAAGGCGCGACTGTGCTCACTTCCCTCGATGAGGTCGAGCTCAGACGTTCGGACGAAGCCGCCATCGTCGTCGCGACCCACGGGGTGTTCGACGAAGACGCGATCGCCAAGGCTGTCGAGCTTGCTCCGGCTTACCTCGGCGTCGTCGCGAGCCCGAAGCGTTTCTCTTCTCTTCACGGATCCATGGAGCGCCGGGGCGTGTCTCGTGAGGCGTGGAGTCGCGTGGATGGCCCCGCGGGGATCGACATCGGTGCCAAAACCCCAGAAGAGATCGCCGTCAGCATCATCGCCGCGATCACCGCGCAGCGCGAATCGATCGCAGTGACGACCGAGCGCCCTTCGAAGGCACCCCAACAAGAGGCAACAGCGACCGGCACCGAAGCCCAAAGCTCCTGCTGCCACGACGAGTAAAAGAGGGCAGTCCCCTTCTTGCATCGGTTAACCCTTCGAAAAAGGGGACTGTCCCCTTTATGGCTTTCGAAGGGTTTCGGTGACCTGGGCTAGGACGGAGACGGCGATCTCTGCGGGGGAGCGGGAGCCGATCGGGAGGCCGACCGGGCCTTTGATGCGGGCGAGCTCAGACTCGGAGAACCCAGCCTTTTCGAGCCGGCGTAGACGTGAAGCGTGGGTTTTCTTGCTTCCGAGGCAGCCGATGAAGAAGGCGTCGCTCCGAAGCGCGACTTGAAGGGCCGGGTCGTCGAGCTTTGGGTCGTGGGTGAGCGTGACCACGGCGCAGCGCTCATCCAACGAGAGTGCCTCCAAAGCCTCGTCGGGCCATTCGAGGTTCAAGGCAACGCCCGGGAAGCGCTCGGTCGCCGCAAACGACTCGCGGGGATCGACGATGGTGACTTCGTAACCGGTGAGCGTAGCCATCGCCGATAGCGGTTGGGCGATGTGCACGGCGCCGACCAAGATCATGCGAAGCGGTGGGTTGAAGGGTTGGTAGAAGACCTGCGGAGCCCCTTCAGCGTCTGTGGTGATGCAAGTATCCACTCGCAAAGCTCGTTCGACATTGGCGCGTTCGAATTCGGAGTCACCATTACCCCGGCGGAGCAGACGCTGCTCGCCGGTTTCGAGATCGGTCGCCAATACGATGGGTCTCTTGGCTTCGACATCGGCCAGCACCTTCTCGAGAGTCCCGGTCTTCATTGCAAAGGCTCCACGAAGATGCGGACGGTGCCCCCGCAGGCCAGGCCCACCTCCCATGCTCGCTCGTTGGTGACGCCGAACTCCAAAACCTTGCAATGCCCCGACTTCATGACGTCGAGGGCCTCCTCAACGACAGCGCTTTCGACACAACCCCCGGAGACCGACCCTAAGAAGAAGCCGTCATCCCGAACCGCGAGGTGGCTCCCGGCGGGTCGCGGAGAGGAACCCCAGGTCTTGACCACTGTGGCCAGCGCAACACCGTGGCTCGCGAGCTTCCAATCACGCGCGGCGACCAGTACTTCCATCTCGGAGTGGTCCGGCATCAGAGCAATACTACTGCTCGGTCCGAGGAGAGGCTACCGTGCCGTTCGCTCCTGACGGGGCGGAGTGTGGGCACTCGATCACGTATTGCGTGAACTTCGTCCGTGATATCCTCGTCCGATGCGAACCATCGTGGTCCTTTGTTGCGCCGTAATGTTTGCATCTTCGGTTGCCCAGGCCGACGCCGACACGAAGTGGCATGGGCAAGTCGCAGGTGGAGGTGACTTTGGGCTAGCGCCCGAGGTCGTCGGGTTTGGGTGGGTTCTGTTCCAAGCAACGCGGGCGGACATTGCCCGCGATGCGGACCTTCGCCTCTACTACAACACCGACACCGTCGAGGTCGGGCTCGATCGTCTATCGTTCGGCAAGAACTTCGAGTTTTCGGTGGCGTTGCGGGCAGAGTTCATTTTCGCTGGGTTGCTTCGTTACTACTACCAGCAGGGCAAGCGCGTCGATGGGCTCGGCTTCAACGCAAGCTACGTGGTGCTCTTGCCCAAAATTCAGTGGCACGCTGGCGACCACCACACGCTCGAGCTCCTGACCAACGTCCGCTACTGGTTCTTCGGGAGCAACAACACCGACCCGACGTATCTGCTCCCCAGGAACAGCTGGGTGTTCGAGCCACGACTCGGCTACATCTATTGGAATGTGACTTCGCCCTCCGAGGAGTGGGGCGCCGACCGCTTGTTCCCGCGGATCGAAGGGGTTGCAGTCGGCGCGTGGATCGGGGTCGATGTGCGCTCGAACATCACCCCCTGGGGCCTCCCCGACGGGCGCAACGACCCGTCCAAAGGGATCTTGACGATCAACCAATGGCTCAAGGCGGGGTGGCGTTTTGGCGATCGCTTTCGCCTCGAGCTCGGGGACACCGCCAACTGGGGCGAAGGCCAAGATGACATCACTCGCATGCGCGTGGCAGGCATGAACCCTTACGTGGTCGTGGTGCCCGGCCTGCCGTGGTCGGCGATCCTTTCCGAGCGCCTGTTCGTCGCGCAGGTGAGCGGCAACGTTCGCGTGAAGAAGAACAAGCCACAAGAGCTCGGGCTTTTGATCTCCGGTGGCACGGTGAACGACCCCTTCCGGGTCGGCGATCTCAAACAGTTTGGCGGGATCGGCGGCGTGGCGATCACTACCGACCTTCGTTGGGGGATCTGGCAGGTCTATGCGCGCGTCGGGTACGCGTTCCCGGCTAACTGGATGGTCGACAATCCCTACTTCGCTATGATGGCAGGCCTCGGCGTCAACGCATTTTGAACGGAGTCAAGTGCGCGGCCAACGAAACTGACGTTCTCTTTCTTGGATCGCGATGTCGTTGATGCTCGCGATTCGCCTCCGCATCAAACCATTGTCCGCAAATTCCCACAGCTCGTTTCCGTAAGACCGGACCCATCGTCCCGCGTCATCGTGCCATTCGTAGCGAAACGTGACGGCAATGCGGTTCCCGTCATGGCACCAGAGCTCCTTCTCGAGGCGATAGTCGAGCTCCTGTTCCCATTTTCGCTTCAAGAACTGCCGAATCGCTTCGCGGCCATCGATAAACTCGGACCGATTGCGCCATTGAGAGCCGACCGTGTAGGCAAGCGCCACACGGTGCGGGTCCCGAGTGTTCCAGGCGTCCTGCGCAGCCTGCACCTTGGCTTTTGCCGTTTCCAAGGTGAAGGGCGGGAATGGAGGCTTGGCTTGTTCCTGAGTCATATCGGCTCCTTGCTCCCTCGGCTGCGAGGGTAGTCTTTGCGGCAATGAAGCACTAGGCTTGTCGATCTCAGTCCGCTTCACTTCAAGCACAAACCATGCCGCGACGACGTTCAAGCGAACCGAAGCCTTCCCTCACGATCGAGGCGCTCGAACGCCAGAACGAGCTCATATTGCGATGCGCAGGCGAAGGCATTTACGGCTTAGATCGCGAAGGCCAGACCACGTTCGTCAACCCGGCTGCGGCGGAGATGCTCGGTTGGACCATCGACGAGCTCATTGGCAAGCCGCAGCACGCAGTCATCCATCACACCAAACCGGACGGGTCGACTTATCCGCGCGAAGAGTGTCCCATCTATAGTGCTTTCAAGGACGGAAAGGTCCACCGCGTCGACGACGAAGTGTTTTGGCGCAAGGACGGAACCAGCATGGCCGTGGAGTACGTGAGCACTCCCATTCGTGATGAGGCAGGCGAGCTAGCAGGCGCGGTCGTTACCTTCAACGACATCACGGACCGAAAACGCCAGCAGGACGCACTCGAACGCGCCCTCACCGAGGTCGAGCAGCTCAAGGAGCGCCTCCAGGCCGAAAATCTCTACCTGCGGGAGGAAATCAAGGGCAGCCACAACTTCGAGGAAATGATTGGAGAGAGCGGTGCCCTCGCAGAGACGAAGGGTCGCATCGAACAGGTTGCGGCGACCGATGCCACGGTTCTGGTGCTCGGAGAGACCGGCGTGGGCAAGGAGCTGATTGCGAGGGCGATACACAACTTGAGCCCGAGGAGCGAGCGGCCTCTCGTCAAAGTCAACTGCGCATCGTTGCCCTCAACGTTGATCGAAAGTGAGCTGTTTGGCCACGAAAAGGGTGCTTACACGGGCGCAACTGCCCAGAGAGTGGGTCGTTTCGAGCTCGCTCACGGTGGCACGATCTTCCTCGATGAAATCGGCGAGCTGCCGCTAGAGCTACAAGCGAAGCTGCTCAGGGTGATCCAGGAAGGGGAGTTCGAGCGGCTCGGCGGCTCGCGCACCATCCAAGTGGACATACGCATCGTCGCTGCAACGAATCGTGACCTTACCAAAGCGGTATGGGCCGGAGACTTCCGCGACGATCTCTACTATCGGTTGAACGTCTTTCCCGTGACAGTGCCTCCGCTTCGTGATCGCAAGGAAGACATCCCCCGCTTGGTCACGCACTTCGTGCGGAAATTCTCGGTCAAGCTAGGGAAAAGGATCGACCACATTCCGCAACAAGTTCAGCAGGCGCTTCAAAGCTACGATTGGCCGGGAAATGTGCGTGAACTCGAAAATGTCATCGAGCGAGCGGTCATCCTTTCGACGGACTCGACCCTTCGCGTGGATGAGGCGCTCGAGGCTCGACCGCCGGTGCCAGGCGCGTCTGGTGCTTCTGGCGCGTCTTCGGATCGACGTACCCTCGATCAGGTCGAACGCGATCACATCGTAAGCGTCTTAGAGCAAACGGGATGGCGCATGGAGGGCGATCGAGGGGCCGCCGTGGTCCTTGGCCTGCATCCCAATACGCTTCGATCTCGTATGAAGAAGCTCGGCATCGCCAAGAAAACCGGCGCTGCCTAGACGGCCGACATTTCGTAGTTCTACGAGATGTCGTGGGTGTTCGTCGTCTTGCTGGCTGATCGACCTCTCTTTTCGCTCCAGAGAGCGGCGCACGCCGCGGCACGCCCTTTGCAAACGGGATCGGCATCCGACTTTGTCTGCAGGAGGACACCATGGCACTGCCCAACCCCGGAATGACCATCGACCCCGCACGCACAGCGCTCGTCGTCACCGACCCACAAAACGACTTCCTCAGCCCTAGCGGCGTGACCTGGGGGGTCGTCGGCAAGAGCGTGACGGAAAACAAGACGGTAGAGAACATCGAATCGCTGTTCAAGGCAGCCAAGGAAACCAAGCTGCCGGTCTTCGTCTCCCCGCACTACTACTACGCGACCGACCACCGTTGGCACTTCGAGGGGGCGCTCGAGGCGCTGATGCACCAAATCGGTATGTTCGATCGTCCGAACGCGTTGAGTCTCGAGGGCTTCGAAGGCTCTGGCGCCGACTGGCTCGAGCAATACAAGCGGTACATCCAGGATGGAGAAACCATCATTACCAGCCCGCACAAGGTGTACGGGCCCGAAAGCAACGATCTCGTTCTTCAGCTTCGCAAGCGCGGCATCGACAAAGTGATTCTCGCCGGGATGTCAGCGAACCTTTGCACCGAATCGCACCTCCGGGAGCTCCTCGAGCAAGGGTTCGAGGTGGCCGTTGCAAAGGACGCCACCGCCGCGGCTATCGTCGAGGAAGGGAACGGCTATCAGTCGGCCGTCGTAAACTTCCGCTTCCTCGCAAACGCAGTCTGGACGACCCAAGAGGCGCTCGCGGCCATCGCAGCGACGGCCAACTAACGAACGGGAGAGAATCATGTCTACTGCAATCAGCGATATCGCATTCACTCCAGCCGTGAAGGCCCTGCAGGCACTCAACGGTTCGCGTCGTAGTTACGCACGAATGGAAGAACGGGGCGGATGGAGCGACCGAATCGACAACGACCTCAAGACCTTCATTGCGGAGCGTGATTCGTTCTACTTGGGAACGGCGAGTGCCGACGGGCGGCCCTACATCCAGCACCGTGGCGGCCCCAAAGGCTTTCTCAAGGTGCTTGACGCATCGACCCTCGCCTTCGCCGACTACGCCGGAAATCGGCAGTACATCTCGATGGGCAATCTTTCCGAGAATGACCGGGCCTACATCTTTCTCATGGATTACCCGAACCGGCGCCGAGTCAAGATCTGGGGCCGTGCCGAGGTGGTCGACGACGATCCGGCTCTCCTCGAGCGTCTCGTCGATCCGGGTTACGAGGCCCGCCCCGAACGCGTGTTCGTGTTTCACGTCGAGGCCTGGGACACGAACTGCCCCCAACACATCCGGCCGCGTTTCACCGAAGAAGAGATCAATCCGGTCATCGAAAAGCTCGGACGGCGAATCACCGAGCTAGAGGGAGAGCTCGCCGCTCTCATGGCCATCGAACAACGCAACGCGCAAGAGCGCGGACGCGAACAAGGAAGAGAATCATGAATCTATCGAACAACATCGATCACAGTCCCACGAAGCTCGCCGCCATCACGCTGGTCGTAGCCTGCGGGGTAGCCCTGGCCACGGTCGCCGATACGACCCAAGCCAAGGTTGCCGACAAAGCCCATACTTCAAAGGTCGACACGACCCAGGTCATGTACCGCACGGTCGAAATCGACGGGCAATCGATCTTCTATCGCGAGGCCGGTTCGCCAAACGCGCCAACCATCTTGCTGCTGCACGGTTTCCCGACCTCCTCGCACATGTTCCGTAATCTCATTCCCGCTCTGGCGGGCCGGTTTCACTTGGTGGCTCCAGACTACCCCGGCTACGGGAACAGCTCGATGCCTCCCGTCGACGAGTTTGAGTACACGTTCGACAACTTCAGCGAGATCATCGAGAAACTCACGGTGAAGCTCGGGCTCAAGAGTTACACCTTGTATCTGATGGACTACGGGGCGCCGATCGGTTTCCGTCTGGCCGCAAAACACCCCGAGCGTGTCGATGCTCTGATCATACAGAACGGCAACGCGTACGTAGAAGGAATCGACAACGATTTCTGGGAGCCCATCAAGGAGTATTGGAAAGACCGCGCCGCCATCAACAAGGGCCTCGACAGCGACTTCTGGAAGAACGTCAAGGCCGCGTACAAGCAGCCGAACATGGCGAACGAAGACGCCCTTCGGTTCCTGGTGACTTTGGGTGCGACGCAGTGGCAGTACACTAATGGGGTTCGCAACACGGAGACGATCAGCCCCGACAATTGGCATGTCACGCAGAGGCTCCTGGACCGCCCCGGAAATGCGGAGATTCAACTCCAGCTGTTCTACGACTACGGGAGCAACCCACCTCTCTATCCAGACTGGCAGGCGTACCTTCGCCAACATCAACCGCGGACGCTCATCGTCTGGGGCGCGAATGACGAGATCTTCCCAGTGGCCGGCGCGCACCCGTACAAGCGAGATCTCAAGAATCTCGAATTCTACCTATTCGACACCGGGCATTTCGCCCTGGAGGAAGACGGCGATGCCATCGCGCAGGAGATCCGCAGCTTCCTGACCTCCAAGTCGCGGAAGAGACGCCGACCATCGGCGCGTCGAGATTGAGGTCATTTCCAAGCGCGGAGAGGGTGGACTCACAGCGGGTCGCCCTTTTTGCTTTTGGCTAAACCTTTGCCGATTTTGCGAGGTATGGTTTCCGGCGCGCCCGTGCTATCAAAGTAGGGTTATGATTCTCCTCAATCCGAAAAAGCATCAGCGACCTTATCCCGACGAACGAACACGCGAAGTAATGCTCAAGACGATCGAGTTCTTCGAGCGCAAGGGCAAGGGCCGAATCAAAGAGGACTATCACGCCCGGGTTTGGTACGCCGACTTCCTCGATTTCGTCAAAGAGGAGCAGATCTTCGCGACGATGTGCACCCCCGAGGGGTATGGCGCTGCCGACTCGCGTTGGGACACGTGGCGGGTCTGCGAGTTTGCCGAGATCCTCGGTTTCTATGGGCTTCAGTATTGGTACACCTGGCAGGTCACCGTCCTCGGTCTCGGGCCGATCTGGATGAGCGAAAACGATGACATCAAGAAGCGAGCGGCCAAGGCGCTCGAGCAGGGCGGCATCTTCGCCTTTGGGTTGTCGGAAAAAGAGCACGGCGCAGACGTCTACTCCACCGAGATGACCCTCACACCGAAGGGTGACGGCCGCTACACGGCGCGCGGCGGGAAGTACTACATCGGAAACGGCAACAAGGCCGCGATCGTCTCGACATTCGGTAAGCTTGCTGACTCGGGAGAGTACGTGTTTTTCGGCGTAGATTCGCAGCACGAGAAGTACAACTTGGTGAAGAACGTGTGCGCGAGCCAGAACTACGTCTCGCAGTACGAGCTCGAGGACTATCCAGTCACCGACGCCGACATCATCGCCAGGGGAGACCACGCGTGGAACAGCGCGCTCAACACGGTCAACATCGGGAAGTACAACCTCGGGTGGGCTTCGATCGGGATGTGCACGCACGCGCTCTACGAAGCGATCGATCACGCGGCCAACCGACGCCTCTACAACATGCATGTCACCGACTTTCCGCACGTGAAGCAGATGTTTATCGATGCGTATGCGCGATTGGTGGCGATGAAACTGTTTGCGCTTCGGGCAGCCGACTACATGCGGGTCGCGTCACCTGAAGACCGTCGATATCTCCTCTACAACCCGATGGTGAAGATGAAAGTCACCACGCAGGGCGAGGATGTCATCAACCTCTTGTGGGATGTCATCGCGGCCAAGGGCTTCGAGAAGGACATGTTCTTCGAGCAAGCTGCGGTCGACATTCGCGCTTTGCCGAAGCTCGAAGGCACGGTGCACGTCAATATCGCGCTCATCGTGAAGTTTATGGCGAACTACTTCTTCGCGCCGGGCGACTACACCGAAGTGGCACGCCAGGACCAGGCTGCTAACGACGATTTCCTCTTCGACCAGGGCCCGACCAAGGGGCTCAGCAAGATTCGCTTTCACGATTACGAGATCGCCTACTCGAGCCGGGACACCGCGAACTTGGCAGTGTTCAGGGAGCAGATCGCCGCCTTCAAGAAGATGATGCTTGCTTCGCCGCCCGACGAGGGGCAGCGCAAGGACATCGATTTTCTTCTGGCTGGAGGGGAGATCTTCGCGTTGGTCGTCTACGGGCAACTGATCTTGGAGAACGCGAACATCTACGATGTCTCGGACGACGTGGTCGATCAGATCTTCGATTTCATGGTTCGAGATTTCTCACGCCATGCTCTCAATTTGTATTCGAAGCCCTCGAGCAACGAGAAGCAGATGGAGTGCTGTCTCGAAATGGTCCGCAAGCCGGTATTCGACGAAGGACGCTACCAGCGGGTCTGGCAGCAGGTGTACGAGCTCAAAGACGAATACGAGATGAGTCCGTAGACTCTGTGTCAACCGGTGCCCCGGACCGCGCCGCAGGCACGCCCTCGCCCGCTCAGACATCCTCGGCGGGGATGCGAGGAACCGATTTCGACGCCCTGTTGGCTGTTGGCCTCGGCACGATGGACCGGCGCCTGCGGAACTCGCGCTCGAGGACATGCCTGCAGCGCGGCCCGGGGCACCTACTCCTCGAGGACAGTGACAGCGGCAGTGCCAGTGACAGTGTCAGGCACAGTGCCAGCGGCAGTGGCAGTGCCAGCGTCAGTGCCAGCGCCAGTGCCAGTGCCAGCGCCAGGGACAGTGCCAGTGACGGCGTCAGTGGCAGTGCCTGCGACGGCGGTAGTGTCGTGCGAATGATTGTATGGGCTCACATGAAGCAATCGAGTGAGTCGCGCCCCGCACAAACGCTCAGCTCGTTCAGACAAACGTCGTAGTCCTCGCAGACCATACCGGTTGTGCCACCGATACAGGCGACGTTACCGCATATCGCCACGAGTGTGCTGGCGCATAGGGTGTTGCAGTCGAATCCTGCGCACCACGCCAGCTCCCCGTAGCAGTTTGCACAGTCGGATGAGAGTTGGTCCGATGGCGTCGCGTCTCGCTGTACACATGAGGTCACGCACTCGACGAACATCTCTCGGTCGACGAAAATCAGATGGTCGCACCTAACCGTTGCGCATCTGGCGGCCCAGTAGCGCAAGTTCGGAATCGTCATTTGGATAACCTCGAGATCACCCGGGTCCGTGTTGCAGGCGTCCACGGTTGTGAGGCCGCCCATGCCGCCTGCGCCTGACATCCCCCCTGACCCGCCGGTTCCGCCCGACCCGCCGATTCCGCCTGTGCCGCCGGTTGCGCCTGTGCCGCCGGTTGCGCCTGTGCCTGGGGTTGCGCCTGTGCCGGTGGTGCCGCCGGTGCCTGGCGCTGCGGGTGCTGCGTCTCCACAGGCTGCCAGCGACGCTATCAGAATGACCAGGCCGAGCAGGCGAAGCAGATTCATCTAGGGGAGGCTAGCAAACGCGGCCCACTGAGGCACCCTGAAGAGCCTGGCTAGCTCTGCGCTGGGTCTTGCCGGTAGAAGTTGCTCAGCTGATCGTAGAGCTCCGGATGGCGTTCCTTGAGCTGATGCGGTTTTTCGAAGAAGAGCTCGGTGACCACCGCAAAGAACTCCGCGGGGTTGGTCGCGCCGTAGGGGTCGATCAGTGTTCGGCGGTGGTGATCTAGAGCGTCGAGAAGCGCTTCGTACTCGTCTCCGAGAACCTGTGCCCACGCGAGGTACATCGAACGCTTTGGGAGCGTCGGCGCTCCAGGCCCAGCGGAGCTCTCCTCGTCGAGCTGATGGGCGAACTCGTGGAAGACGACGTTGTGACCATCCCGGACGTCGAACGCGCCCCGACGCACGTCGTCCCACGACAACACGATGCTCCCGTGTCCCCACGACTCACCAAGACGCGCCTCGGGACCCTCGGTCATGATGTGCTCGTCATCGGCGTGAAGGCCCTTGGCGACGTAGGTGTGAGGGTAGACCAGGATCGACCGAAGCTTCGGGTAGAAGTCGGTCTCTCGATGAAGGAGCAGCACACACGCCTGCGCCGCGATCGTCACTCGAATCTCGTCGGTGATCTGAAGCCCCCCACAGCCCTCGAACCGCTTCTCGTCGAGGAAGACCTGCATCAAGCCTTGGAGCTCAGATTGGTCCTCGGGCGTGAGCTTGGCGAAGTACGGCACGTTCTCGCGCACCATCTCGAGCCACTCCGCCGAAAGGCGCTTTTGCATGAGCTTGCGCCGACGCTTCTTTTTCGAGCCAAACATGAGATCAGGATCTTCGCGTCCTAGGCCGCATCCATACTACGATTTCGTCGGCAGAGCTGGGGATGGAGCCGACCAAACGACAGCATTGGATTCGCCTAGCAGGTTTCGCCCTGGTGTTGGCGTTGGTTTCGTTGCTGGCCACCTGGATTGGGCTGTCGGGGAGTTGGGTCGCCGACGACTGGCACATGGTCGACAACTACCTCTATGCGGACTGGGCCGAGCTCGGGGCGGTGTTCAAACGCAACGCCGCCTATTACTTGTTCACCGATGACAAAGTTGGGCCCTATCGGCCGGTGACGATGTTGACCCTGCTCGCGACGCATCTGTTGGCTCCCGCGGCTTGGCTTCACCACGCGGTCAGCTGGGTATTGCATGCGTTGACGGCGTTTATGCTCTTCGTCGTTCTTCGGCAGCAGCTGAGTCGTGATGACGATGCGTCGACCCGCCTCGTCGACGCTGTTTCCGCGCTCTTCGCTGGCCTCTTCTTCCTCCATCCGGTCCACGTCGAGTCCTATGTCTGGATCAACGGTCGGTCGGATCTGCTTGGGGGGTTCTGGCTCGTTGCTCTTGCATTCTTATTGAACAGGGAAGGGAACGGGTCGTCGCGTCGAATCGGTTCTGAACTGGTGATCGGCCTCGTCGCATTCCTCGGGGCGAGCTCGAAGCTTCCCTTCGCGATTGCGGCCGCGGCAGTTTGGCTTGCGTGGGCCGTTCGCGATCGGTCTCCCGTTCGCGGGATCTATGGCGCCATCATCGCCTTTGGGGTCGGTGCGCATGTCGTTCTCAGGTTGGTGTTCGCGCCTTTTCGCGGTCAGCTCGGCACCTCCGACGATATCCTGCTCGACACCGGCGTTTGGTTGGCGCTTCCGAGGCTCTCCGCGCAAGCCATCGCGTCGTTGATGGCGCTACGAGCCGAGGCGATGCAGTCGCTCTCCTGGGTTCTGTTCGGCCCATGGTCGTTCTACGATTGGGTCGGTCTCATCGTGATTGCTTTCGCGCTTTTCGGTCTTGTGCGACGTCGCGACTGGCCTGGTTTGATCTATTCCATCGGGGCCTTCTTGACGCTGGCGCCAGTCGCCGTGGTTTCACGCTCGTTCTGGATGGGCTTCGACCGGTACATCTACATGCCCTCGATCTTGCTGTTCCTCGCGGTCGTCCCGTACGTGCTGCACGGGTTTGTCCGGGGAACGCGAGGCCACACCCTCACGATCGCAGCGCTTTGGCTATCCTTGCTCGTCGTCGCCGCAATCCAGACTCACCACGCCAGTAAGGCGTATGCCAGCCAGGACACCTACGATGTAGCGCTGCTCAGAGACCATCCCGACGACCCGACGACCCACTATTACCTCGCTCGTGCCGCTGATCGAGCCGGAGACATGGAGGGTCTCAAGGAGCGGCTTTCCGCGATGCCGCCACCTCCCTGGCCGAGACCGATCATCGTCCCTACATACGAGCTGGCCGCCAAGGTGTCGGACATTCCAAGAGCGCATCAAGCGATCGATGCCTTGGTGGCTTCCCAGAACGATGGCGTGCCTTGCGCCAAAGTCCAACATCAACTCGAAATCTGGCGCGGCCGTGCCCCCGACGAAGCTACCACCGACGCTTTGACCGCTACCCTCGCGGGTCTGTCGTGCGAGCCGTGACTCGCTTCTCCCGAGCAAACTGCGTTCCATCGACGAATCCAAGCTCGAAGGTCTCCTGCAGTCCATCGGGATTGGCATAGTCGAACTTGTCGATTCTGATCGGTTCGGAGGGCTGAACGTACGTCATGCGGGGACGGGTTGGAAGGCTCGCGTACCTGCTGCTCAGCAACACCAACGTCTCGCCTGGCTCATCCTTGGCGAGCAGCGTCGGCACATTGTCGATCAGGCCCCCATCGAGCACGCTCTCGTTTGCGTGCTTTCCCTCGGGCAACACAGGCGGGATGCATGAAGCGGCAAGGACGAGATCGACGTACTCGCCTACGGTCCGGCACTCATTGGCCCTTCCCACGATCGGTCTAAAGCCGGCGCGCTTGGGCCACTTCGGATGAAGCGGATTCCTGAGCATCCGCTCGAGACCGTAGATCGACGCTCCGATCATGGCGCTCGCGGCTCTGCTCAACCATTTCGGCGCACCGCTCATCAGGAAATGCATCGAGACCTGGTTGAACGTCGCAAGATCCTCAGGTCTGATGAAGAGCTCGAGCGCCTCTCGGTACATCTGCGCGTGCGGCAGCAACGGTGCTTTGCGCAACGGGTTGAGGTTTCGCCAATGAATGTTCCTCGGATTCCTGGTGGTTAGGTCCTTGAACAAATTTAGGGCGACCGCGGAACGATCGAGCACCGCGGCACTTGCAATCGCGCATCCTGCACTCGTCGAGCCGACGAATTCAACCGAGCTTCGTAGATCGAGCCCGGACTGGATCGCCCCTTCCCAGAAGCCCAGCTGCCAGAAGCACCGGCTGCCTCCGCCTGCGAATACAGCATTCCGGAAGGACATCGGAGTGGTATCTCACGAAATCCGCATCCGCGAAAGGCACCGCTCTACGCATTCGCGATATCAGGTCAGCCCGCTGAGTGGGCCCTGACTGTACTGGGGAAGCCCAAAGGTGCTGACCGGCTTGTCCATGGCATGGGTGAGGGACACCAGGAGCTTACCGTGGGGCTCGCCCCCAAAATCGATGTGTCGGCCGGTGTTGAAGTAGCCCTGCGCGCTGCCGGCGAGCATGAAGGGGATGTCGCGTCGGGTGTGACTGTTGCCCTTGCCGAGCTCGTTGACCCACACGACCACGCTGTTGTCGAGAAGGGTGTTCTCCCCTTCTTGAATGCCGTCCATCAAGCCGAGCATGTAGGCGAACTGCTCGGAGTACCATTTGTTGATCTCGAGTAGATCAGCCTGTGAGTCGGCATTGCCGTCGTCGTAGTGCGAAAGGTCGTGGTGGCCCTCCCCAAGACGAAGCGGCACCCAGTTGTGTTGCACGTTGCTCACCGAGCGCGACCACTGAATCGATGCCACCCGTGTCATGTCGCATGCAAGCGCCATCACAAGCATGTCCATCTGGGCCCTTCCAGTCACCGGGTACTGGTCGTTCTGTTGAAAGCTGCTGCCGGGGAGCGTTAGGGTCGGCTCCTGACAGGCCTCGCCAATGCTGCCCGCCACGTCCAAACGCGCTTCCAGGTCTCGAATCGATTGAAGATGCTTGTCGAGCGTCTGCTTGTCCTCGTAGCCGAGGGATCGGTTGAACGCCTCGTGGTCCACCATGACCGCGTCGAGCACGCTTCGGCGTCGCTTTCGAATCAGCGCAAGCTCGAACGGATCCGTGTCGAGGTCTCCAAAGAGGTCATTGAAGTTCTGATTGGGGTCCTCTCGGTGCGGAACCGGTTGGTCGGGGCCGGTGTACGACATCCGCGACCAGACCGTGGAGCTTCGAACCTGAACGCCAAACTCGAGAGAGCGGAACTTGGTCACGATGTCATTGGCGATTTCGTCCGCCAAGTACTGGTCGACCGACTGCCCCCCGCCCCAACCGACGTACTGCGGCGTCGGGCCGTCGCACGAGCCCTCACAAAAGAGGCTGCCAGGTAAGATCTCGGCGTTGGTCAGCAGGCAGGCCATTCCGGTCTGGTGGCCGTCACCGATCGAATCGTAAGCCACGTCCTGGTCGACGCCGTCGAGGAAGAGAAGCTTCTGCGAGAACGGTGCGAGCGATGCGTGCATTGGATGGCCGGAGAGGTCCATGCTTGCCGGCGGGGACCACACGTCTTGACGTGTGCCATTCGCCGTGAACCAAAAGACGATTCGCTTGGGCGCAACACCAGCCTGTGCCGAGCTACGCGCGGGCAACATGGCATCGAGCATCGGTAGCCCGATCGCGACTGTGCCGCCAAACAGCGTTCCTCTTAGCATTCTACGACGACTGATCCGTTTCACTGCGCACTCCCTTGCTCCGCGACCACTGCACGACGGTATAGGAACGCATTGGTTTGCGTCAGCTCGACCAAGAGCTCCCGAACATTGAAATTAGAGGCCGCGAACCTCTCGTTGATCTGCTCGATGCTGCAGCTGTCGAGCTGAGTCACCGAACGGTTGTAGGCGAAACGGAACCACTGCGAGGAGACACACTCCTGCACCTGCGTGCTTGCTGCGAGGGCCTGGGCTAGCTCGATGGCACCGTCGTAGGTCCCGTCGATGTCGTCGGTTTGCACGACCTCGCCCACCGCATCGATGTCTTTGCCGTTCTGCTGGTCGCGCCACTGCCCAACGCCATCGTAGTGCTCGAAGATGAAACCGATGGGGTTCATCAGGCTGTGGCATGACGCGCAGGCCGGGTCGGCCCCAATCTCCTCGAATTGCTCCTTCGTCGTCTTGTTCGGGTCCAGCTCTGGCGGCTCGATGACGAGGTCATTCGGTGGAAGCGGCAGCGTGTTGCACATCAACTGCTCGCGCACGAACTTTCCGCGGAAGACCGGGGAGCTTTGATTGAGGTTCGCATGCGTGGCCATCAGTGCGGCGCTGGTCAAGAAACCCGCCCGTCTCGTCGGGTCGAGCTGAACCTGTCGGAACTCGCTCCCGGTCACCGGTTCGACCACGTCGTCGCCGTAGAAGCTTGCGAGCTCCTCATTCATGAAGCTGTAGTTGCCGGTCAAGAGTGTTTCTAGAGATCCGTCGCCTTCGAGAATCACCCGCTCGATGAACGTCTGGATCTCCTGCTCCCAAAGCGGGCGCAGAGAAGCGTCGAAGGCGGGGTAGATCGACGTATCCTTGGTGACGTTTTCCAACTGCGTGAGGAGCAACCACTGCTTGTGGAAATTCCGAATGGTGTCCCTGGCCCGGTCGTCTGCGAGCATGCGGACGGCCTGCGCTCCAACTTGTTCTCGGGTCAACAGCGCATCGTTCGCCGCTGCTTCGAAGAGCTGATCGTCGGGCATGGTATTCCAGAGCATGTACGAGAGCTTGGTTGCCATTTCCCAACTGGTGAACGGCACCACGTCACCCTCGATCGGTGTGTCGGAGCCAAACTCCGGTCGATAGAGGAAGTTCGGAGACTGAAGCACCACCTCGATCAAGATCTGAATGCCGTCTTCGAAGGTCCCTAGGTCGGGATCGGCGACTGCCCAGTCGAACACACCCTTGAGTCGGTCGATCTCTTCTTGCTCGAGCGGCCGGCGATAAGCGCGCTGACCCCAACGTTCGATGAAGGACAGCGCGCACGCGTCATTTCCTTGAGTCGCCGGGTCACACCCGTTCATCAACGCGCCCATGTTGGTGATGGCCCGGGCACTCACCGTTTCAGCGACGTTCGCGTACTGCTCGATGAGCAGGTCGCTGGTGCTCAATGCGCCTGCTTGGTTGTTGAAGCCGGCCACCTCTTCCTCGGGAGGAAGCACGTCGGCCGGATTGGTGTCATCGCCGAGGAGGTCGCGGACCGTATTGTTGTACTCGAAACGCGTCATTCGCCGGATCGGCGTGTCGACGACGCAGAGCTCCTTCGCGACCGCATCATCGGCCGACCCGTCACCGCCGCTCCCGATCAGGCCGGTACAGCCGCAGATGAGGACTGCGCCGAGCGCCGCTGACAGCTGACCGTGGCGACCTAGGCGTAGGGGGCGCATACATTACAGCCTAAAGGATCACTGAACGGTTTGCAGCCCTTTTGGGTGAGAATCGCTTTTGAGGCGTGATTCTGGAGACTTATGCGCGACCCGCTATACGAGGATCTCGCTGACCGGGAGGGTCGCTTTCATCGACAGCGCGCCCCAGCTCTCGACGTTCAAGCCCATCACCTGTTGAAGGGTGAGTCCGACCCGGGTGGTGGGAGCTGCGTTGCCGTTCACGTGCACGCCAGGCTTGACGCGTCCGCCTGCGCGCCCGGCTACCATCATGGGGATGCCGATGATGCCGTGGACCTTGGCGAACGAAACGTCGGAGTGGGCAAACACGAGGCAGTTGTCGAGGAGCGTCCCGTCGCCTTCTGGAATCTCGGCAAGCTTTTCGACGAAATCTGCCCAAGCCTCCATCGAATCGAGCACGAATGCCGTCGCCTCGGGCTGGTATCCGAGGGCGGGATCGATCGCCTCGTCATGGGTGAGCTGATGGTGCTGCGAGCTCGACCCGGCTTGCCTGAGACCCGAAATCGGAGCTGAGAACATCATGCTGAAGACACGCGTCTGGTCGCAGGCGAGCGCAAAGGACAGCAGCTCTGCCATGAGCTCGTTGGTACGCTTCGATTGGCCGACCTCGGTGCCCAAACTCTCTCCGCTCCGCTGAGGCGCTCTCATACACGCCTCGAGATCAGGGGGGCCGTCCAACAGAACTTCGATCTGCCGTTCGAGCTGTCTCACCGACGTGAAGTACTGATCGAGCCGCTGCTTGTCATGCGTACCGACCTCTTGCATCAACCGGTCGCCGTCTTCTTTGACGACCGACAGCACGCTCTGGCGAAGCATCAGTCGTGGGTCGGGTATGAACGGGCCAGCGCTTGGATCGGCGAACTCCGGTCCGAACACGCGATCGTAGAGCGCAGCCGGTGACAGCTCCGGCGCATTCGGTAAACCTTGGGCCTCACGGCTGTAGGCTTGGTTCGGGTTACCGGTGGCCGACATCTCGATCGAACGAAATCGCGTAGCGCCGCCTATCTCACTGGCGATGACCGAGTCCAAAGTCGGCTCGACGAAGACACCATCTTGCTCGGGCACCCTGCCGGTTAGGGTCGTCACCAGGCCGCCGCTGTGCGGGAAGTTTGGGCGGCCGTCGAGCGTCACATCGAAGCCGCTCAGGACACTGACGTAATCGCGAACCTTGCCGCCCGCCGAGAGGTCGCGGTCGAGGGCGATGAGCTCTGGCGGCAGTGCCCATCCCTCGCCTGTCGTCGTCGGTGCCCATCGGTCTGGGTTCATGCCGCAACCCCACATCCACGCGCCAAACCGCAACGGGAGAGGCGCCCCTTGAGCGAGCGCCGTGCCGTTGTCGTTGAGGAAACAGTCGAGCAGGGGCAGCCCCATCGAAACAGCGCCCCCGGCGAGCGTGCCGCGCAGCATAGTTCGTCGGTCGAAGCGCCTCTTCATGGCTCGGCTCCCACCATTTCTGCTTCACGGGGCCCTGACGTGGTCAGGAAGCCGTCGCTCAAGACCATCTCGCGCACCAGGTCTGCTACGCGAAATCCCGACTCTGCGAAGCGTTCCCCCAGAAAATCGAGAAGCGGCCACTCCTCGAGCGTCGCGTCACGCCCAACGGAGTAGCGGAACAAGGTGCGAACCAGGCACGGGCCGACCTCCGGGTGGTCGCGCAAAGCTTCGCCGACTCCGATGGGCCCATCGTAGGCCACACCATCGAGCTCTCCCGAAGCGTCGATCGTCACGCCGTTCTCCTGCTCGCGGAAGGCTCCGACCGCGTCGAAGTTCTCGAATGCGAGGCCGATCGGATCCATCAAGTTGTGACAACCGGCACAGCTGTCGCTGGTTACGTGTGCCTCGAGACGGTCCCGAGCCGTCCGAAGCTCCCCCATCGTATCTTCGACGATCGAGAAGTCGATGTTCGCTGGAGGGGTAGGAACGTTCTGGCAGAGCAACACCTCGCGGACGAACTTGCCGCGTAGAGTGGGAGAGCTGCGACCCGGGTGTGAGTAGAGCGCCATCATGCTGACGTGCGACAGGAGGCCAGCGCGAGGACTGTCCTGGTCGAAAGTGTGGGCTTCCCAGCCGTTCGCTTCGACGACAGGGACGCGATACACCAAACCGAGGTTCCTGGTCAGAAACGTGTTTCGCGTCGTAAAGAGGTCCCGGTAATCTCCGCCGTTGGTCAGGTGAGCGACGATCGTGCGCAAGGTTTGCTCTTTCGCATTTTCTGCAATGGTTTGGGTATACGCGGGGAACAACGCCGCATCCTTGCGGACGAGGCCGTCGTCGAATTGCCGGAAGTCGTAGAAATCGGAAAAGAGAGACCGAAGACCGATCTCGGCGCGCGGCGAGGAGACGAGCCTATCGACCTGCGCGGCCAACACGTCGTGGTCGAGCAAGTTGCCGCTCTCTGCAGCGTCGAGCAGCGCGTCATCCGGGCTCGTGTTCCACAACAGAAAGCTCAATCGAGATGCGATCGAGGCGGCCGTGAGACGCAGTCGGTTGGGGTCACTCGGATCCGGCTCGGCTCTTTCGACACGGAACAGAAAGTCGGGCGACACCAGAAGGCTCGAAAGTGCGAGCTCGAGCCCTTCATAGAAGTCTCCCAAGACGGCCGTCGCGTTCCGAGCCACTTCGACCCTGCGATCGATCTCCGCTTGACTGAGGGAGCGGCGGAACAAGCGACGCCCAACCTGCTCGATGAATTGCCCGGCGCAGACATCATCGCTCGACGATGCGGATGCGGGTTCGCATGAGACCAGCTCGGCGCGATGGTCGGCGTCGAGCGCCTGCTCTGCAACCGCGGCCGCCGCCGCCTCATACTTTTCGAAGCCTGATGGTGTCACGCCTGCGAACGAGGAGCCGACCGCGAGAAGCCCAGAACGTCGTTCATCGGGATCGATCCGAGTCGGCACCGTGATGTGCTTGCCCAGTACGTCATGAATGCTGCGGGCGAACTGCTCCGTCGTGAGTCGTCGGAGTGCAACGGGTCCTCCGTCGACGGCGGGTGCGTCGGATCCGCTGCCACCGTCCTCACTACTACAGCCGACGATCGCGACCGCGAGGACGGCTGCCATCAAGTCTCGTGAAAACCAGCTCATCGGACGGGCGAACTCCGGAGCTCGACACTATCCTTATCGGCCTAACTCGGCAAAGCGAAAATGAGCATCGCCCACTCACGGCGCCGCCGCTCAAGAACCCGCTGGCGCTGGCGTTGGCGCTGGCACTGGCACCGGCGCCGAAACTGTGGACTCAGCTCTCCGGCGGGAGCAACACGACATCGACGATGTGCAGCATGCCGTTCGACGCAGGGGCCGACGCGATAATGCTGGCGTCGTTGATCGATACCTTGCCGTCCTTCACGTGCATCGTCGCTTTCTTGCCGCTGGCCATGCTGAGGCTCTGTCCGTCGGTGAAGCTATCTGCCGCGAGCGCGGAAGTCGTGACGTGGTACTGCAGGATCTTCCTCAACTGGCCCACGTTCTCCGGCTTGAGGAGATCATCCACGGTGCCTTCGGGCAGCTTGTCGAAGGCCGCGTTGGTTGGCGCGAACACCGTCAACGGACCTGAGGCAGCAACCGAAGTGACGTAGTCCGCCGCTTTGATCGCGGCGACCAAGGTCGTGTGATCTTTCGACGCGATCGCCAGGCTCACGATGTTGTTCTCATCGAGCGGAGGAATATTCGATACTTCTTTGGCAGCAGGCGCAGGAGGTGCATCAGGAGCGGTGGCTTCCTGCTTCTCGCAACCTGCCGTGACCAGTCCGGCCATAATCGTGACTGCCAGTAGACTTTTCTTCATCACACCCTCCCGTGAGAAACACCATCGTGCGCCGCGCAGTATAGACTCAAAAAGCGCTCGAAAACATAGCGCGCAGATCATTCGCCTGTTCCTTTGAGAACGCATATTCTGCCACGGCTTCCGCGGTTGAATATTCGTGCCCCTAGCCTACACTCCAGCCGCCAAGGGAGGGCTTATGCGCATCAGGTACGTAGCGCTCATCATGTTCGGGATCGGTGTTGTGGCGCTCGGCTGCACCCCAAAGGAAGAGGCTGCACCCGCAGAAGAGACGGCGCCTACACCCGTGGCCGAGGTAGCCGAAGTAGCCGTGGCAGACCCCAAGGCAGAAGCCATCGAGATCTACGAAAACCGCTGCACGGTTTGCCATGGCAAGTTGGGCAAGGGCGACGGTGAAGGCTCGGCGGCCCTCGATCCGAAACCGCGCGACTTCACTCTTGCAGAATGGCAGGACTCGGTAACCGACGAACACATAAGAAAGATCATCGTTTACGGCGGGACCGGCGTGGGGAAGAGCGCCACGATGCCCGCGAATCCAGACCTCGACGCGAAGCCCGAGGTGGTCCAAGAGATCGTCTTGTACGTCCGAAATCTCGCCAAGTAGTGATTGACGGGCTGGCTTGCTTATTGCACGTAGGGTCTTCGTGACGATCCCCTTTTTCGAGGGGACGGAGGGAGTAGTGATGAATTTTATCAGGATTGGTGTGCAGGGCGTATCCGGTTTGGCTCTCTTGTTGGCCGCTGCCGTCAGCTTCGGTTGCAGCTCACAACCCAAGGGGCAGCTGTCGTCTGCACCTTCGGGGTCAGTCGCCAACCTGATGAAGCAGCGTGGACTGAGCGAAGCGGATGTAAGCGCTGCGCTCCAGACCTATACGCCGACCGGCAAGAAGGACGAGTACTACACGTTCGCGTCCGGCGGTCACGGTGGAAACCTGATCGTGATCGGCGTGCCATCGATGCGCATCTTGAAGTACGTCGGCGTGTTCACACCGGAGCCCTGGCAGGGCTATGGCTACGGCGATCAGAGCAACGAAGTTCTCGGCGGCGGCAAGCGGTTCGGCAAGACGATGACTTGGGGCGACATGCACCACCCGGCGCTGAGCGAAACCGGCGGCGAATATGATGGCAAGTTCCTTTTCGTGAACGATAAGGCCAATGCCCGGATCGCCGTCATCGACCTCCACGACTTCGTCACCAAGCAAATCGTCACTTCGCAGTTGATTCAAAGCGACCATGGCGCGACCTTCGTCACTCCGAACACCGAGTACGTAGTGGAGTCTTCTCAGTATCCGGCGCCCCTCGGTGGCAGCTACGCGCCGATCGAGGAGTACAAAGACAAGTACCGTGGAGCCGTCATCTTCTGGAAGTTCGATCGGGACAAGGGCCGCATCGACCCTGAGCGATCCTTCGCGATGGAGCTCCCGCCGTACATGCAGGACCTCTCGGACGCCGGGAAGCTGGCGAGCGAGGGCTGGGTCTTCATCAACTCGTTCAACACCGAGATGTCTTATGGCGGCACCTTGGAGGGCAATCCACCGATGGAGTCGGGCGCGTCTCAGAACGACATGGACTACCTGCACATCATCGACCTGGTCAACGCAGAGAGGGTGTCCAAAGAGGATGGGAAGACCAAGACGATCGCCGGCATGAAAGTGATTCCACTCGGCGTCGCCAACGAGGAAGGCCTGCTCCATCTCGTCGGCGAGCCCAAGAGCCCGCACGGTGTCGACATCACGCCAGACGGCAAAGAGCTCGTCGTCTCTGGCAAGCTCGACACCCACGCAACGATCTACAGTTGGGAGAAGCTCAAGGGCCTCATCGACAGCAAGAAGTATGAGGGTAAGGACACATACGGCGTTCCGATTTTGCCCTTCAAGGACAGCATTCGAGGTCAAATCGAGATTGGGCTCGGCCCGCTCCACACCCAGTTCGACGACAAGGGCAATGCCTATACTTCGGTGTTCATCGAGTCGACGGTCGCCAAGTGGTCGGTCAAAGACCTCAAGCTCATCGGGAAGCAGAAGGTTCACTACAATGTCGGCCATATCGTCGCGGCCGAGGGTGACACCGTCAGCCCGGATGGCGGCTATCTGATCGCCATGAACAAATGGGCGATCGACCGCTTCGCGAAGGTCGGGCCTCTGTTGCCCCAGAACTTCCAGTTGATCGGGATCGACAACGACGAGATGCAGCTCTTGTACGACATGCCGCTTCCGCTCGGGGAGCCTCACTACGCTCAGATGATCAAGGCGGACAAGCTCGACCCGATCGACATCTACAAGCCTGCCGGGATGGATGTCGTCACCGACGAGCATTCCGAATTTGCCGTCAAAGCCAAGGAAGAGCGGATCGAGCGTAAGCCCGATGGTGTCCACGTCTACATGACGGCCGTTCGAAGTCATTTCACACCAGACATCATTCGCGTCAAGAAGGGCGAGACGGTGCACTTGCACATCACCAATGTCGAGCAGGCACACGATGCGACGCACGGCTTCACGATCGGGTCGTACAACGTTCACAGCAGCCTCGAGCCCGGGAAGCACGTCGACGTCACGTTCGTGGCCGACAAGGAAGGAACGTTTCCTTTCTATTGCACCGAATTCTGCTCGGCTCTCCATCTCGAAATGGCGGGGTACTTCCTGGTGGAACCCGGATGATGCGCGGCGCCGCATGCAACGGGGGGGGGCTCGGTGCTCTCCACCGTGTGTGCGTGGGCGCTGCAGTCCTGCTTGTGGTGGCTTCGTGTGACTCTCACGCCGACACAGCTGTCGTCGGCGAGCGACCGCACGAAGCACCCGCTCGACCAGACGACTGCACTTTGGTGACCGCGGGCTCGAACCTCCAGCGCGCGATCGACGACACACTCGAGGGCTCCACCCTGTGCCTCGAGCCGGGCGACTATGTGGGCCCACTCGACGTCACCAAGAACGTAACGATTTGGGGCCCACACGAAGCCGTCATTCGCTCCTCGGGCAAGGGGACGACCATAGAGCTCGGCGCGGACGGAGCTGCGTTACTTGGTGTCACCATCGATGGCAGTGGTGGACGCTTCGATTCGCTCGATGCCGCGGTCCATGTCACTGGCGATCATAACCGGGTTGAGGGCGTGGTGGTTCGCAACGCGGTTTTTGGCTTGCTCGTCGAGAAGGCGAACTACGCATCGATTCGGAACAATCTCGTCTTGGGGCCTGACGAGGGCCCCCTTGGGCTTCGCGGCGACGGCATTCGGCTTTGGGAGACGCGGCACTCGGTGGTCGAAGGTAACGAAGTGATCGGAAGCCGCGACATGGTTGTTTGGTATTCGAGCGACAACCGAATCGTCGACAACGCGGTTGTCCGAAGCCGATACGGCACACACTTCATGTACAGCCACGGCAATGTCCTCGAAGGGAACCGCTACATCGACAACGTGGTGGGCGTCTTCATCATGTACAGCCGCAACGTCCAGGTGAAACGGAACCTCCTAGCGCGATCGTCCGGGCCTGGCGGCATGGGACTCGGGATCAAGGAGTCCGGGAACCTGGCCGTGTCCGATAACTTCTTCGTGGCAAACACCAAGGGCGTCTACATGGACACGTCGCCGCTCGACCAAGACGACTTCAACAGGTTCGAGCGCAACGCATTCTACCACTCCGAAGTTGCCGTCCTGATGCATGGCAGCGAGCGCCGGAACACGTTCAAGGACAATGCGTTCGTCAGCAATCATTCTCAGGTCGAGGTCGAGGGCGGAGGCGATGCGCTAGGCGTCGATTGGAGGGAGAACGCGTTCGATGACTATGCCGGCTATGACATGGACCACGACGGCTACGGCGACATCCCCTACGAGCTCCGGCGGCTCAGCAGTCAGCTTGCCAGCACCTACCCGCAACTGCTCTTCTTTCGGGGCGCGATCACCCTCGAGCTCCTCGACGCGATCAGCCTCTTGTTTCCATTGGTCGAACCGCACACCACGCTCATCGATCCGCGACCCAAGATGAGCGCGGCAACCTGGGACGGTAGGCATGCGGGTCGAAGGTAGAGATATCCGCAAGCGGTTTGGCCGCATCGAAGCGCTTCGCGGGATCGACTTCACGATCCCGACGGGCGGTCGAGTGGGGCTGGTCGGGCCAAATGCGTCCGGAAAATCGACGCTCATCCGGATCGTGCTCGGGCTTCAGCAATGTGAGGGCGAGCTGCTTCTCGATGGCTCGAGCAAGCGAGGTCTCGAGCTCGCCGACCGGATCGCGTACGTCCCACAGATCGCGCCAAAGCTCGGTGCCTCGGTGGGCGAGGTGGTCAAGGCGATCACCCGCGTCCGGGGCCTCGCCGTCGACGACGTGGTGGAGCGTGGCGCCCAGCTCGGACTCGACTTTCGCGCGATCGACCGGCAAGCCTTTCGTGATCTTTCGGGCGGAGCCAAGCAGAAGACCCTCCTCGCGCTTGCGCTGGCCAGCCGGGCCTCGCTGTTCGTTCTCGACGAGCCGACCGCGAGCCTCGACACGACTTCCCGCATGGACCTCTTCGATCAACTGTCGCATCGCACGCAGGGGGCAACCTTGATCCTTTGCTCTCATCGACTCGAAGAGATTCGGACGCTCGTCGATCGAGTGATCGTGCTCGAAGAGGGAAAGTTGGCTTATTTCGGGCCGACCGAGGCTTATCTCGACAGCATTACGCTGAGCACCATCGAGGTTCAGATGCTGAACGGCACAGGGGGCGAGACGCTGACCCGGCTCGGTTTCGAGCCCGGGGTTGCCGGATGGTGGAGTCGCACGGCAACGCGCGCAGAAAAGCTCGCTCTCGTCGCAGAGCTTTCGGAGACGATGGCGGGACGACTCGGTAACCTCCTCGTGCGGGATGCCGAGGCCATGCGGCTAGACGACCAAGCGGAAGAGAATGAGCCCAGCAAACGCCGGTAAGATCGTACTTTTGGCAGCAGCGGCGTTGCTCGTGGGCATCCTGTTGACTCGGCTCAATCGCGTCTCGTTGCCCGAAGGGCCAGCGCCTGTAGTGTGGGACCGCGAGGTTTGCGAACACTGCAAAATGCACGTCGGTGATCCCCGCTTTGCGGCCCAGCTACAGGCTGCGAATGGAACGGTGATGACTTTCGACGATCCTGGGTGCCTGGCCGCCTACCTCGAGGCGCATCCGATCGAGGTACACGCCCTCTACTTCCGCGATTACGAAGATCACCGTTGGCTCTCCCAATCCGAAGCAGGCTTTGTCTCCGTCGATGATTCTCCGATGGGCTACGGCATTGCCGCCGTGGCCGACGACACGCCAGGGGCACGCGACTGGGAGTGGGCCCAAAAAAGCGCGCTCGAGCGAGACCAACGCCTGGAGGCCGAGTGAAGCGACAGCTGAACTCGTACTGGGCCGTTGCCCAACTCGACATGGCTGAAGTGCTTCGGTCGAGGTGGTTGCTCTTTTGTGTCGTCATCTACGCGCTTTTGGCCTCGGTGTTCGTGCTCGTCGGGATGCGGGAGTCGACCGTTTTCGGTTTCACAGGGACAGGGCGAGTGCTGGTCTCGTACGTACATGCGCTTCTGGTGCTCCTGCCCCTGATGGCCCTCGTGGCAACCGGGCATGTCGTGAACAAGGCGCGTGACGACGGGACGCTAGAGCTCTTGTTCAGTCAACCGATCTCTCGCGCGGCGTTCTTCAGCGCCGTTTCGAGCGTGCGCTTGGTGGTCCTGCTTGCGCCTCTCGTCGTCCTGATGGTAGCGATGGGCATCTTTGGCCGCCTCGTGTTCGGGCAGCAGATCGAATGGAGCTTCGTCAACCACTGTTTGATTCTATGTACCGCTCTGGTTTGGGCGTTTTGCGGTCTGGGCCTGTGGGTGTCGACGTCGGTTCCGAACACCGCGCGCGCCACCATGTACTTGCTCCTCATATGGGTCGCGGGCATCGCGCTGCTCGATTTCGCCCTTGCCGGGATGATGCTTCAGTGGCGCCTCGAACCGAGAGTCGTGTTCGCCCTGGCGGCCCTCAACCCTGTTCAGAGCATTCGCATGGCATTGCTTTCCTCCGCCGACCCGCAGCTCAGCGTTCTCGGGCCGGTCGGGTTCTATCTTGCCAATCGAATTGGCAGCACGTGGCTTTACGTTCTGGGCCTCGGATGGCCACTGTTATTAGGCGCGATTGCCTGGTCGGGCGCGCTTTGGAGGCTCCGGCGCGGCGATGTCGCCTAGGAAAGAAGAGCTAGAGGAGACGAGATGACGAAGGCTTTGGATGCGTTTTATCGATTCTTGGATGAGCCGCTATTTCCGTGGGCGCGCATCGTCTTGGCGGTACTCACGCTCCTTGTGATCGCGAGCTTCACTGCGCCGATGTGGCACATTCGAATGGTCGCGCCCCAATACCCCGAAGGACTCGATCTCTACATCTACTCCTACAAAGTCGACGGTGGTCACGATGGTGCAGACGTCCAAGAGATCAGCACCCTGAACCACTACATTGGAATGAGGCCGCTCGACCGCACCGAGCTCACCGATCTCGATTGGATTCCGTTCCTCTTCGTCGGGATGATCATCCTCGCTTTACGGACTGCCGTGATCGGTAAGGTAAGCGATCTCATCGATCTGCTCGTGCTGACGTCGTACGCTGGGATATTTGGATTTGGGAGGCTCTACTACAAGCTCTATACGTTTGGGCACGACCTCGACCCAAGGGCGCCCATCACCATCGAGCCTTTCACGCCGGTCCTATGGGGCGAAAAGCAGATCGCCAATTTCTTCACCGAAGCGAATCCGTCGGCCGGGACCTATTACGTGGCCGCGTTTGCGTTAGGGCTGTCGGTGCTGGTGGTGCTTCATCTGGCGATCGGCCGACGCCGTCATCGCGACGCGGTTGGCGCCTAGGTCCCCAGGTGGACGGTGAGGGCAAACGTTCCGGAGATCGCGGTGCCAGCGGTGCCGCCCGTGATCGATTGTTCGTTGCCGGCAACGTTGGCGGTGCCGCGGATCGCTAACCCGATCAACGAGTAGTCGAAGCCAGCCGCCAACGAGACCCACTTAACAATGGGGATCCGCAAATCGAGGCCAATTGACGCCCCTCCGCCGTCGGTTCGCACGTCGGTGAGCAAGTCTTCGAAGCCCACGGCGAGGCCGCCTTTGGTCGTGTAGTAATTCAGCCCGAGCTTGATCGTCGGATGCACGTAGGGAACGGCCCGGATGAGGAAGCCGAAGTCGAGACCAACCGTGACCAAGTCGAACGGATCGTAGTTGCTCCTCTTGAAGTGAGCGCCTACCGTCGTCGAGCCCGCCCTAAACTTCAGCGCCGCGCCGAACTCTGGGCCGGTGACGACCAAAGACGGGATCTGGCTCGCGATCTCTGGCGGGATGAAATCCAGGCCCCGGAATTGAGTCACGTTCCATCGGGACGGCCCAGCGGTTGCTTCGAGCCAGACGAGGCCGCCGACGCGTTTGCTGTAGACGCCCGATTCCTCGTCGCTCGGCTTATCGGCGGTTTCCGGCGGCGTCGGCTCTACCCCGTCTTCTTCGCCAGAAAACGTTGTTTGCACCTCTTGTGCCGCCACCCCGGACGCCATCATGAGAGCCACACCAAAGATACAAGCAAAGTGCTTCATCGGTCCCCCTAACCGTTGATGCTGAGCAACCAAAACAGGCCGCAATCCCCACTTTCAGTGTCGGGGTCGGGTTCTTGGACGTCAACGTCAACCGAGGAGGATCGTGCGCTCCCTCACAGAACTCGAGCGACTTCGCTGCGTCCTGAACTGATAGAAGGGCCAGCGCCCAAGTCAATGACGCCTGTGACAGAGCGAGGGTCGTCGCCTACACTCGGCGCGGGTCGCTCCAGAGTGAAAGCGCAAGGAGAGCATCATGTTCAGGAAGTTCGTTTGGATCACGGGGTTTCTCGATATCTTGATCGGGCTTGGAGTCTGGACGCAGCCATTGACCAACCCAGAGCAGGGGACCTTCGTGTCGCTCATGACCCTGGGCGCATTCCTCATGTTTGCCGGCGCAGCGTTGATGTGGTCGTCGAAAGACATCGCGGTGCGCGCGCCTGTCATCTTTTGGCAAGGGCTCGTTCGGCTCACCGCCGTGACCAGCATTCTGTATGGTGTACCCCAAGGGCTCGCGACTCCTTACGAATATGGAGTTGCCGTTTTTGACGGCGTGATCTCACTGACGTACCTCGTTGGAACGGTGAAGCTTACCGGGGCGTCTGCCTTCAAGCTCTTCATGGGGAAGACCCAGTAGTTCTTGGTGCTTTGCCTCTGCAACGCTGTCGGCCCGTGCGTAGGTGCCGCGTCTGCTAGTCTCCTGTCATGGTTCGGCTAGCCGCGTTTGGAATTTTCCTGGTCATCCTCAGCTTGGGGCGTCCCATCGTCATCCCCGTGCTGTTGGCGACCTTGATCGCGATCAGCCTCTCCAAGATCGTCGATCTGAGCGAGAAGGGGCTTCCTAGGTGGCTCACAGTGCTCCTCGCCTGCCTTGCGGCGGTGACGGTGGTCATGGGCCTGGGCTTCTTGACCACTAGGGCCGCAACTGATTTCGGCTCGGCGTTCGGACAGTATCGCGACGATTGGGACCGGCTCCAGTCTGAGCTCGCAGGCTGGCTGTGGAACCAAGGGCTCGGGATCCCTGCAACTGCGGTTACCGAGTTCGACCCCAGCGAGCTCGTCCGAGGTCTCGCCGTCCCGGGTTTCACACTGGCCTTGAGCATCGTGTCATCAGGGTTTCTCGTGTTGCTGATCACGGTCTTCCTCGTCGTCGAGAGCTCATCGTTTGCAAAGAAGCTCGCCGCCACCGACAGGCTCGGCGGCATGAATGTCAGTGTGCTCCGCGGGGCTGCGCGCGACGTACAACAGTATTTGCTGATCAAGACCGTGACGAGCACTGCGACAGGGCTCCTGGTTGCCGGGCTCACGACCGTAGTCGGGTTGGGTCACTCCCTGCTCTTCGGTCTCCTCGCGTTCGTCCTCAACTACATTCCGAGTATCGGCAGCATCCTCGCATCCGTGCCTGCGATCGCACTTTGTCTGGTCACGTTGGGGTGGGTTCCTGCGATCGGGCTTGCGGCTGGCTATGCCGGGATCAACTTCGTGATCGGAATCGGGATAGAGCCACGATGGGCAGGCGATGCCACCGATCTCTCGCCAACGGTCGTCGTGTTATCGATGGTGTTTTGGGGTTTCGTGCTCGGTCCGGTTGGCGCGCTTCTCTCGGTTCCACTCACCATCATCGTGCGCATTACCGCTTCGCAGTCCGAAGAATGGTCGTGGCTTGCAAAGCTGCTGAGCTCGCCCCGTAGCATCGTTCGTGCCGAAGACGACCAAGGCGCCTAGTTGGCTAGTCAGCCGCTTGCCTGGCGGTTGGCGAGCCTTGCGACGGCATACGCCGCGATCGGCACGATCTGGCCATCCCCCTCGATGCCCTCGATGCACCACCGCGCGGCGGCGTCGATCGTCGAAAACGCCTTGTTTGGAGCAGGTTGCGGGGAGATCCATCGCAGCGCCGTGTATGCCCCGCGCACGATCGCGTTCTGGATGATGATCGCGCTTCCGATGTTCTTTTCCCGGATGATCGGTCGGTTGCTGTCCTCGAACTCTTTCAACTGCCGGCGCATCGTGGCCTCTGGTACACGGGCGATCTTCGTCGTGTCGACGATCAAGGCATGCCGAGTGGGTGCCGAAAAGACGTGCTCATAGCACTCACGCATGTAGATGATGTCCTCTTCGACCATCACCGGAGGCATGGTGATCAGCACCAACGGCCACATCGACACGTCGAACACGAGACCAACGCCGGTCGGCGGACCGCTGACTTTCGGAAATGCCCCCATGCTAGAGATTATCGGCATTTTGTCCGGAGGCGCAAAGGGCGCCTTTGGAGCCGACATTCCGCGCTACTGTACCACGATACACCCGGCCGCTCCTACGCTGCCTTCGTTGTTCTCCTCGCCGCATTCCAATGTCACAGAGAGCCCTGCGGCCTCGTCGTCCACGGTGACGTAGAAGTCCCACGGCCCGGTGTCCCCGTTTTCCGGGGTGAAATCCAGGACGAGTGTCTCGCTTTGGCCCGGCAGGAGCGCAACGGTGGTCATCTCGAATCCGAGCAGCGCGCCATCGGGCGGCACACCTAGATAGAATCCCACGGGCACTCCCGGCCCGACTCCGAGTGAGCCCGTGTTCGCGATCTGCGCCTGAATCCCGATCGAGCTAGGGCAGGAGGTGGTGTTTACAGACAGGCCCACGACCGCAAGATCCGGAGCATTGAACACGCCCTCCCCTTGCACGTTCTGACGATAATTGTTGAGACCCGCGCCCGACCAACTATCGCTCTCTACCGCGGGGATTGCGCCCGATGCATCGACATTGGTCACGTGGTAGCTGTGCTGATTCCATACTCGGCGTGTGCGCACCCACTTGTCGTTGATGTCGCCAAAGGCAAAGAGGCCGTGTGTTCCGACCGCGCAGCCATCTCGCACGATCTGGTCGTCGTTGGCTGGCACGACGAACTCGGAGTTGCCATCGGCATCGACATCGACGATGAGCGGATACTCCGCGGCCGTGCGTGAGGAATTGGCCATCTCGAGGAGCTTTTCACCGGTCTTACCCGACAGGATGTAAAGGGTGCACTCGTCATTGTAGATGACTTCGGCCTCGCCATCGCCTTCGAAGTCGAACACGCTAGATCCGGTGACGCTGGACGATAGGTCCTGGACGGCTAGCGACCACAAGATTCCATCCGTGCGGCCGCTCCCGCAGAACGGTGCTTCACCGGTGTCCGTGCAGTCTAGGTCGTAGACGGCGTACTGTCCGCGACCCGCTGCAGCGAACTCGGGTCGACCGTCTCCGTCGAAGTCTGCCACGGTGGGCGCTCCCCCGGTTCCACCACCCGGGATTGCGACGGGCCCGAAGATCACGGTGCCGTCGGTTCCGCTCAACACGCGTGCGTTGCCGCCGCTGATGGAAATGACGTCCGGGAAAGTGTCGCGGTTCACGTCCGCCACCGCGACGAAGCCGTCTGGCGCGGTATCATTGCGCCAGACCTCGGTGCCATCGACGTGATAGACGACGTTGCCCCCCACGATGTCGGGCGCTCCGTCCCCACTGATGTCAGCAACGGCGGAGACGCTCCATTCGCCGTTCTGGGCGAGCCAGCCTTTGTCCTGCAGTAGGGTACCGTCGTTATCGAACCACTGGCCCCCGATCACGACCTCGGGTTCCGGATCCGCGTCGAGGTTGGCAAGGGCTGGGTATCCCTGGCCAGTTCCGGTCAACGGTGTCACCCACTTCTCGGTGCCATCATGCTCGATGACGACCAATTGCCTTGGCACGCTCGTCATGAAGACGATTTCGAGCTCTGCATCGGCGTCCATGTTTCCAACTGCGGGCCCCGTACCCCAACGCACGTTGTAGGTGCTCACTGGGATCATCAAATTTTCGGAGCCATCCTCTCCGTTGAGGACGATGAGCATATTGTTGCTGGAGTCTTTGTAGGCCACTGTCGCCACCTCCGGCAGCCCATCGCCATCGATGTCGGCGATTGCTGGAGTGGTCTGCACCTGCTTGAAGTCCGGATCCATGCTCCATCCATCCCAGTGCCATTCGATGGTCGGCTCGAAGGTGAGATTCTCAGGCCGCAGCTCGCAGAGCTCACCTTCTGGCTGGGGGAGGCATTGGCCCAAGGTTGGCTCGCAGAACTCGCCCTCGGGGCAATCAAAGCTGTCTATGCAGTCGGCGCCCGGCGTAGCGCATTGGCTCGCCAGACAGACGTCACCCGCATCGCAGCACACCGAGCCATCGTTGCCACACCGCACCCCAGACGGGCACGGCGCGACGCACGCACCCTCGAAGCACTCCTCGCCGACGTCGCAACAAACTGCAGGGCTGCCGCATAGCAGTGCGGACTCGCACACTTGGCCCCCGCCGGTCCCGCTCGTGCCACCGTCGCCGCCACTACCGCTACCACCGCCACCAGCGCCTGCGCCGGTCGCATCACCACCGCAGCCCACCACCGCCATCATGGCGACGAGGAGCACCCCAAGTCTAACTACATAAACAAACATACAGTAATAATACAACAACAAAGGAATAAAGACCAGCCCTGCCATGGGCCTTGAGCGCCTCCCTTGGCGGGCCTGCGTGCTGAGTTCGCCCCCGCTTCGGCTGTGGTAAAGGGGGGTTATTCATGCGGCGTGAATTTCAGCCGAGAAGGGGTCGTCGGGCTCGGTGGCTGGTCCTGTCAGGGCTTTGCCTCGCCGGCGCGCTGTCGTCCCAGCCGACACGGGCGCAACAGCCTCGACTGCCAGGCCCGGCAAAGGGGCCCGCAGCCGAACGATCCCTCGAGCTCAGCGAGATCGAAGACCGGATCGCGGCTTCTCGCGAGCGACTGCGCGAGTGGAAGAGCAAGTCGCTCGAGTATCAGCGTGCCTGGGAGCAGGCCGCGACGCGCCTGCAGGTCATCGAGCGCGAAATCGACCAACTCAAGGCGCGTGAGAGCATCGTCCTCCCGACCGACGCCACCACATCTGAGCTCGATGCTCAGTTGCTCGAGGCTGAGCAGGATCTTTCGGCCGCGCGACGCGAGGCGATGGCTCTCGACGCCGAAACAGCTCTACGCGCCGAACGAAGGAAGAAGCTTCCGGAGTTGCTCGCATCCGCCAAACAGAAGCGCAGCACCCTAGACGTCGAGCCCGTTCCTACCAGCCCGGATCCTGCCATCTCCAAGGCTCTCGCCACGCTCGAGGCCGTGAATCGGGGGGCATTGGAGAGCGAGATCGAGGCTTATCAGAATGAGCTTGCCAGCTATGAGGCGCGCGGGCGCTTACTGAACAAGCAACGTGACCGGACCACGCTTCGCATCGCTTACTACGAAACTCTTGCGTCCCAGCTCCGCGAAGCCGCCAAGCGACGCGGCCGTATAGAGGTGGCGCGTGAGAACGAGGCTACGCGGCGGTTGCTGGAAGAGCTCAAGGCGACACCGAAGAGCTTCGAGAAAATGTTTCGCGAGTTGGCTGAGCACAATGCTGAGCTGGCCGATCTCTGGACCGGGGAGGATGGCGTCGTCGATCAGATCGACGACGTGAGTGAGAAGCTTTCGCGCACCGAAAAGAAGGTCGCTTCATTGGAAGGCGAGCTCGCCCGATTGGCTGCGCGAGTCGAAGCGGTAGGTTTGGCCGAGTCCGTCGGGGTTTTGCTTCGGCAACAGCGTGCGGATGCGCCCAACATCGGCATGTACCGTCGCTTCATCCGCATGAGGAAGGAGCGGATCGGCGATGTTCAACTGCAGCAGATCCGACTTCGCGAGCAGCGTCAGGCGCTCGGGGATATCGACGCTCTGATCGATCGAGCGTTGGCTTCCGTCGACGAGCCGATAACCTCCGAGGATAGGGCGCAGCTCGAGGGGCTCTTGCGACAGCTCTTCGAAACCCAAATGAGGTACATGGATGCGCTGCTCGAAGACTACGAAACCTATTTCCAAAAGCTCGTCGACTTCGATGCACGACAGCGAGAGCTGATCGACCGCACACAGAGCTTACTGGACTTCATCGACGAGCGGATTCTCTGGATCCCGAGCGGGAGGGCCATCGAGACCGAGATTTTCTCTGATGGGCGCGACGCGATGGCGTGGCTATTCGGGCCGCGTTATTTGGAGCAGCTCGGACGAGGCGCCCGCGATGCGGCAACGCGGCTCTGGCCCGTGAACCTCCTGGCATTCCTTTTAGCGCTGTTGTTCATCCCCGCGCGCAGGAGGCTGTACGACCAGATTCGCGCGCTGGGTGTGCAAGCCGCCCGACCAGACTGCATCCGCTACGGTCCTACGGCGACAGCGCTCGCATTGACGGTCATCGCCGCGGCATGGGTGCCGGCCCTGCTCGCCTATGCCGGCTGGCGACTCGGCGCATCACCCGCTGCGACCCTCTACACGCGCAGCATTGCCTATGGGCTGATTGGCGTGTCGGGCTTGGGGTTCACCTTGGCGCTCATACGACAGATCGCGCGCGGCGGCGGGGTTGCCGAAGCACACTGTGGGTGGTCCGAAAGCCGCGCGCATGCCCTATGGCGCCATGTCACGTGGCTGAGCCTGGTGATGGTGCCCGCGACCTTCGTCGTCCTCGTATTCGAGATGCGTGGCGAGGACGTGTGGCGGGAGTCGATCGGTCGCATCGTCTTCGTGGTGACGATGCTTGCCATCGCGGTCTTCAACCATCTCGTGCTGAGGCCGGAAGGGGCCCTGTCCGGGCTTCTCCCCGATGGCGTACGACGCCGTTCGTTGGCCTTCCGCTCCGTGCAGCTCGCCTCGATCGCGGCACCCCTCGGATTTGCGATTGCTGCGCTTCGCGGCTTCTACTGGACCACTCTCCAGTTCGCGATTCGGACGCACATGACCCTGATATTTCTATTCTTGCTGATCATCGTCGTGCAACTTTTCGCTCGGTGGACGATGATCTCGGCGAGACGAGCGGCGCTCGAAGCGGAGGTGCCAGACGAAAGGCCGGCCCCGGTCACTTCGGGCATCCAAGTCAGTCGCTTGATGATCGGCACAGCAATGTTGATCGCCCTCTTGGGTGCGCTTGCAATTTGGGCCGACCTTCTACCCGCGGCGCGGATACTTCGACAGGTCGAGCTCTGGACCGTGACCAAGACGATAACGCTTACCGAGCTCGATCCGTCTGGGCTCGAGGTTCTCCAGACTGAGACGCGTTCTGTTCCAGTCACTCTGGCCGATCTGTTTCGCGCTTTCTTGATCGGGCTCGTGGCCATTGCGTTCATTCGCAATTTACCAGGTCTACTCGAGGCCACCGTTCTTCGACGCCTGGGTCCAGGGGAGCGCTATGCATATGCGACCATCGTCAAGTACGCCGTGGCCCTCGCCGGCTTGGCGCTGGCGTTCGATGCCATCGGGGTCGGGTGGTCCAGCATCCAATGGCTCGTGGCGGCAGTCGGCTTGGGGCTCGGCTTCGGCCTTCAAGAGATTTTCGCGAATTTCGTCTCGGGCCTCATCATTCTGTTCGAACGCCCGATACGCGTGGGGGACACAGTGACGGTTGGGGAGATCAGCGGAACTGTGTCCAAGATTCAGATCCGCGCGACCTGGATTACGGGCTTCAACCGCAAAGAGCTCATCGTTCCGAACAAGAACTTCGTCACTGGCGAGCTCATCAACTGGACCCTCTCGGACGCAGTTTTGCGAGTCGAGGTTCCTGTCGGGGTCGCCTATGGCTCAGATACGGACAAGGTGATTGAAGTCCTTCGCCGGGTCGCCGCCGACAATCGCCGCGTGCTTCGGGACCCCGTGCCCCAGGTCCTCTTCCTCGAGTTCGGCGATAGCTCGCTCTCGTTCGAGCTGCGCGTCTTTGTGACACACGTCTCTGCAGTTTTTCCGGTTCGGCATGAGCTCCACATGGCGATCGACAAGGCATTCAAGGACGCGGGAATCGAGATCGCCTTCCCGCAGCGGGATTTGCATCTTCGATCGCTGCCTGACAACTGGCGTAGCTTCGAGCGCAGCTAGTCGAGGTTGTACGTGATCATTACCGACTTGCCGCCGCGCTGAACGGACAGGGTGAACTTGTCGGCGGTTCGTAGCGTCGTGTAGGCGCCGAGTGCTTCATCTGGGCCCGACAAAGGTTGGCCGTTGACGCTTTCGAGCACATCGCTGTTCTTGATGCCGAGCTTCGTCAGCAACGTACCTGGCCGTATCCCCCGGATCTCCATGCCGATCGACTTACCCCCCTCCATCTTTGGAGCGACCGCCGCAATCCCGATCAGCTTGCCGGCGTTATCGAGCACCTTGTTCATAAGCGTGCGCTTGATGTTGTAGGTGGTCTCGTTCACCCTTTCGATGCCTTCCGCGAGCTCCTTTTCGCTTAGGCCCGCATTTCGAGCTGCCCTCGCTCTCATGCGCCTTTTCTCATCATCGGCTTTCTTTTGGCCCGGCTCCACGTCCCTTGGTTTCTTGAACTGGACTGCAACTGCTGGGGCCTTCTCATCAAACATGGCGAGCCTGCACAAGGCACCGGAACCCGATTGCAGAAACACGCTGTCGGAATGAATCGCGCGGATTGTGGAGTCCTCGACCTTCGAAGGGCCCTGATACAGGACCGCTTTTCGGTCGGAGCCGACAATGACCGCGAGCGAGCGTTCAAAATCACCTGGCACGACCGCAGTTCCCATCAATCGCATCGTCGAGGCACAACGATTGACAGCCTCGCCATCCTCGAGGATGAGCTCGCCGTCGACGAGCGCTCCCTCCGTCACTGGGGCCTGTGTCAGGTCTCCGAGCTGCGAGTTGAAGATGTTGCGCCTCAAAATGACCCCCGGATCATGCCGGTTCTTCACGAATGTCGGGGCCGTCCTCGATCGGGTTCGGGCAGGCTGCACCTCTTGGTCCCCGTCCAGAACCTTGGCCCCGATCAGGGCAGTAGCCCCTTCAGCTAGAAAAAACGCGCAAAGCGCCAGGGTCGCGAGCACGACGCCACTCTTGAACCGGTTGTCTCTTGCCGTTGCCACCGTGTACTCAGCTTAGCCTACAAACAGACCCGACCATCGGTTATAGTCCCGCGCCCGGAGCGTGCGCCATACCAACGGCAGATGCGTTCGTTTAGCCTCAGATGTCGTTCTTGGAAAGCACACATGAACATCTTTAGCCGGCTTTTCAGCCGGATTTTCCTCGATTCTTGGCGGGAGGCAGAAGCCCAGGCCGACACCGCTCGGAGCGAACGATTTGATTGGCGCCCGATCGTGGTGCTCGTCACTACAGCCATCACCCTGACCCTCGCCCGCTACTACGGCGGCGCGAGTACCTTTTCGAGCTTGATTCCCGACGGGCGGAAAGCCTATGCGAAAGAGGATTGGGATTTGATGATTCGAGCCTGGTGGACTTTCGTCCGATGCATCACGTACGTGGTGATCCCGGTCATCACGATCTGGCTAATGCCTGGCGAGCGCGTGCGGGACTACTTCATTTCGTTTCGCGGTTTCATCAAGCACATGTGGATCTACATCGGCCTCTACCTGCTCGTGCTTCCGTTCGTGCTCTTCGTATCCCAGTTCGATTCTTTTCAGCACACCTATCCTTTTTACAAGTACGCCAATCAATCGTTGGGGCACTTTCTTCGCTGGCAGGCGTTGTACGCTCTCCAGTTCATGGCCCTCGAGTTCTTCTTCCGTGGTTACATGCTCAAGGGGTTGAGTCACAAGTTTGGCTATGGTGCGATCTTCGTGATGATCGTGCCCTACTGCATGATCCACTACCCGAAGCCTATCCCCGAAACCCTCGGTGCCATCCTTGCTGGCATCGCCCTCGGCACCCTCGCGATGCGCCTCCGCTCGATCTGGGGGGGCGTCGTCATTCACGTCGGGGTCGCCATGACGATGGACTGGCTCGCCATCGGCTATTGCCCACCCCCCGGCGAAGGCCCCTGCAAATAGGGGACAGTCCCCTTTTCTTGACGTAAAATAAGGTTGCAAAAAAAGGAATCGTATTCTAGCCTCCAAGGGCTCGATGTCACAAGCCGCGGCCAGAGCCCGAAGCGCCAAGACGACGATGTATCGCTCGCTGATCGTGGACGCCGCCGAACGGCTGTTCGCATCGCGCGGTTACGAAGGGGCGAAGATCCAAGACATCGCGGCGGAGTCTGGGCTGTCCCTCGGCACGCTCTACTCCGTGTTCGAGGGCAAGTCCGACATCTTGGATGCCGTCCACGACGATCGCCTCGGCCAGCTGTTTCAGCTCGCCGGTAGAGCGCTCGGGACCCACGACAAGGCCGCAACCCGCTTGAGGCAAGGGAATCGAGTTTTCATATGCTGGCTGACGGAGCACCCCGACTATCTTCGCATTCATCTCCACAGCAGTGGTGCGTGGGCATCCAATCCGCAGGAGGTCGGGGAAGGGCTGGTCAGCGCATGGCAACGTGGCATCGGTTTGATCGCGCGCGTCATCGAAGAAGCGATGTGCGACGGCGATGTCTTCGAAGGCGATCCGGTGATCCAGGCGCGCCTCATGGTTGCCATCCAGCAGGTGTTGATCTCGGCATGGGTCGAGGCAGGCATGAAGGTCGATGCGGACGACCTGGCCGATGAGGTGGAGCAGCAGCTCGAACGAATTCTCATCAAGGGGAACGGATGACGACGACTGCACGAGCCCGTACCACAGCGTCCACCGTGCTCAGGAAGCCCCCTCGACTCGAGGGCGGGTTTCCTTTCATCGGCCACACCATCGATTTCGCACGCGATCCGGTGGGTCTCCTGCAGCGGGCGTACGACGAATGCGGACGGGTGGCCCAGTTCAAGCTGTTTGGCAAGAGCGTGACCCTTTTCACGGGGCCGGAGGCTCACGAGTCACTCTTCCGGCTTCCCGACGAGGTGTTGAGCCCCACTGAAGCCTACAAAATGATGATTCCCGTCTTCGGCAAGGGGGTCGTTTACGACACGACTCCAGAGCGAATGTACGAGCAGTTGCACATGATGCACCCCGCCCTTCGCCAGAACCGCATGCGAACGTACACCGACATTATCGCCGACGAAACCAACCAGATGATCGCGGACTGGGGCGACACCGGTCAGATCGAGGTCTGCGGGTTTTTTGGAACGTTGACGAGCTTCACGTCCAGCCGCTGCCTTCTCGGGGAAGAGTTTCGAAACGAGATGAGCGAAGAGTTCGCACGAGTATACGCCGATCTTGAAGCGGGGATCGTGCCCATCGCGTACATCAACGCGCATTTGCCCATTCCAGCGTTTCGAAAGCGAGACGCTGCCCGGAAGCGACTCGGCGAGATGGTCTCGACCATCGTCGAACGACGCAGAACGAGCGGCATTTCCGGCGAGGATTTCACCCAGACCTTGATGGAGTCGAAATACTCGGATGGGTCGATGCTGACCAACCACGAGATCACCGGGATTCTGATCGCCAACATGTTTGCGGGCCATCACACGAGCTCGGTCACGACCGCATGGTCGCTGCTCGAGCTGTTACGCGCGCCCGATTATTACGCCAAGGTCTGTGCAGAGGTGCGCGACCGCTTCGCCGACAGCGAGGAGTATGGCTTCTCCGCCATGCGCGACCTCGAGAGGACCGAATGGGCAATCAAGGAGGCCCTACGCATTCATCCTCCGCTCTTCATGCTCTTCCGGGCTGCGATGCAGGACTGCGAGATCCTCGGTTATCAGATCAAGAAGGGTGACTGGGTGTCGGTGTCGCCGATCGTCGCCCACCGCGAAGACGCGGTGTTCCGGAACGCTCTCGAATACGACCCCGAGCGCTATGGACCGGGCCGCGAAGAGGACCGGGTGCCATTCGCCTACGTGTCTTTCGGTGGTGGTCGCCACAAATGCTTGGGCAATGCTTTTGCGCTCTTGCAGATGAAGACCATCATGGCTGTCCTGCTCAACAACTACGACTTCGAGCTCGTCGGCGACCCGATCACTACCGACTTCGAACGCGTCGTGCTCGGGCCCAAGCCCCCGATCCACGTGCGCTACCGCAAGGGTCAGAGAGGATGAGATGATGCCCGCGTTCCCGCGTGAAGAGCTCGAAGAAATGATGAAGCGGTGGCTCGAAGCAAACCGCAACGCCGAACGGGAGGGCGACTGGAGCACCCATCTCGGCGCTCACTATACCCACGACGCCGTCTACCGCTGGAATGTCGGTCCAAACGAGGAGTTTTGGGCGCGCGGCCTTCAGGAGATCAAAGAGGTCGCACTCGGTTATCACATGCGTGGATTCGAGGAGTGGGCGTATCCCTACGAAACCGTTTTGATCGACGACAAACAGGGGCAGGTGGTTGGATTCTGGCGACAGGTCGCTCCTTTCAAGCGGCCGGACGGCACGGACTATGAGATCTCTGGGGTGGGCGGTTCGTGGTTCAAGTACGCAGGCGACTACAAGTGGAGCTGGCAGCGCGACTTCTTCGATTTTGGTAACACGAAAGCGGTCTTCTTCGAGCTTGCGGGGGCCGGACATCTCAACGCGACGATCAAGGAGAAGATCCACCGCCAGGCAAAAGGCGAGATGCTGCCAGGCCACGAGCGTATCCGTAAAGAGCCCGGCAGGTTGGAAAAGCTGAAGAATTTTCAGGCGCTCGTACGAATCGCGTTGTTTGGATAGCTACGACCGATGGCGCGTTGGTTTTCCGAGAACCCGAGTAAGGCGTGGGGCGAAAAGTTTTTTCTGATCTATTCACCGATCTGGATGGCCCTGATCGGCCTGGTGATGGCTCTCGGCATCACCAACCGTATCGAGGAGTGGGGCTTCTTCATCACTGGGTTGGCTGTGGCACTTCCTTTGATGGTCGTGCCAGCACTGATTCGTGACGAAAGACCACTCGGTAGAGCCTGGTACCAGACGTATTGGTTCAAGGCGAATCTCTACATCGCGATCTTCAGCTTTGCCGCAAACTACTTTGGCTCGGAGTACTTCTTCGACATTCTCGGCATGGTCTACGACTACCCGATGATCGAGCTCAATCTCGATGCCACACTCGTAGGCTCGGGAGAACAACGCGTCCCGATAGTCATGTATCTCCTGACCCAAGCGTTCTTCATGACCTATCACACCACGGCGATCATCGTGTTACGCCGACTCCGCACCTCGAGGCTTCCCTTCGGCACGATCATGTGGCCGGTGCTAGTCGTCGTTGTCGCCTATTCTTGGGCGTGGATCGAGACACGGGCGATGGCAAACCCGTTGATCGCCACTCAGTTTCACTACAAAGACATCGACCGCATGCTGGCCTACGGATCGCTTTTCTATTCGCTCTACTTCATCGCGAGCTTTCCGATTTTCTATCACTTGGACGAGAAGCCGAGCACGAGCTGGAGCTTGACGATGACGGCGGGGGCGGCTTGCACGGCGGGCCTCATCATGTTGTTTCTGTTGGACTTCGCTGCGGCGATCTTCGGCCCGATCTGAAAAAGGGGACTGTCCCCTTTTTAGAGGAATAGGGTGTACGAGTCGTTCAGGATCATTTGGATGCTGAGGGCGAGGCCCCAGAGTGGAAAGATGAACCAGAGGCCGTTGCTCGTGCCGATGAACAACGCCAACGTGCCCGGGGAGTGGCCTTTGTGTCGCCCGGCGTTGAAGAACTGAAAGAAGTAAACCACGGTTCCGTAGAACATCTGCCAGAACATGATCACGCCGATGATGCCGAGGATGCGCGCGGGCATGAGCTCGAACGTCATGCCAAAGGCGAAGAGTGTCGCGAAAATCGGGGTAGACCAGCCATTGCCGAAGTCGATGTTGAAGCCGAAGGAGCTTCGGCTCGCATAGCCTGGGTCGAAGAGCGCATAGCTCGACCAAACTTCGGTCCACTGCCTGAACGAGAGCAGCCTCAACACCGGGATGCGCTTTTGAAACATCTCGCTGAAGCGATCGGCTTCGCGCCCACGATATGCGTCTTTGGTGGCCTCGTATTCGTCGCGGATCTGGTCGCGGCAGACGAAGAGACCGATCTCCCAGAAGTTCACCAGAAGGTTCACCATCAAAAAGAAGATCAGGCCGATTTGGTGGACGTTGTACGTCTCGCGCACGGTCCGGTGCAGCCAGATGTGAAACAAGGTGCCGCCGACGATGAAGGCGATCATGAAAGTCCACGCCGGGATCGCGAGCCCGCGCGCCTGTTCCTGGTCGCCGTCGACGGCGAGCGTGGTTTGAAGGTCAGATTCCATTTGGCTTGCGAAAGTGCCGTTTCCAGCTCGATTCTGCAAGCAGCAACGGGGCCGGGGAGCGATGCAGAACCGCGAGCAGGCTCACGCCCCCTTGGAAGCCCTTAGAAACGCCGGCCATTCGCCCCCGCCATGAAGAAGGATGGTGGCGCCGGTGACGTAGCTCGCAAGTGGCGAAGCGAGGAAGAGGCACACATCGGCGATGTCTCGTGGGAGCGCCATCCGTCCCATCGGCGCGGTCTTCTCGATGGCCTCTCGGACCTCTCCCTCGCCGAAATGTAGCTCTGCCTTCTCGGTAAGAATCATCCCAGCCGCCACCGCATTGACGCGAACCTTGGGCGCCCACTCCACCGCGAGCGATGTCGTCAAGTTGAGCAGCCCGGCTTTGGCTGCTCCATACGCGGCCGTCTCGGGTGAGGGACGGAGGCCGCTTACGCTTCCAATGTTGATGATGCAGCCGCCATCATCTTGCTGCTGCATGACGGCGTTTGCCTTCTGAGCGAAGTTGAGGGGCGCGGTCAAATTGAGATCGATGATCGCAGCTGAAAACCGAGGTGAAGCCGTTGCTGCATCTGCGGGAGGAGAACCGCCCGCGTTGTTGATGAGCACGTCGAGGCGGCCATGGCGTGTCGTCGCCTCCTCGATCACCCGGTCGAGGTCTTCGAGCTCGCGCACATTCGCGGGAATGAAGAGCGCCTCGCGGCCGTCTACCGCGATCGGTGCCCCGGGCTGGTTACGCGCACAGATGATCACGTGGGCTCCCATCTCGAGGAATCGAAGTGCGATCCCTTTCCCAGCGCCCATCGTGCCGCCCGTGACGACGACTACCTTCTCTCGAAGGTCCAGGAGCTCCTTCATGGTTTCCTTTCTCCGTGCGAGACTGTAGCGACGTACTATGCTCAGCGCGGAGGCAAAGCAAATGAGCCGCGTGTTGCAGTTGGGGTACCTGGTCTTCGAGGTGAGCGACCTCGCTGCATGGAGGGACTTCGGCACGAAAATCCTGGGCCTCGAGATCGTCGGCGACAGGGGCCAGCAGGGCTTCGGACTGCGCATGGACGAGCATTTTCAGCGCTTTTTCATCCAACCAGGGGCCGCGGACGACCTCGCCGCGGTAGGTTGGGAAGTCGAAGGCCCTGAAGCGCTCGAAAGCATCGTCGGGCGTTTGGAAGCCGCCGGCCACGAAGTGATACGCGGCACAGCCGAAGACACCGCACGTCGAAACGTCGATGCGCTCGTTCGGTTCGAAGATCCGGCGGGCAACCCATGCGAGCTCTACCATGGTCCGAAGATGGCAGACGAGCCCTTCGTCTCGGAGGTCGTTCGCTCGGGATTCGTCGCTAGCGCGCAGGGCCTCGGCCATGTGGTTGTCGCCTCCAAGAACGCGGAGGAGCACGAAGCCTTCTATGCGAACATGCTCGGGCTCAGGCTGAGCGACTACATCCGCTGCGAGTACTTCGGCCACAAGATCGACGTGACCTTCATGCACGCCAACCCGCGACACCATTCGTTCGCCTTTGGCGAGGGGCACGGCAAGCGCATTCATCACTTCATGGTCCAGGCACGAGCGATGGATGAGGTAGGGCTCTGCTACGATCGCTTCCTGTTCTCTGGCGGGATGGTGCACCAAACCCTCGGACGTCATCCTAACGACAAGATGTTCTCGTTCTACGGGTACACCCCTTCGGGGTTCCACTTCGAGTTTGGCTACGGTGGCGTCGAGGTCGACGACGAGACATGGGAGCCCACCACGCATGGCATCGTGAGCGAGTGGGGGCACCATCCGCCGCAGCTTCTGACTAAGGCCTACCGCGACGCGAAACGAGAGCGAGAAAAGAAAGACTGACGATGACGGCTCACGCGAACAAGCCGCTGCGCGTGATCCAATGGGGAACTGGCAACACCGGGTACCGCGCCCTGCGCGGCATTGTGAGCCATCCCGACCTCGAGCTCGTCGGGGTCCATGCGCACTCGGAGGACAAGGTCGGCAAGGATGCCGCCGAGCTTTGTGGCCTCGACAAAATGACTGGGATCATCGCCACCAACGACGCCGGAGCCCTCTTGTCGATCGATGCCGATTGTGTCTGTTACATGGCGATTGGCGAGACCCGGGTTTACGAGGCGCTCGATGACTGGCTAAGAATCTTGAGCTCGGGAAAGAACATCGCCAACACGGCCGTAGTGTCGATGGTCTATCCACCGTTTGCTAGCAAGAAGCTCACCGGCCCGCTCTCTGAGGCCTGCGCCGCAAATCACGTCAGCTTTTTTACCTCTGGTTTCGACCCGGGTTTCACGGGAGACCTGATCCCGCTGATCCTCACGGCCGGGTGTGAGCGTGTCGATTCGGTGCGCGTGGCGGAGATAATGGACTACTCGACCTACGCAGACCCGAGCTTCACCGGCGAGTTCTTTGGCTTCGGCCACCCACTCGATTTCAAAGCCCCGATGTTCTACCCGGGCGCCATGAAGGCCGGCTGGGGCAGCGTGATCGAGCTCGTCGCCGACGCGTTGGGCTTCGAGCTCGACGAGATCCGCGAAGACAGCGAGCGTGCGCCCGCACCGGAATCGTTCAACACCGACATGGGCGTCATCAAGAAGGGCATGTGCGCCGGCGTGCGTTTCGAGGTTCGAGGGATCAGCGATGGTCGCCCGGTCGTGATTTCGTCCCACACGCAGCGCCTGCGGGGAGATATCGCGCCACATTGGGAGCGGCTGAGTGGCGACAAGTCCGGATACCGCATCGAGATCAAGGGCTCCCCCGAGTTCAACTGCGAGATCGATCTCAAAGGCGACGACGGGGATCACAACACCGGTATCGTCACGGGAACGGCGATGCGGGTCGTCAATGCGATCCCTGCAGTTTGTGCGGCCGAGCCCGGCGTGCTGTCGATCCTCGATCTGCCCCTCTACACCGCCCGTGCGCGACCTTAGGAGGCCATGGTCAAACGGGAAGCCCCACTCCCTATCGGTGACGAGGTGATCGAAACCCTGCAAAATGCCGACGTTCGCTGCGAATGACCTCATCATCGCGCATTGCGGATGAGTCGTGCGGCGCGATAGCCGATCAACATGCTCGGCGCGTTGAGCGCTGAAACCGGAGTCCAGGGGATCACCGATGCATCGGCTACTCGGAGGCCGGTCACGCCCCGAAGACGCAGCTCCGTATCCACCGCGTCGGAATCGCACACCCCCATGCCACATGATCCGGCAAAGTGATAGGTCGTGATCGTGTTCTTGCGTACGTACTTTGCGATGGCCTGATCGCTCGTTACCCGCTTGCCCGGCATCAGCTCTTTTGCGCCCCATGCCGTGAGGCTCGTTGCGTTGCCGATCCGTCTAGCGACGCGAACTCCCTCGATCATCGTGTCCATGTCCTCTTCGTTGGAGTAATAGGCGGGGTCGATCAGCGCTTGCTCAGTCACGTGCGTCGATTGCAATCGGAGTGTGCCGCGGCTCTTGGGCTTGCCCAGAATCAAGATGATCCCGAACATGCGATCGGTAAAACGCTGGAGCGCACCGACTTTGAACGCCGCGCCGATCATGCCGCGGACCATCGCCCTCGAACGCGGTCCGTAGAACCCGTGAGGAATGACTTGCGGTGGAAGCATGCGCTGCGCCATCTGCTTCATGGCGGAGGGTGCCGGCCAATAAACGTAGCACGTGTCGCTTTGTGAAGGGGGAAGGTCACTGTCCTGATTGGTTCGATAGAAGCTGTAGAGCTGAGGGTAGAAGCAATCGATGTGTCTACTCGCTTTGAAGAAGATCGGGACATTCGGATGATCGTGAAGGCCACTTCCAACGCAGGGACGGTCGGCCACGATCGGAATGTCGAACGCGCGTAGGTGCTCACTCGGCCCGATGCCTGAAAGAAGCAGAAGCTTCGGAGTTTCGAGCGCCCCGGCGCACAAAACGATTTGTCGCTCGGCCGCGGCACGCTTCAACTCTCCTTCGTGCTCGAACTCGACAGCCCGCGCGCGTTTGTCCGACGTGAAGACGACCCTGTGAGCGCGTGCTTCGGGCAGTACGGTGAGGTTCTCGCGCGCTCCCGCATCCTTGATGAAGGCCACGTAAGAGCTTCGACGCTCATCGCCTTCGTACGACATCCATTCGTAGCCGATGACATTGCTCATGTTGCCATCGTTGAGGTCTTCCTTGCGTTCGAACCCGTTTTCCTCAGCCGACGCGATGCAGGCTTCGGTCCACAGGGTGGGAGGTCGCTGATGCGGGCGGAGGATCTCTTCGATCGCTTCGAAATCGGCGAGGTTGTCGTCCCAATGCCACCCGTCGGGCCATTGCGCGTAGTCTTCGCGAGCCCCGCGCGTGTAGACCATGCCGTTCACCGATCCGCTCCCGCCCATCACCGTTCCAGTGCCTGCGAACACGCGCTGCTTGGCAGCGTGATCTTGGGGCACGGAAAAGCGTTCTCCCATCACGGCGTCATTGATGAACGCCTCCTTGTACCCGCTAGCGACCAGCGTCTCGGGGTGTTCCTCCGCGGTCGGGCCTGCTTCGAGCAAGAGCACCCGCGCACGCGAGTCCTTTGCAAGCTCGGCCGCGACGATACAACCGGCGGAACCGCCGCCGACCACGATGTAGTCGAAGGCGTCGCTCATGGCTTACGACTAAGCAGCTTCACCAGTCCGCGCCACCGTCGCGCCAATCCTCGTCCGTAGACCAGGTCGATGACCCCGCTAAACGTGCCGTAGAGCTTCGGAGGGACCGGGAACAATTTGTTGGCTCGGTTGATCGGGAGTCGATCGTCGATGACCGCTTTGATGTTGCACATCGATCGCAGCCCCTCTCGCCCGTTCATCCGCCCGTAGCCCGATGCTTTGACACCGCCGAACGTTAGGTCCTGAGCCATGTAGGTGATCCCGCCAAACTCGTTGATCGCACTCATCCCCGCTTCGAGCTGCGATGCGATTTTCCGGGCGCGAGAACGATTCTTCGAGAAAACGGAAGACGAAAGCCCGTAAGAAACGCCGTTTGCGATCTCGACCGCCTGTTCGTCGTCGCGAACGCGCATGAGAAGCATGATCGGGCCAAACACTTCGTCTCGTGCGATTTCCATGTCGGGCGTGACATCGGCGAGGATCGTCGGCTCGAAATAGTCGCCTTGGTCCGTGAGCGTTCGCTTGCCGCCAGCCACCAGACGTGCCCCTTGGGCGATCGCCCCGTCGACCGCTTTTTCGATGATCTCGAGCTGAAGCGGCGTGACGATCGCGCCAACGTCGACAATCGCCTCGCGGCCGTTGCCCTGTCGAAAGCCTCTGACGAGCTCAGCGGCACGCCTTTCGAAGGCCTGGTAGATGGCGTCATGCACTAGGAGCCGCTCGGAGGCGACGCAGTTCTGACCGCAGTTGACATAGCAACCGGCGAGCGCGGCATGAACCGCCTGTTCGAGATCAGCATCGTCGCATACGATGAAGGCGTCCTTCCCGCCGAGCTCCATCACCACCGGTGTCGTGCGCTTTGCGCTGCCCTCGATGACGCGTCGTCCATTTTCGACCGAGCCGATGAAGACGATTGTATCGACCGCGGAGCGGACAAGTGCGGCGCCCGTCGCCCCATACCCTTGCACCGACTGAATCAGGTCCGGATTGTGTCCGGCCTGTTCGATCACTCCTCGAAACGCTTGGATGAATCGTGCGCTCGACCAGGCCACCCACTCGGAAGGCTTGATCACAATCGCATTGCCAGCCATCAACGCTGGAATGATCGGGTTGACGATGTTCTGAAATGGGTAGTTCCAAGGAATGATCGAAGCAACGACACCGAGTGGATGGAATTCGAGTCGCGCCTTTTTGTGCACGAGCAACCCGGATGACACTCGTTCAGGGCGAAGGTGTCTCTCGCCGTTGTTGATCATCCACCGAAACTTCTCGCAGGTGGTCCAGATCTCTCCGATGAGTGCGTTTTCGCGGGTCTTGCCCGAGTCGCGTTGAATGGTCAGGCAGATCTCGTCTTTGTTGTCGACGGTGTACGCCAGCAACCTGCGCAACACCGCGCGCCGCTCTTCAAAAGAAGTCTGGCGCCAGTCGCGTTGGGCTACTTTCGCACGCGCGACTGCGGCGTCGACATCGGCAGGGGTGTCGATGCGAATGTCACCGAGTCTTTCTTTAGTCGCGGGGTCGACGCAAGGGATGTGGGTCGGCTTTTCGGCGGCTGCCGCTCCGCGCTGCACGTGCACCGGAACAGTCATCTTGATTTTCGCGTAGCATTCGCTTCGACGATGTCAACGCCGGTGGAAGCCCTCGGTACTCAGTCGAGAGTAATGCCGTACCTTCGACAGTAGTCGGCGAACCGCTCGCGGATGAGGTCGAGCTCGATCCCAAAATCTTCGAGCTCGTAGCGATGCGCGCCATGCTTTCCGTGCGGATTGTCGGCCACAAACCTTCGCATGCGGCTTTCGGCTTCGTCCGACCACGGAATGCCGAAGTGCTCGTACGCCCGTGCGAGCGCAGCAACCGGATCGGCGATCACCTCTTCAAACTGAATGTCCATGAATTGGTCGCTCTTGTCCGCGTGCCGATCGCGCACTTTCATCGCGTGGTCGAGCGACTTGGCCCACCACTCGAGTTGCTCTGGGCCGACCTTCTTCGGATCGACTGCATCGGTGACGATCCCCCTGACGGTGTAGACCAGGCTCGCAAGCGATGGGATCGTCTTCGCAGGATCTCGGTGCGTGAAGATCAGCCGGGCATCGGGATACTCGTCGAGCAGGGCATCGAGGGTTGCGAGGTGTACGGGGCTCTTCAGCACCCACCGATCCTTCATGTGGCGACTTTGAAGGTGCTCTAGAAAATGCCGATGGTAGGTGTAGGCCGGTGCTGCATCCTGCTCGTCGACCCAGTCTTGATAGCTCGGCACATTGAACGCGATGCTCGCCTGAGGGCTCAGCATGCTGTGTGCCAGGATCGGCATGCACTCTTGGGGAAGCTCGGCGCCCACCTCGTGAATCGACGCCAACGAAGGTGCCATCGCATCCATCTGGCCGAAGTACCTGCGCGCCTTTTCGATGCGAGTATCGGTCGCACAAGTCGCGGTCTCCGGTGGTGGGTTGGGAAACTGGGTTTCCCAGCCGAGTGGCGCTCGGTTCGCTGGATCCTGGGCGAGAAGGTTGAACAAGATGGTGGTCCCAGTCCGAGGGAAACCAACGATGAAGAGGGGCCGGTCGATCGGCACGCCTACGATCTCCGGATGCCGTGCACGATGCCGGTAAATGCCGAAGCGACTCTCTAGGGCCATGGTGAGCGATTGGCGGCAGGCCACTCGACCGATCCACGTCAGCTGTGCCTCACGATCGACCATATCGAGAAAAACCGGAAGCGCCTCCAAGAAGCCGTCGTCGCCAAAATGATCAGACTTGGCTTTGCGTGCAGCGGTGCGGATGATGCTGTTCGGTTCGAGCGACGGCCAGCGGGGCGCCATCACGCCTCCGATCCTGTTCAGCAGGCGGATGAAGCGGGTGCGATGTGGCGGCGGGGCTGACACTTGGGACCGACGCGCGGCAGAAGCTCGGTGTCCCACCGGGTTGCGTCGCGTAGCACGCTCCGCCATAGCCGGCAAAACGTGGAGCACGCATGAAAGGTGATGAGAAACCCGCAAAGGTTGCGATCGTGACCGGGGCTTCCTCCGGCATCGGCGAGGCGACTGCCCATTGTCTCGCCGAGGCGGGCTTCACGGTGGTGCTCGCTGCCCGACGCAGAGCCTTACTCGATCAAGTCGCCGAAGAGATAACCAAGAAAGGTGGCAAAGCGCTGAGCGTGCCGACCGATCTCAGCGACGCACAGGCCACTTCGGCGTTGGTGAGAAAAGCGCTCGAGGAGTTTGGGCGCGTCGACGTGTTGGTGAACAACGCGGGGTACGGACCGCCGTACGCGCTCGAGCAACTCGATCGGCAGGCCTTGCGGCACGTCTTCGACGTCAACCTGCTATCGGCGATGCAGTTGATCGGCGAACTGACACCGGTGATGCGAGCGCAGGGCGGGGGCCGCATCATCAACATTGGATCGCTTGCACGATACGTGGGCGCACCGATTGCGGCAGCGTATGCGGCCACGAAAGGGGGCATGGAAGCAATGACGGCGTGCATGCGGCTCGAGCTTGCTCCTTGGAACATTCGTCTCAGCCTGGTGGTCCCCGGCTTCGTCGACACGCCGACGTTCGACACCGCGCGCGAGGCGGGGCAGCACCTTCGCGATGATCCCGAAAATCCTTACCGCAAGCTGATGACAGACCTCGACGAATTCGCGAAGGAGCAGCTCAAGAGCGCGGCCTCTCCGGAAGACGTGGGCAAGGTGGTCGTGAAGGCTGCAACCGCAGATGCGCCCAAGACTCGATATTTCGTGCCTCGGGCGGCGCGTACGACGGCTCGCATGTTTGGGATGATGCCGGACCGACTGGCCGACCGAATCTTGCTCAAGATGTACAAATGGGGGCCGTGGGCGTGACCGAGGCGACGAAGAGAGTGTTCGTCACGGGAGCCGCAAACGGAATCGGTTCTGCGATCACGCGCCTTTGTCGTGAAGCGGGGCATTCGGTCGTTGCCACGGACATCGATTCGGAGGCTCTCACACGGCTTCGCACCGAGCTTCCTGGCATCGAGACCGCAACTTTGGACGTACGTGACCTGAAGATGTGGGAGCGCGTCGTCGGCGAGGTTGAGACTCGCGGCGGACCGATCGACGTGTTGATCAACAATGCAGGGGTATGCTTGCCCGGCCGATGTGACCGCGTGTCCGCGGACGACGACCGCGTCACCGTCGAGGTCAACATCATGGGCGTCTTGCACGGGGTGCGAACCCTGCTCCCCCGCTTTCTCGAGCGGGAAAGAGGGCATTTCATCAATGTCGCGAGCATGGCGGCGTTTGCGCCTTCGCCCGAGCTCGCCGCGTATTGTGCAAGCAAGCACGCCATCCGCGCGTACACGCACAGCTGTGCCCTCGATCACCGCCACTCACCGATTCACTGGACGGTGGCCTGCCCGAGCGCCGTCGAAACGCCGATGCTTCAGACCATGCGCGACAAACGTGCCGGCGTCGTCGTTTTTACCGAGAAAGCGATGTCGCCCGACAGGTTTGCACGCGAGGTGATACGCGTGATAGACGAGCCTCGGCGTGAGCTGCTCGTACCGGCGATGCGAGGAAAGCTCATCCGGCTGCTCGGGCTGTTTCCTGGTCTAGTCGCACGCGGGATGGACGACGCCGAAAAGCGCGGCCTCGCAGCCCTCGACCAGCAGCAAAGGGGACAGTTTCCTTTTTCAAAGGGTTAATCCGTGTCAGCTCGGATGAAGTCGCGTTTCGGAATGTCGGCGATCTTGATGACCGAGAGCTCGGGGTCCAAGTCTGTTTCGGCCAGCAAGGTTCGAAGCACGACCTGGCCTCTCCTCCGGCCTTCCGTATCTAGCCAGTTCTTCACGCCCGGGTCTTTCCGGCTTGCGTAGATCCGAAACGAGCCGTCGTCGTCGAACTGCACTTGCCGGTTGTTGAGCGACACTCTGTGATAGCGATAGTCACCGGATTGCAGGAACTGGTTGAACAACTGGCAAGACCAGTAGCGGCACCGCACGTTTTTGCCCTCGATAAGAATCGCCTCGTCGTCAGCGAGCTTGAACGAGGCCCCGACATAGCCGATGCCGGGACCAGGTAGATTGTTGGCGACGACCTTCGGGTCGACCATGTCGACCAGCTCATCTGGCGTGTATTCGTCGTGACGCTCCTCGTCCAGGATGAGACTGCCGTCTGCTGCAATTCGGGTAGGGTTCGCAACGTCCTGATCGTATTCGATCATGTTGAGCGCAACGTACGCCGAGATTCCGAGGGCTGCGTCGAGGGTGTCCTCCATGAATGCGACAATGCGATCGAGTCCTGACGCAACATCATCTGGACTGTACGTGTGCGGAACGGGGACATTTTCAATGCACTGTATCGACATGGCGGCTTGTCTGTACTTCCCATCGTCGACCTCGATCACCGATTCGGGAAAGTATTGACGGATTAGAACGAATGGCTGCTGTCCTTTCAGCTCGAGCCAGTTCTTCGCGTCCTTTGGACGTTTCGCGCTGATGTGGATCGTAGCAACCTGGTCTTCCTCCTCGGTCTCGAAAGCGATGTCCTCATCGATCAGGAAGCTGACCATTTCGCGCATGCCTTCGTCGTCGCTCGCGTAGACGACGGTCGAAAGAAAAAGATCGTCACCACGCCTCACGGTGAGCTCGTACGAATGCGACTCCGCGAGCTTGGCTTCGTGGTAGAGCGTGTCGGTCCCGTCTGCGATGAAGCTTCGCATCGGCGTGAACATGCGCGTCAGCCTCGGGTGCGTCCGTTCGATCTCCATCTCGAGCTCGTGCGCCGCCGCCAACAACGCGACGAGGTAGCGAAACCCCTCGGCGCGCTCTCGCGGACCCTTCGCACCCGTTGGACCGACGATCTTGTCGCCGATCGCCTTCAGTTGATCGGCGAACCGATTGAAAAGGGCCTGGCTACGTGTGATCTCATCAGACATCGGGCACATCGTAGCGCGCGGAACGGCTGCGGAATTGACATTCTGATTTTCTTTATTATCATTCCGAATGTTGATGCCAACAGCAGAAATCGCGCCAAAAGCGCGGAAAAGCCTCAAAGACAAGAAGCGAGACCTCTATCGCGAGGCCATCCTCGATTCGGCCGAGCGTGTGTTTGGCGAGGTGGGTTACGAGGCCACCAAGGTCCAGCGGGTGGCGGCCGAGGCGGGGGTATCGCTGACCACGCTCTACAGCGTCTTCGAATCGAAGTGGGAGATCTACCGGGCCGTCAATCGCCGCCGGCTGAGCGAGGTCATGGTGCTTGCCCAAGGGATTCTCCAAGAGGATGCCCCGTCGATCGAGATGCTGATCGCCGGAACCAGGATGCAGCTCGCGTTCTTCATGAAGCGTCGCGACTTCCTGCGAATGCAGCTCAAAGAAGTCACCGCGTGGTCGACGATCGAGCTTCTTCGAAGCCCTGAGCAAGTAGAGGCGCTCGGCGCTGGCTTGCAGCTTTTCGCCGACATCCTTCGACGTTGCATCGAAGATGGTTACCTGATCGACGACGATCCAGAGCTGATGGCGAGAATCGTAATCGTTTCCCAACAGGTGAGGCTTGCGATGTGGATGGATCGCGGCTGCAAGCAGGATGCCAAGCACGTCACAGATCAGGCGATCCGACACATGCTTCGGAGCTACTGCAGACCCGAGCGGCTCGCCTCGGTGCTCGAATCGGCAGGCCTTGGAGACGCCTCGTGACCGTCGAGCTTCATGAGCTGGAGATTACGGCCGTGACTCGAGAGACCGCGGACTGTGCCTCGTTCGAGCTTTGGGTTCCGCCCGAGCTGCGCGAGGCGTATCGTTACAGAGCCGGGCAGCATCTCACCTTCGAGCTCCCATGGGAAGGTCACGAGGTCACGCGGTGCTACTCCCTGTCGAGCTGCCCAGACCTCGATGAGCCCCTGAAAATCGCCGTCAAGCGAGTCGAAGGCGGTCGCGTCTCGAACTGGATGAACGACAATCTCGCAGTTGGTGACAAGATTCGTGCGAGTGTGCCCGAGGGACGCTTCGTTCTCGACCCTGAGACGCGCCACGGTGCTCCATTGTTTCTGTTCGCAGGCGGGAGCGGGATTACCCCGATCATTTCCCTCCTCAAGAGCGCGTTGGCCACCACCAAACGAACGATCACCCTCGTCTATGCAAACCAGCGCCCCGACTCGGTGATCTACGCAGACGAGGTCGATCGACTCGTCGGGGAGCACTCGGAACGCCTGGTCGTCCACCATCACTACGACTCCGCGAGCGGATATCTCAGCCGCGACGAGTTGCGGTCGCACTTGCATGACACCGACATCGGCGAGTTCTACATCTGCGGTCCAGCTGCGTTCATCGAGCTCGTCGAAGACGCTCTCGACGAAGCAGGCGTGCACGAAGAACTGGTGTACGTCGAGCGATTCGTCTCACCTGCCGATCCCGACCAGGTAGAGCGCGGCCTCGTAGATGTCCAGTCCTTCGAGTCGCCCCCGAAGTTCAGCCTTTGGCTCGACGGCCGGTCGCGGTCGGTTCCCTACGTGCGGGGCAAGACATTGCTCGAATGTGCCCAGGCGGCCAGCTTGAACCCTGGGCACTCGTGCGAGTCCGGTTACTGCGGCTCGTGCATGGCTCACGTCAGGACCGGCCGGGTCTACATGCGAACGCACGAGGCGCTTTCCGAACGAGACATCGCAAGGGGGGTTGCGCTCCTCTGCCAAAGCATCCCGGCGAGCAGCGAGCCACTCGAGCTCGACGCCGATTCCACCTCGTTTCGCACGGCGTCTGCGGTTAAGTCCTCGTACGGCAGGCGTGTTTCGCAGCTGGCGGCGGCCGCGGTGTTCGCGTTCATGGTCGCCGGCACGCTAGTTCTCAGATTGGTGCACTAGGTTTACAATGAATGTACAGGCATCCCAATGAAGGTCCTCATCGTCATTCTCGCGAGCTACGCTTCAGCCGGCCTCGCGATCGCGCTCTTGCTCTACGCGTACCGCTCCAAGCGCGCACAAGAGTTCCTGATCAGCGACGATCCACACCGATCGGCAACCGATCGTGAGCTCCGCTCTAGGGTCATCCTGAACACCACGGTCTCGATCACCTTGATCTTCTCAGTGATGTACGGCCTAGGCGACTACCTCTATTACGATCATGCCATCCCCGCTTGGCGCTTCGCTCTCGAAGCCGCGACTGTCATCTTGCTATACGACTTCGGGTACTACTTCATGCATCGATTCCTCTTCCACGAGTGGAGAATCCTCCGCGGGGTCCATTCTGTGCATCATGCCGCCCGCAATCCTCGCGTCATCGACAGTCTGCTGCTTCATCCGATCGAGACTTTCATGGGGCTCTCGTTGTTCTTCGGCTCGGTCGCGCTCGTGGGCGGCGTGCATCTCTACACACTTGCATTGTTGTTCATCACGTACACCGCCTTCAACATTCTGAACCATGCCGGCGTCGACATTCCGCGCTTCCCCGTCAGGACTTTGGGCATCCTCGCGGCCAAACACGACCGGCACCATCACAGCATGATCTCCGGCAACTACGCGTCGATCACGCCACTGCCCGACATCATCTTCGGCACCGTGGAGTAGACCATGACGGTCAGCTTGGTTACGGGCGCCTGCGGGTTCGTCGGCGCCGAGATCGCCCGCGCCCTCGAGGCTCGCGGCGACGAGGTCATCGCGATCGACTTGGCGGAGGAATGCCCCGTCCAGGGGGCCGAGTACCGACGGATCGACATCACCGACAAGGCCGCTGTCATGGAGGCCTGCAAGGGTGTGGACACAATCATCCACAACGCCTCGATCGTGCATACCAAGCAGAACAAGAAAGACTTCGTGTGGGCGGTGAATCTAGGCGGCACCAAGAACATGCTCGAGGCTGCCCAGCAACATGGCGTCAAACGGTTCGTGTACATCAGCTCAGGGAGCGTCGTCTACGAGGGAAAGGACATCGAGAACGGCGATGAAAGCTTGCCGTACTCGTCGGTTTCGCAAGCGCCCTACGCCGACAGCAAGATCGCCGCGGAAAAGTATGTCCTTTCTGCGAACAGAAAGGGTGGAGTCGCGACCACGGCGCTCAGGCCCCACGTCGTCTTTGGCCCCGGTGACCGACGCTTCATGCCGGCCCTTCTCAACCAAGCAAGATCGGGACGGCTGCGCGTTCAGGTAGGTCGAGGCGTTTGGCTCTCGGACTACACCTATGTGACTAACCTGATCGATGCGGTGATCCTCGCCGACGAAGCGCTGGCCAACGACGGCCTCGAGAGCGTAGCCGCCGGGCAGGCTTATTTCATTACCAATGGCGAGCCGATGCCGTTTTGGGACTTCGTCCGGAAGGTCGCAGCACGCCTCGGGTTCCCCCCGATCAAGTATCGCGCACCCAAGTCGCTGGTCTACGCAATCGCTGCTGTGAAAGAGGGCATCGACACGCTAAAAGGGGGCACGTTGAATGCAGAAGACGGTCTCACGCGCTTCGCGATCCGGTACATGTGCACGCACCACTACTTCAGCATCGAAAAAGCTCGCCGAGACCTCGGCTACAACCCGTCCGTCAGCGTCGATGAAGGCATCGAGCGCACCTGTCAGCACCTAGAAGCCACCGGCGCCGTCTAAGAAGGACAGTCCCTTCTTTGCTCACGTGCCTGATGTGACCTTTGGGATCTTCTTGTTCGCGTCGGTAACCAGTCGCTGCGGCCAGCGTTCGCTCGACTCTATGTTCGTATAGCCGTAGCCCGCCCAACCGTAAGCATGGCTTCGTTGGAACTGACTCGGGCTCATGCCCATCGATTGGAGGATGTTGGACAGCCACTGATTGTAAAGAATCCCAGGTCGACGCTGCGCGTGAATCGCGCTGTTACCTGAACTAGTGCCGTTCATCTCGGCGCCGTCGCGATTGCGCAAGTCGAAGTAGTGGCCCGTGTTGAAGTAGCCGTTTACGCTACCCGCGGTCACGACAGGGATTTGGTCCGCCGAGTGGGTCCTAATCCCTGACTCGTGCGCCCACATGACCATGCCCTGGTCGAGAAGCGATGTGCCGTCTCCCGCGTCGATGTCGTCGAGCCTCCCGATGAGGTCGGTGAAAGCTTCGCGGTAGAAGTTGTTGTTGGCCGTCACCAGCGTGTCTTGCGGATGCTCGGGAAGATTTCCCTCAGCAGCCCAGCGGCTCCGGGTGAAGATTGCGCGGTGCGCGATCGGCTCGTGCCACTGCTCCCAGTCGACGGTGAAGCTCGGGCTTTGGTGGAACGTGTTTTGAACCCGCACGGTTGCGATCCGGCATGCGCCGCACGAAATGGCAGCTGCAAAGACCGCGTTGTAGTCGCGGTGCCATTGCACCAAGTCGCTGTACTGCGGTCTGTACATGTCGCCCGAATCGTCGGTGTTGCCGCGATTCGCGGACTGAGGGTCACACGCCGCTCCCGCGCCGACGGCCTTGGGAACGGGTGTGGCCGCATCGAAACGCCTTGCCAAGTCCGAGACCATGTCCATGTGGTCGGTGAGTCGTGCCTTGTCGTTGGCGCTCAACCGGCGTGCGTCTCCGAACGATCCGTTCACCAGGTTGTTGTAGTGCTCGACGACGCGATTCAAGACGTGCGTCCGTGTTTCGCCAGGCGGCATTGGAAGCGGCGGCGTTGGCGTTGGCGTCGGCGTCGGCGTCGGCGTTGGCGTTGGCGTCGGCGTTGGCGTTGGCGTTGGCGTCGGAGTCGGAGTCGGAGTCGGAGTCGGCGTCGGCGTCGGCGTCGGAGTCGGCGTCGGAGTCGGCGTCGGAGTCGGCGTCGGCGTATCTGGTGGCTGGTACGGAGACATCGTCGAAAGCAGGGTTCGGAAGAGCACGTCGGGGCTCGTGGCAGGTGACATCGCTTGCACCCCGGCGGACCGCTCGATCCAAGAAAGCCCCTCGCCCACGTGCATCGACTTCAAGAAGTACGGATCACCCGCTCCATAGAAGCCTGACCAAGCGGCAAGGACCTGATCGATGGTCGGGACATAGTTAGACACGCTGTCCGGGCCCTGATCCCGCCGCTCGTAGTTGCCGAGCACATGCGCCGTGCTGTGCCCCACATAAAAGGGAATGTCGAGGCCGCGGATCAGCATCATCTTGTCGACAAGGCTTTGCGGCATGTCACCTGAGGGGCATGTGAGCACCGGCGACAGCGCCACTTGCCCGCCCGAAGAGCTCGCTGAAAGACGTCCGTACCGGATCGTGTGATCGCTATAGAGGTTGTGCGAGTTGTTCAGTGCCTGGTCGCCCGGGTACATGTGCTCGGGCCAAACACCGCCATGACCGGTGAGATAAGCCACGAAGAACCGGGGGTCCGGGGCTTGCGCTTTCGCCCGGCGAGGCGCGAGTGAATGAAGGAATGGAATCGAAAGAACGGCGCCGCCGGTACCTAATAGGAAGTGGCGTCGACCCAATTGTCGGACGGGCATTAGGACTCGTCTCCTCTCAGACGTTGCTTGAACGCGGGCATGAAGGCGATCCCCTTAAAGACATCAGCCAGTGGCGCCCCGCTCGTGATCTGTTCGCTCAATGCTTCGATGGTGCCGACATCTCCGCCGTATGCCGGATCGGCAGCGAGGCCGAGCGCGAACCGGACGTAATGTTTCGCGAAGCAACTTTGCAGCTTTCCGCTGTCGAGAAGGTCATTCACCAAGTCCGCTGGGCCAGAGACTACAGTGGCGTCCGACGGGCCTTCGATATAAGGCGTCGCATCGAGCTCGATCGGAACCATCGACACATCACCGTCGACGTCGATGATCATCTCGTCGGTGCGATAACGCCCTAGCGCGTCAAAAGATTCGAGCGGAAACCCGAGCCCATTGATGAACTGGTGACAACCATTGCAATTCGACGGGCTCGTCAGTGCCTCGATGCGATCGCGCGTCGTCATCAGGGTGGTCGCCTCATCTGGTGCCCCGTTGACGTTGGCTGGCGGCGTCCCGAGCTCGTCGCACATGAAGTCCTCGCGAATTCGCACGCCGCGTAAGATCGGGTGCGTGTACACGGTGGCGGCCGAAAGAAGCGCGCCTCGACCTAGTAGTCCCAACCGTTCGGAGGTCGGAAACTCGATAAGCGGCTCGGAACCATCCCAAGTGGGAACCTCGTAGATCGCAGCGAGGTCGCTGGTGCGAGCAAACGATGCATTGCTCGTGAAGAGGTCGTCGAAAGTGCCGGATTTTCGGTAGTACTCGGTCATCTCGAGGACTTCGTCGATCATGTTTTCACGAAGCGCCGGTGAGACGTCATAACCCTCGACGAAGGTCATTTTCTGAGGGTCGAGCGACGCGACTCCGCCGAAGGGGTCGCCTGTGCGATACAGAGAAAGCCACTCGAAAAAGAACCGGTCGAAGGTCGCTCGCGTCCGCGTGTCTGCGTAAATGCGCTCCACCTGGGCCCGATAGCCTGCCTCAGTGAGAAGCGACCCGTCTGCGGCCGCGTCGAAGAGCTCTTCGTCCGGCATCGAGCTCCAGAAGTGGAATGAGAGACGTGAGGCCAACTCGTAGGCGTCGAGCTCGTAGAGCCCGTCCTCGAGTTCGGTACCTTGGTTTTCTACGAAGTACAGAAAGGTCGGCGACACCATCATGGCGACGAGCAGATCGTGGATTGCCTGCGGCGTTGCTGCATAGCTGTTCCCGTCGTCAGCGAATACCGAGTCGAGAAAGAAGCTGCGTTCGTTTTGCGTCAATGGGCGACGGGTCGTCCACAGGCCAAAGGTGTCGATAAAGGTACCGATGCAGGCAGTGTGATCGTCTACAGGTTGGTCGACGCAGTCGCCGAAGAGCGCTTGCCTTCGTAGGTCGTCTTGAACAATCGCGTCTGCGACGGTGACCGCGACGTCGTAGTAGCCGCGAATATGAAGCTCGCCAACGTTTTGCGACATTCGACTGAAGGTCGCGCCCACCAATTCGCCGAAGTCGAGCTCAGATGGGTCGTCGGGGATGATGCCGTACACCGGTTCGACGGCATCGAGTACGGGCTGCGCGTCTCCGCCGAGGAAATGAACGAGGAGGTCTTGGACCGTCCGCTGGTGCTGCTGCTTGGTCATCCGCAGCATCGACGCTTGACTCGGGAAGCTCGCCCCGGGGCTGCCGCTTGCCGGTCGATCGTCGGGACCTCCCACGATCCCGTCCGTGCCCCCGATTACCCCTTCACAGCCGACTAGAAACAAGCCCAAAAGGACGATTACAAACCCTCGCGACACTGAACACCCCTTAGGCTGGGTATTGCGCCTTAGAGGTGTAGGTGTCTAGGAACCACGACACTTGATTACAACTTTAAGCATCTCTTAGGGTTATTTCCGGTGCGAACCGATTCTACTGTCGAAGAGTCCAAAAACGAGACGTGAGACCGGAACAAAGTGATAAAGAGCAGGGTTGCGACCGGGCAGCGAGCTGATACATGGCTCGCCGTTCGGGGTTTCAGCCGCCACGGGGACGTCCACCTGACCACAGAGATTCTCATCATCCTAACGGCCTTCGGGGTGCTCGCGCTTCTCGGCGTGGTGGAGTTCATCCTGCATCGCAGGCGCTTGGCCAAGATTCCAATCCGGATCCACGTCAACGGGACCCGCGGGAAAACCAGTGTCACGCGCCTGATCACGGCCGGGCTCCGCGAAGCGGGTATTCGATGTGTCGCCAAAACGACGGGAACCGTTCCCCGGTTCATTCTACCGAACGGGCGTGAAGTGCCGGTCTATAGGCCGGGCGGCGCCAATATCATCGAACAGAAGCAAGCGGTCACCATGGCGGCGGCTCAGCGCGCCGAAGCTCTCGTCGTCGAATGCATGGCGCTTCAGCCTCAGCTCCAATGGCTTTCCGAGGCGAAGCTCGTTAGGGCAACCCATGGTGTGATCACGAACGCGCGCCCGGATCACCTCGATGTCATGGGCCCCACCGAAGAGGATGTTGCCCGGGCCCTAGCCGCGACCGTACCCTTCGACGGGGTGTTTCTGACAGCTGAAAAGAAGCATCGTCCGTTCTTCCAGCAGGTTGCCGAGGAGCGTCGCTCGAGGTTTCGCGCCGCCCAGGACCTCCGCCGTCCCATTACGAACTTCGACATGAACGCATTCTCCTATCTGGAGCACGAGGAGAACGTCCAGCTTGCCCTCGCCACCTGTGAGGAGCTTGGGATAGACGCCGAGACCGCGCTTCGAGGGATGTGGCGCGCCAAGCCCGACCCTGGAGCGATGATCGAGGCGAGCATCGAGTTTTTTGGCCGACAGCTCGTATTCGTCAACGGCTTCGCGGCGAACGATCCAATTTCGACTAAGTACATTTGGGAACAGTCATTGGAACGGCATCGTGATCTCAAGAAGCGCATCGCCGTATTCAACTGCCGTGCCGACCGCGCGGACCGATCTGAGCAGCTCGCAAGATCGTATGCCGACTGGGTGCAAGCGGACGAAGTGGTGTTGCTCGGCACAGGCCAGTACATTTTCGCCCGTGCGGCGGTCAAGAGTGGGCTCGACCCCACTCGACTCGTTTTCGTCGATCGGTCTCATCCGGCCGACATTTTCGAAATTCTGCTTGGTCTCGCCGAATCCTCAGCCCTAGTGATGGGGCTTGGGAACATTGCGGGGCCAGGGTTGGCGCTAGTGGAATACTTTGCCAACCGAGGGACGGGTCATGCCAGAGTTTGAGTTGCTATCTTTGTCAATCGGGCTCGGCCTTGCGGCGAGTCTTCTCTATGGTGAGCTCTTCGGCCTTGCAGCGGGCGGAATGGTCGTTCCGGGTTACATCGCGCTCTATGCGAACAAGCCCGTGGACGTTGCGATCACATTGCTTGCGGCGCTCCTCACGTTCGGCGTGCTCAAGGGTCTGTCGCAGATCGCAATCGTCTACGGCCGCCGACGCACCGCGCTGACGATTCTAGTGGGCTACCTCGTCGGCATGGCGTTTCGGTGGTGGCTCGGAAGTCAAATCACGCCGTTCTCCGAGGCTGCCGTGATCGGGTTCATCATTCCGGGGTTGATTGCGATTTGGTACCAACGCCAGGGCGTGCTCGAAACGACCTTGAGCCTCATTACCGCGGCGATCATCGTGCGCATGGTACTCGTGCTGTTCATGGGAGACATCACGATATGAGGGGGATGTATTGGAAGCCGGAGGGCGCCTCCCAGGTCCAACGTGCATTGGTCGCTGCCCTGGCGATCACGGGCCTCGTCGCTGTCGAGCGCTTTCCGTCGGAAGAGCAGCAGCCTTTTTACGCAGAAAAAATGCTCGCCGCCCGCAAGGCCAAGGAAGCAATGGACGTGATAAGAGACGCCTCGGAGAGGCGCGGTTTGCGGGTTCGATCCAAGACCGACCCCTCGGGGACCCGCCTCATCGGCGAAGTGTTGTCGCCCATCACGAGCGGAAGTGGCAGCCTCGTCTCGAAGCAAACCAGTGTGAACCCGAACTTCGCCGCGGTCGTCGTGCAGTGGGCGAAGGACTTGGGTCTCAAGGGTGGGGACACAGTTGCAGTGGGCGTCTCGGGGTCTTTCCCGGCCATGAATATCGCGGTCTATTCCGCGCTCCATGAGCTCGGGATCGAGCCGATCATCATTTCGAGCACCGCCGCATCGCAGTGGGGGGCCAACAACCCGGGGTTCACCTGGCTCGACATGGAGTCAGTGCTCCGGAAAAAGGAGGTCTTTCCTTACAAATCAAAGGCCGCTTCGTTAGGCGGGGTTGGTGACGAGGCGATCGGCATCACCGAGCGCGGCCGTAAGATGCTCATGCGCGCGATCGAGCGAAACGAGATCCCGGGTATTGGAGTGGTCCAGCCGCAAGAAGAACCGCGTGCCGAGGAGGGAGCAGAGGAACCGCCTCCGGAGCTCGCTCCAATCGACCAGAACAGGGTCCGGGAACGCATGCGGGTGTACTACGAGAACGCCGGAGATCGTCCGATTCGTGCGTACGTCAACGTCGGCGGTGGTACGGTTTCCGTGGGCACCAAAGTCGGCAAGCGAAAGTTTTTACCAGGGGTCAATCGTCGGCCGCCCAAAGGGATCGACGAGATGCCGCCTTCGGTGCTCGGGGCATTTCTGCGGTCCGGCGTGCCCGCGATTCACGTAACGCGCATCATCGATCTGGCAGAGGAGTACGGCCTCGAGATCGCACCACGGCGTATGCCCGAAGTCGGCCAAGGCGATGTTTTTCAGAAACGCCAGCCCAATCGCTGGTTAGCTGGGATCGTGTTGGTGCTGATCCTCTTGTCGGTGTTCGTCGTCGCGCGCGCCCCTTGGGGAACGCGCATGCTTCGAACGACGATTCCGCCCGAGAGCGTCGTGCCGCCTGCGCCGCGTCCGGTAACGGGCATGACCACGATCACCGGGGAGGGCGACGGCAAAGGGGCCAACCAGTCTAAGTCCCCGTCTCAGTCTCCATCTCAACGCCCGCCGGTTTGAGTTTCTTCGAGGACTCGCGCCTCTGGCGGTAGGCGCAACATCCGCCACGCGACCTTTACAATCTCGGGATCGCGCACCAGGTATCGGTGGGCGAGCCTCCGCGGTTCGCGCGCGAGTCGATACAGCCATTCGAGCCCGGCTTTCGACATCCAAACCGGGGATCGAGAAACGTTGCCTGCAATGAAATCCAACGTTGCTCCGCTTCCGATGGCAACCGCTGGCGCGATGTCGTTTTTCCATCGGTGCATGAGAAGCTCTTGCTTGGGGCATCCAAGCGCCATCACCAGGAGATCGGGCTTGGCTTCGCGTACCAACTCGAGCACCCGGTCTCGCTCCTCAGGGTCGGTGTCGAAACCAAATGGGGGAGAAAGCGTCGCTACGATCTGCAGGCCTGGCTCGCGCTGTCGCAGGACCTCTGCAGCTTTGGCGCCAACACCTTCAGCTGCGCCGAGGAAAAAGATGCGCCAGCCGTTCTTGGCGGCCATCTCCATCAGCGCTGGGACTAGGTCGCTTCCTGAGATCTTCTCTGGGAAGGGCTGTCGCATCAGCTTCGATAACCAAATCAAGGGTTGACCATCCACCAACGACAAGCTTGCGCCTTCGTATGCGGCCCGCAGCTCTTCGCTGTGCTCGGCTTGGACGACGTGGTCGACGTTGGGGGTTACGACGTATCCACCGCTCCCGCGCCCGATGAGCTCGGCCACTTGGTGGAGCGCTGCTGAAAACGTCAGCGCATGCGCGTAGATTCGCCCCAAACGTACTCGCTTCACCTGAGCGCTCCCATCTGCACCGGGCCAGTATACCGATCGAAATCGTTCCGTCGAAACAGCGCACCGGCTCTGATGCGAGGGGATCTCAGCCGTGCTATCCCCCCGCCCCAAGGGAGGTACCTGATGCTTCGTTACTGGCCATTTGCGTTTGTCATTGCCTTTTCGTTCGTCGTACTCGGCTGCGGTGATTCGGGTGGCCAGACCGGGAGTCTGACCGTCGATTGGGATCGGACCGTCGATTTTACCCAGTTTCAGACCTTCAGCGTGGTGACCAGGCAGATCATCGAGAGCAATCCCGACCTTCCCCAACCGCCGCCAGACCTGCCTGCTGATGCCGAAACGGCGATTGCGCAGATCAATGCTTTGATCATCGAGGCCATGGGTCCGACGGGTCTCGGCTATACGTATATTCCCCCTGACCAAGTGACTCCTGAGAACCAGCCCGATCTGTGGGCAGGCAATGTCGGCGCGGTCACCGAGGCGCAAGGCGTCGTTTACGATTGTGTCGGCGGTTGGTGGTGGGGTTATTGGGGGTGGTACTGGGATCCCTGTGCTTGGGTCGTCCCTCGTATCGTCGAATTCGATATCGGGTCGCTCTTGATTCCGGTCGGGTCCTCCGCCACCCAAGAGCCGATCTTCTGGGGTCTCGCCCGGGGTATCGATTACGTGGGCGCCAACAACGAAGAGCGAATCCGCACCGCGGTAACCGCGATTTTCGAGCAGTGGCCATCCAACCAAACCGGGCTCAATGGGGGCATGGGCGGGTCCGGTGGCATGGGCGGCTCTGGCGGCGCGGGCGGAGCTGGCGGCATGGGCGGCAGCGCGCAGTAGGCGCTGGCGTGGGGGCGGCAATGCCAGTGCCAGTGTCAGCGTAGGAGTTTGCGGCGGTGGCGCTGGGGTCTTACGCGGCGTTTCTTTGCAGGTCTGGCTAGATTTGCTTGGCCTCTTCGCGTGAGGGTGGGCGGGAACACGTACGCGGCCAGGTGGTCGAGCGGGTCGAGGACTTCACCGTCTTTGAAGAGGCCGAAGTGAAGGTGGGCGGCGGAGTCGCGAACCCCCGTTCGCCCGACGACGCCGAGCTGCTGCCCTGCCTCGATCTCTTGACCGGCTTGGATGTCGTAGCTCGCGAGGTGTGCGTACAGGCTCACGACGCCGCCCCCGTGGTCGACTTCGACGAACAGACCCTTCGGCCCCATATGGCGCTCGTGCACGAGAAGCGCGCCCCATGGCTCGAGCGCGATGTGTGCGCGGCGCTCCCAATCCACGCCAGCGAATCTCACGATGCCCGAGGCCACCGCTCGAACGGGCTCTCCTGTTTCGGATGCGAAGTCGATGCCGCGGTGCAGGCGTTGGCCATTGGCTCGTGGCTCACCGAGGCCGCTCGTTGCGATACGTGGAAAGCCGTCCAGCGGGCTGACGAACGAGATCCCCGAAAGCCTACGACTCCTGCGATTCGTTTCGGCGTGACTTTTCAACAACCGCCGCCGCGCGGTCAGGACCCGATCCTCGGGCCCGGTATCAGCGACCCTGTCTCCCCATACGAAGTGCGAAACGAAATGCCGATGGGGGGCCGAGTCGAAGGCTTGGTCGATCTGCGGACACTGTTCGCTGAACACACTCAAAAACGCCGCGGCGAAGTACAGGTTCGCGTTCGGGTCGGTGAGGGCTTTTCGGTTGAATGGAAATGCGTCGACAACGAGCTCTCTACGGCGCCACCCTTCGCCGCCATACACGCCGAATCGGTACACGCCATGACGGACGTGCTCTCGGTGCATCCCCACGTTGATCAGGGTCAGCCCTGTTCCGTAGCTGTTGTTCGGTTGCGTAGAGCAGGCGCTCTGAGTGTACACGAGCGCGGCCAAGAGCCACGGGTCGACGCTGAACTTCTGACTGTAGCGAACTATCGCCTGGGAGTAGGTTGCCAAGTCCTCACTGCTCGTTTCAGCTGGACAGAGCTCTGCCATGGCGGCTGCGAGCTCGTCCGGCAACACCGTGGCCGGCGAGGGCGGTTCGTCGGGCCAATGCGAAAGGTCCAGCAGGCCAGCCCCGCGAGGCCTCAGCCCGAGACGCCTCAACTCCTGGGGGTCCAAAGACCCAGGTCGCGCGTCAGCCTTTAGTGCAGGTCGATCCGACAGCACCACGCTCGTCCGAAGACGGCGGTTCCACGGGGTCTTCTGCGCATGGGTCGACCGAAGGCTGACGGTCAGCGCGCAGAGAACGATCAAGCTCAGCAAACTAGCAAAGGGTTTCACGCGACACTCCGGGATAAGATACAGAATGCCGTCCCTGGCCGGGCGGAACCAACTTTACGGCCTAACTGTTCAGTTTTTTTGGATCTTCAAAGGTTTTGCGACCTCGGCGCAGGTCCGCTAGGGTGCCGGTTCAAGCCATGTGCCGATACACGGGATGATTGACCACGACGGGAGAAAAATGGGGGAGCGCCTCGCATCGCTAGTCAACCGTCAAGAGCTTTTCGCTCGGCGACAATACGAACCCGTCATTGCTGACGAAGCGCTTGCCAGCAGCACTTCGACTTGGTTCGGCGTCGGCGTCGCGACCGATTCGGCGAGCTGTGGTCTTCCAGTCGACGTGCTGATTCTCGTGTTCGCCCAAGAGATGGTTCGTCGCGAGCTCGGCCATCTGAAGAGCACCATCTTGATCGCCGACAGTAACGCTTGTGACGCGGGTGTCCCTCGACTCGATGTGCACCGCGCAGCGTCGCTGGCACAGGCTCCGCTCGAATTGCTGATCGACCGTTTTGGCTTCCCTGTCGAGATCCGCCGGGCTTCTCAGTTGGCGCCTGCGTCCGAAGTCGAGCGCAAGCAGCAAGCGCTCGAGATCAAAAACGGCTACGTCGCCCAGCAACTAGTGCAGACCGAGATCATGCGCGAGCGCGGCGCCGGTGTGAAGGTCGGTTGGGCGCTTTCTGCATGCACCTACGACGAAACCTATTTCGATCGTTTGTACGCGAACCGGTTTGGTCACCAGGTGACCTTTGCCTACACCATCGGGGGCCGCACCCTCAACCCGCACCGCCCACGAGCCTGCCCGTATCTGTGTCGGGAGCCGCGAGAGCGCTTGCTGCTCGGCGGTCGCGAAAACGCGGTTCACAAGCTCTATGCCGACACCAGCACGACGGCCGTTAGGGGCTACCGTCGGTTGCTCGGTAAGCTGGCTCGAGCGTACCGACACCTCACGGGTGAAGACTCCGGCACGCCTGAGAGTTTCCTTCAGTTCGTAGTGGACGTATCGGCCACGCCAACTACTGTAGGAAAGCGGCGAGCCCGCGAATCGCGAGCCGGCGCCCCTTCGATTCTGTCTCCCTGAGAGACCGCACCTGCACCTCGTTCAGTGCGCTTCGACCCTGCCCGACTTCTCCAGTGCGAAGAAAGGACTGTGGCTTCACGCCGCGCTCGAGCAGGAGCGCCGTCGCGTGGTCGAACATCGATTCACGACGCTTCATCCGTTCGAATCCACTTTCGATCACGGCGCGTTGGATCTGCTGCTCGTTCCGCTCCCACCCCAAAAAATTGACCATTTGTTCTATGCATCCGCGTCGGTCACTGAGAAGGCTTTCGTAGCGAAGGATCAACACATCCGAGTCGGACGCGTGCTCGTGCCAACCGGCAATGTGGTCGAACCAGGAGCCGTATTGCACGCGTCCGCGCATGAAGTGCCGGTAGAACTCGTCCAGCGTTCCTTCGAACCCGAGGTACGCCCGATAGAAATGAAAGTACGACACGAGCACGTCCGGGCCTTCGCGCTCGACGTAGATGTAGCGTGCGCCATCGGGGAGCCACTGCCGTGGCAGATGGCTCTTGAAGATTCGCGGTGATGGCAAGGTGTTCAGATCGGAAGCGGTCAGCTCGCCGATCGCCAGGGAACGCTCGAACCAAGGAGACACTCGGGTCAAGTGCGGTGGGTCCGGCCGATCGGCACGCGTCAACAAGTAGAGAATCCATTGAGTGAGGGTGGTGCCCGAGCGTGGATAGCTCGAAATGAACACGTCGCTCGGGCGCACCTCGAAGTCCATGCGTCCACGCAGGAAGTTGGCGATTCGGCGAGCGTTGTCGAGATTGCGAACGGTCGACTCGAGGATACTCGTCGTGAGTCCGAGGACCCGGCTTGCTGTCTTGGTTGGCCGCATGATCAGACCTGACTACCCTAGCACCGCCAGTGGACGCCCTAGCACACATCGCGACACCCGAGTTCGCCATAGCTTTCGTCATCACGTTCGTCGCGGCGACTCTTCAGAGCACGGTGGGTTTCGGCTTTGCCCTCCTCAGCGTGCCGCTCTTGTCGCTGCTCAACCCCATTTTCGCGCCTGTCCCACAGTTGATCGTCGTTTTGCCTCTCACCATCGCCATCGTCATCCGCGAGTGGCGAGCCGTCGAGCCGCGAAGCACGGTGTGGATCTTCGCGGGGCGGATCCCCGGCGCATTCGTCGGGGTCGCATTGCTGAAGCTCCTCTCGGCGCCGGCGTTGGATGTGCTCATGTCGTCGATGGTGTTGATCGGCGTCTTTCTGGTGGTGAGCACCACGACCTTTCGGCGAACTCGATGGACCGAAGTCGTTGCAGGTGGTGCGTCGGGGGTCATGGGGATGGTGTCAGCGATCGGTGGGCCGCCCATCGCCCTTCTATACCGAAACGACACCGGCCCTACGGTCCGTGCCAATCTCGGGCTGGTGTTTGCGATTGGAGTCTGCATCACGATTACGGTTCGTACGGCGGCGGGCGAAGTGAGCCTGGACGAGGTGGTGGTCGGCCTAGCGTTCATTCCCGCCGTGCTGATGGGGCTTCGTGCGAGCCGCGGGCTTCTTCCCCGGGTCGAGGGAACGGGCCTGCGCAACGCTATCGTCGTCGTTGCGGGCGCGGCCGCGTTGATGTTGCTCGTCCGGGGAGCGCTCAACTGGTGAAGTACACCCAGGTCGTCTCGGGCCGAAAGCGAACCCCATGCCACGCGGGCGGCACGTCTGGATCGCTCCAGTAATACAACCAACGGGCATCGACGGGCGCGATGTTGGTGCAACCGTGACTACGCACCCCTCCAAAGTCGGTGTGCCAATACGCTCCATGCAGCGCGTACCCGCCGTGGTAGTACATCGTCCAAGGGACTTCTTCGACCTCGTAGAAGCCGTCGATCGGGTCGGTGGCATTCATGGTGGTCGAGATGTGCTTCTCTTGGACTTGGAACGTTCCGGTCGGCGGTTCGTAGCCTTCCTTGCCGCTCGAGATCACCGTCGCGTACACGGGCCGATCTCCTTCGTACGCGACCAGCGTCTGCTGGCTCAGGTCGACGTGGATCCATTTCGTGTTTGCTGGAATGCCGCTCGGGCGCTTCACCTCGCGAACGATCCGCACTTCGTCACGAAGCACGATACCGTCTGGTCCTGCCACATAGGCTCGGTCGCGGTCATGAAACTCTTCCTCGATGACGAACCGAACGTGCTTCTTGGCGACCCCAACGTTCTCTAGAGCCCCCTTGCGACGCTCGAGGAGGGGTCGATCCTCGCCGTACACGAAAGCGATCGGAAGCGCCCAACCGTCCGTGCCAAGTCGCTCACCCCGCACCACCTCTGGGTTGCGGAGCTCGAGGTCGTCCTCGCGCACGTAGCGATTGCGGACCGTACGATAAAACACGGCACCATCGGCTTCACGGGTTTCGGTCTCGGCAAGGGCGAGGAAGTAGTCGCCCTCCATCAGCGAAGAGACCGCCTCCGGAGTCGGGCCCTTCTTCTGCATCGCTCGGCGTGCTTGCTTCTCCTCTTGAACGGTTGGCATCCGATAGTAGCGAGGAGCTCGCTTGGTCGTCACTCGCGCGTACTGATAGGGAAGGCGCGCCTCGACCTTCGCTGGAGGAACACCGTAGCTGTCGTTGCTCGGTTCGCCGCTCACGTGGAAGCCGAGGCTCGTACAGACGTAGCCAAAGGGTTCGGCCTTGTACCAGGTCCCGTTCTTACAACCCGAGCCGTTCACGATCCCACCGACTCGAAGGATGCTCCCTCGTCGGATAATGCCCGCGACACCAGGCTTGTCGCCTGCCTTGTCGTAGACGAACGCGTCATAGTGAAAGGCTTTGCCCAAGAGCTCGCTTCGACCGGGGTTGTTCTTGGGAGGTGAAGGACCATCCCATTCGTTGGTCGGCGCTTGGAGAACCCGTTGGTGGCTCTCGAGAGTGGCCTGTGCGGGTGCGTTGTGTTCGGAGCTGCCGCGGTCTGCGGCGCGCGTCTCGACTCCCGTCTCCTGCTCACCGAATGCGACAGTGCCTCCTCCGATGCATGCGGTGGTGACGAGAAAGACGACGCTCCAAGGGCTCGCGAGAAGTCGGATCATCAGACCGTCCGGAGGATAGCGCCCCGCGCGGGGGAATCAAAAGATCGGTATCGGCCTACTCGTCCACGCCGCGCTGGTAAGCCGATTGGGTGTCGATCGGGGCTCGAGGTTTGGTTACCGACGTCGATGAAGTGGCGGCGAAGGCGACCGCAGCCCTGATCGGCTCGCAGGCGTGGTCGATGCAACAAGACGTACGCGACCCCGCATCGCATCGCGCGGTTTCCGAGGCGGCCAAAGAGCGTGGTTCTTTGAAGTTGTGGGTTAACAATGCAGGCGTATTGACAGTTGGCGCGGTCTGGGAGCTCGACCGACGTGAGCGCCGTTTGTCCGGACGCGATCGATACCGACATGGTGAGAGACGTCGCTCACCATCGAGATGCTGGCCTTCTGTTCTCTGCTAAGAAGCTCCTGACCGTCAACCAGGTTGGCGATGCCGTTCTGGAGCTCGTCGACAACCCGAAGCTCGTCGTCACGATGCCCCGCAGAAGGGCCGCGCTCGCGCACATCTTGCGACCGTTTCCAACGGCAGGGCTCAAGTTGCTCGAGCCGTTTCGCCAGGCCGGCAGGCGTCGGCTGGAAGCGCTGAACAAACGTTGACCGTCGGCGTCGATTGAATGATTACGGACACTGCGCTAGCATCTCGCGGTCGGAGGTTACGATGAGAGCCTGGAGCCCGAAACCAGCCGCACTCGTTCTCACGCTTTTCGTTCCAGTATCCGTGGCCTCGGCCCAATGGGACGCCTCGAACGAGGCTGGAACATCGACGACCGCTACAGTTGCGCCTACTCCGCCACCCGCTCCTGCCGAGATGGTAGAGAGCCCGCCTCTGGCCCAATCTTCGCTTCAACCGCCCGAGGAGAAGGGCCTCGAAGTCGGTTTCACCTGGGCGCTCCAGATCGGCGTTCCGATCTTTCTCGACGTGGACCGAGACATCGTGAAGGCCGGGGCGGATATCGGCTTCTTTGGAGGGGCTGACTTCGGCTACTTCATCATCGGCGGCGCGGCCGGCATGGGCTGGAATCCCGTCGACCTCAACGCTTCAGGGATCTCGGGGCTTAACGGTAGGAGCCCGGTGACCCGGCTGTTCCTCTCGATCCCCGAGTTCCGGGTTCAGATTCCCGATCTCAAGGTCGTGCTGCCCTACATCAGCGGCTCGTTCGACATGAACTTCTGGAACTTCCGCGAAACGCAGGTGGTCTGTAGCGTTTACTACTGCAACCAAAGCTCGGTGTATCGCTTCACGCCAGGCTTCACCGGCAGGGGAGGTCTGGCTTTCGAGGTGAACCACGGCATCTACGTCGATCTCGGGCTTCGGTACTCGTTCACCGGCAAGGGCGACTTCTTCCAGCAATCGCGCTGGTGGCTCACGCCATACGTCGGTGTTCTCGTTCGCCGCCGCAAGTAAGTCGGCTTGAGTCAGCGCCGTCGCCCGCCTCCGCGGCGTCGCCCACTTCGTCTCGTGCTGCCGCTGGTGCCACGACTGCCTGACGGCTGCGTCGACGGCTTGCTCTTTGGCTGCGAAGGCTTTGTCGATGGCTTGGTGCCCGGCTTCGAGCCCCCTTGACTGGGCGGACGACTCTGGCTCAGCGATCTACTTTGATGTCTGTAGTGTGCACGCCGATGCGTTTGCGCGTAGTGGTAGCTTCGGTGCCGATACGCGGGCGGTCGTCCGTAGTACGGATGCCGATGGTACCAATGGTAGTGATACCAAGGGTGCCAGATCGGATACACGATCAACGGGGCGACGTAGACTCCGCTGTAGACATAGACCGTCGTTGTAGCCGGCTGTACCTGCACGTTTTCGCCTCCTCCTCCGGGCGGTTGCTCAGCGTTTGCGGCCGCTTCGGCATCAGGCGCCGGTGTCGCCCGGTAGACAACTTCGTTGGTGCCAGGTTTGGCCCAACCCGCATTGTGGAAGACCCACTGCTTCCCGTCCCATTCCCAACGCGGCGGCACGAGAATGTAGCCCTTGACCTTGTAAACCCATTGCCCGCTTCGCCATTCGAATTGCTCGCCGGTCCACACCCAATGGCCGGGGAGCCAGTGGTACTTGGTCTTCGCGAGCGTTTCGGCGGTGGGTTGGGCTTCTTCGAGTGACTCGGGTGTTTCGGGATGCGGAGGACGTTCGTCGGTGCCCCCGGTCGGCGGCGCTTCTGCCGGCGGCGCATTGTCCGGCGGAGGCGGCATGTCTTCAGGGATCTCGTCGGCCGACCGTACGTCACCCTCGCTCGAAGTGTCCTGCGCAAGAGCAAAACACGGGAACGCGACCGCAATAAGAAGAACAAGGAAACGCATCGTGCGAGGGTAGTGCGGATCTCGGGGGCGAGCTAACCCTCCGACACCTCGACGGCGATGAAGGCCCAGTTCTTCTTCGTGCGTCCGATGCGAGCGCCCCAGTCCGCTAGCTTCATCTGCCATCCGTACTTGCGGTGGAGTGCATCGAGGATCGCCTTTTGACCCGCTTTGTCTTCGACCACGCGTGCCGTGCCGTGATGCCAAGGCCCCTTGAGCCCCCCTCGGACGCCGCACTTGGCGATTCGGATTTTCGGGTTCCGTCGTAAGCGCTTCACCTTGTAGGAATCGCCGTTGGTGAAGATCCCCAACTCATTGGCCGTTCTAGCGACCCAAACGGGCGTCTGGACGCCGGTGCCGTTCTTTCGGAACGTTTCCAGGTTGACGTACCGCGTCTTGCCCAAGGTATCGATGGCCGACATTTCGAGAGCATACTAGTCTCCGCCGAAATGCAAAAGACAGGGAGTTCCTGGGTGCTTCATTTGGTTGTCTTGTTAGCTCTGGCCCTGGCAACGGTTTCGTGCAGCAGCGGCGGCGACGGGGGATACACGCCCGCCACCGAGACAGCTGACCTGTGTGAGACCCCCCTCGCGCCGACCGAGCCGTTGTGTAGCGCCGCCTTCGGCGACACGATCTGGGCCGCATCTCACCGCTCGAGTTATGCTCAGGGCTCCTCGGCCTTCCCGGGCCCGGCTGCGGGTGCAACCGTGACGAGCGCACATCTGGCGATTCCGTCGGCAGGGGTCCCGGTGATCATGTCCTTCAGCGAGCCGTACGACGACGGCGGCCGCGCTGTCTGGTCTACCGTCACGGGCGTCGACGGCGCGATCGTCAAGGTCGACCACCAGACGTTCGAGCTCGTCGACACTTACATCCCGGCAGAGCGAGAAGACAGCGCTCCAACGATTACCCTGGGCATAAGCGGTGCCTACACCGCGATCGACGCGCAGAATCGATTCATTGTCGGACGCTCTCGGTTCGTTTCGTTCTTCGGCGACAGCGCCGAAGGCGACCGCGCGTCGCCGATCGAGCTCAAGCAACGAATCTTCATGCCAGACGAGGTGTTCTGCAACGACAACGACATCATTGCCGGCATGTCGTTGACTTATGGCGGCGACCTTGCTTTCGCCACCGAGCTCGGCAACGTTTTCGTTATTCCCGCAAATGCGAATCCCACGGACCTCGGCCAGTTGCCCATCGCATCGGCAAATCCCGATTGCGGAACGGCTGATCCCGCCAACCTAGAGATCGTGTCCAACAGCATCGCCGCCGATGAGAACGGAGGCATTTACCTCGTCACCAGCGCAGCGATGTATCGGTACCAGTGGGACGGCACCGCGCTCGAGCAAGCCTGGCGCGCCGAATACGAGACGGTCGAAAAGCCTTGCGCAATCAGGCTTGGACCCGGCTCGGGCTCGACGCCGAGTCTGATGGGAACCGCAGCCGATGACGATCGGTTCGTCGTAATCACCGACGGCCAAGACCTGATGCATCTTGTCCTCTTTTGGAGAGACGAGATTCCCGAAGCTTGGGAGCCGATCGCGCCCGGTAAAGACCGGCGGATCGCCTGCGAGATCCCGATCCGGTTCGGCGTTCCCGAGGCGACCGAGTCGTGCTCCGAGCAGTCGGTTGCGGTCCGCGGCTACTCGGCCGTGGTAGTCAACGATCTGCTTCGCGATCCGACGATCAACGACTCCTCCATGTCTTTGGCCCTTGCACAGAACCTCGTTTCTGCGCTCGAGGGGGGCATCCCAGAAAAGGCGCCCTTCGGTTTCGAGCGGATCGACTGGGACCCCCAAAGCCAAACCTGCGCCTCGATTTGGGCCAATACCACGGTCAGCGTACCCAATGGGATCCCGAGCATCAGCGAGGCAAGCGGTCTCGTCTACGGCATCGGACAGCGCGATGGGCAATGGGGCCTCGAAGGGCTCGACCTCGACACCGGGGAGTCGGTGCTCTGGGCGCCGGCCGGTCCCGGGACTTGTGACCCTGCGTTGACGAGAATCGTCGGGCTCCTTCCGGGGGTGAGTGAAGTCCTTGAACAGGTGCCAAACTCTTGCGAGAACTCGATCTATTCCGCGACCACCGTCGGCCCCGACAGCACGGTCTACACTGGAACGCTCATCGGCATGAGTCGCTATACCCCCGACGCCATGACCGAGTTGTTGCCGGAGGCGCAGATCATCGCCGGGCTCGAGCAGGGCTCCGACCTGCTTACTCGTGCCGAAATGGGTGCGAGACCGGGCGGCATCAGCGTTCGTGACTATCTGCGACGTGCGCTGGTTCAACTGGGTGCTGCAGATGTAGTGGCGCGGGAAACTGGGTTGGCCGAGATGAGCATGCAATTTCGGGAAGCGCAGCGAGCGGTCGATCGAGCGGTGCAGGCTCTCGATGCGGGCAACCCGATCGACGCCGAGCTCGTCGAGGCGCGCGCGGCTATCGATGCCGCGAGTAACGCGCTCTAGTCCGAGCGCTCAGGAGGCGCCTTCGAGGCGTGCCATCACATCTTCGGTCAAGAGCGGCATCACCTGCAGCGCTTCCATGTTCTCTCGGACCTGCTCTACGCGGCTCGCGCCGGTGATGACCGTCGATACGCGGGGGTTCTTGGCACACCACGCGATGGCGACCTGGGCGGGGGTGCAACCGAGCTCTTTTGCGACCTCGACCGCCCTCCGCGTCGTGTCGTGGCTGGCGGGTGAGACGATCATCTCGCGCAGCCATTCGTAGCCGGGTAGGTTCGCACGACTCTCTTCGGGAATCCCGTCGAGGTACTTCCCGGTAAGCGCCCCCGATGCGAGCGGGCTCCATGTCGTCGTGCCCATTCCGTACTTTTCGTAGAGCGGTGCATACTCTTCTTCGACCCGTTCTCGAGAGAGCAAATTGTACTGCGGCTGCTCCATCACCGGCTTTCGCAGGTGGTATCGCTCCGCGATTTCGTACGCGTCGGCAATGGCGTGTGCCGGCCACTCGGACGTGCCCCAATAGAGCGCACGGCCCGAGGAGACGATGTCGTGCATGGCCCAGACCGTCTCTTCGATCGGCGTGTCGGGGTCGGCCCGATGGCAAAACACGAAGTCCACGAAATCCGTGCCGAGACGCTCGAGCGAGCCGTCGATCGCGTGCAACAAGTACTTCCGGTTGAGCGTGTTCCTCGTGTTGGGGCCTTCGCGGAGGCCCCAGTAGAGTTTGGTCGAGAGCAGGTACGATTCGCGCGGCCAACCGAGCTCGCGCGCGACATCACCCATGATCTTCTCCGACGCGCCATTCGCATAGATCTCCGCGTTGTCGAAGAGGTTCACCCCGGCATCCCACGCTGCCTGCATGCACTCGAGCGCCGTTTGATGGCCGAGTTGGTTGTGGAACGTTACCCAGGAGCCGAACGACAGGACGCTGACTTTGATGCCAGCTTGACCGAGTCGCCGATACTCCATATCCATGGCGTTCTTCTAAGGCTACGGTGCGCCGGCAGCGATCCACGTCTCGACGGCCGAGATCTTTGCTTCGCACAAGGGGAAGCCGAGTTGAGGCATTGGATCCGTGCCTTGCGCGATGTCTTGCCCTGTGAGCTTGTTGTAGAGGTACGATGCGGAGACGTCACCGGGCGTAACCCTATCCTTCGCTACCTGGTTGGACGGCACGTCGATCAGAGTTGCTTCGGAGAGCTCAGCCGTGCTCAGGTCGAGCATCTCCCGTGGGTTTGGGCCGCCGTGACACGAGCTGGCGGTGCAGCTGATGTCGAAGACGCTCGCTTGGATGTCGGCCAGCACGGGCTCGATCTCTGGAATGCAAACGCAGTCGCACTCGACCTCATCGACGCCGCATTCGTCGATGCACATGTCGTCACAGAGAAACTGTCCTTCGGTGCAAGCGCTGCTGTCACCGCCACACCCGAGGACGCATAGCCCCACGCACAGCACCAGGAAACCAAAAGCATTCTTATACATGCTCCGGCGTATAGCTCGCTTGGGCCCGATCCGTAAAGTGCTCTCATGCTGCGGTGGCAGTCCGTCCAGACGACGGCTTGCGGACTCCCTTGTTCTGCGTCTACAAATGCTAGTTGAAGTGCCTGGGGAGACCGCAATCCAATCGGGTGGACGCTCGAGCACCACGAAGCCGATTCCACGAAAACCTGGGCATTGGTTCTGGGGCAACCTCTTCGAGCTGATCGAAGACCGATCGGGGTTCTTGATCGACGGTCACCGCGATTACGGGGACGTGTTCGCCGCACGTCTCGTCGGGCGCAAACTGATTTGTATCCGTGACCCCGCGATCGTGAACGCGATCAACGTTACGTATTGGCAGGACTTCTACAAGCCCGCGCACATCAAAATGATGTGGAAGCCGTTTCTCGGCGAGGGCCTCGTGCCCAACGACGGCGAGTCCTGGAAGCGTCAACACAAGCTGATCATGCCAGGCTTTCACAAGCAGCGAGTCGACGCCTACGCACCCCGGATGGTCGAGTTCACCGAGCGCATGATCAACCGTTGGCAAGCGGGCGAGCGGCGGGACTTTCGTGAAGAGATGACCGGTTTGGCGCTCGTCGTCGTCGCCAACACGTTGTTCGACATCGACATCGAAAAGGGCGATGCGAAGAGCATTCGGAACGCGATGATCGACATCAGTGAGATTCTGGTTCGCGACGCCGACAAACTGGTTCCACGGCCGAGTTGGTGGCCCACTCGGGAGAGCCGCCGCAAGAGAAAGGCGATCAAAGCCGTGGAGGACATCATCCATCGCGCGATCGAAGAGCGCCGCCTGACGGGCCAGGACCGAGGCGACCTCTTCTCACATATGGTGTTCGTCGAGGACGAAGAGGGCCGCATGACCGAGAAGCAGCTCCGGGACGAAGCGATGACGTTGATCTTCGCGGGCCATGAGACGACTGCCCACGCGCTCACTTGGACCTGGTACCTCCTTGCCAAAAACCCCGAGAAGGTTGCCAAGATGCGAGAGGAGCTAAACCGCGTCGTTCAGGGACGACGCATCGAGGTCAAAGACCTTCCAGACCTTCCCTATCTCGAGATGGTGGTGAAGGAGTCGCTTCGTCTTCTGCCCTCGGTGTGGGCATACGCGCGCGAGCCACAGCGCGACATCGTGATCGAAGGTTATGAATTCAAGAAGGGGCAGCCCATTACCATCAGCCACATCGCCATGGGTCGAAACCCGAAGTACTACGACAACCCCATGGAGTTTAGGCCCGAGCGTTGGACGCGCGAGTTCGAACGAAGCCTCCCGCGGGGCGCCTACACCCCCTTTGCTGGCGGCCCCCGCGTTTGCCTTGGCAAGCAGTTTGCGATGATGGAGATGCAAATGATCCTCGGCACCCTCCTTCAACGGGTCGAGCCCAACATCCCCGACGGCTTCGAACCGGACTTCGTGACCGAGCTGTCGATGCACCCAGGCGAACGCGGCCTACCCATGGACGTCCGTTTCTTCTAAAAGGGGACAGTCCCCTTTTTTCCTACCAGGACTTGGAAGTGACTGCGAAAGAGACAAAGACGATCGAATATGATCCGATTTACGATCCGTTCAACCCCGAGTTGATCGCCGATCCGTATCCTTACTACGCGCGGCTACGTGACGAGCACCCGGTTTATTACAATGAGCGGCTCGATTGCTACGTGCTGTCGCGGTACGACGACATCTACCGTGCTCTCCGAAAGCCCCAGATCTTTTCATCGGCTCAAGGGCTTACCCCGGAAAAGGATGAGATCAGCAAGCTCGGAATTCCGCCGACCTTCATCATGATGGACCCGCCCGATCATACGCGGCTCCGACGTCTGATTACCAAAGCCTTCACTCCCGATACCGTCAAAGCGTTGGAGCCGAAGATCCGAGCGTTCGTGGTAGAGCGTATCGAGGCGATGAAAGCCAAAGCGGCGAACGGCGAGACCATCGATCTGATCCCCGAGATCGCTTCCCCGCTTCCGACGATGGTGGTGGCCGACATTCTCGGCGTGCCACCCGAGGACCGCGAGAAATTCGACCCGTGGTCGGATGCGATCACTTCGGCGTCTGCGGATTTCACCCTCGATGTCGAAAAGGCCATCGGTGCCGTGCAGGGGTTGGTCACCTACTTCGGCGGCATGTGTCAGGCGCGCCGCGCCGATCCGACCGACGATATGATCACCAAGCTCACCCAGGCAGAAGTCGATGGCGACACGCTCACCGACTGGGACATCCTCGGCTTTTGTTTCGTCATGATCGCCGGAGGGAACGACACGACGAGCAACTTCATCGGCAACTCGACCGAGCAGCTCGACAAACATCCCGACCAGCGCCGCGAGATGATCGACAACCCGACGTGCATCCCGAATGCTACCGAGGAGCTTCTTCGCATCGAGTCTGTCGTTCAGGGCTTGTCGCGTACCACCACCCAAAACGTCGAGTACTATGGCACGACGATTCCCGCCGGCAGCAAGGTTCACAACCTATACGCTTCCGGCAATCGTGATCCGCGACACTGGGGTGACGACGCTGACGAGCTCGACATCCACCGCGAGATCGACAAACACCTCTCGTTCGCACAGGGCCCGCATTTCTGCATTGGCGCTCATGTCGCACGATTGATGATCCGCATCTACTTCGAAGAGATGGGCGCGCGCATCGGGGAGAGCTACGATGTCGATTGGGACAACGCAGAGCGCCGAAAGTCCGGTTTCACCCGCGGCTACACGAAGCTCCCGATCCGTATCAAACCGTGAGCGTGATCCGAGTACGATTCGAACCCTCTGGCTTCGAGGTCGACGCCGAGCCTGGCGAGGCGATCATGGACATCACCGATGCCCATCCTGCAGCCGATGTACCGTACTCGTGCCGCGCCGCGACCTGTGGCACATGCCGAGTCGAAGTCCTCGAAGGCGGCGACGCGCTCTCGAAGGCCGAGCTCGACGAAATCGAGGTTCTCGACATCTTCGGCGACTCCCCTGAAGACGTCCGTCTCTGCTGCCAAACCAAGCTAGTCGGCGGCGCCGTCACCCAAGTAACCCTCAAAGTCTGCGACGACTAAAAGGGGACAGTCCCCTTTTGCTCAGTCCCTGTTTGCTCGGCGTAGCACGGTCAACCAAATCTCGTCGGCCGCGCGCAAAGGGAGCTTTTCGAGCGACGTGCGGAGGCGGTCTGGCTTCACCGAGTAGACCGGTTTCGGATTCTTGGTGGTCAAAGCCTTTTCGACGACCTGGGCGAGAATGTCCCGATCGTGGGCAGTGTTGATCTGCTTGGCAGCGAGCCGCTTGAGCTTCCTGATCACTTTCGCAAAGTTCGTCGTCTCACTCTCCGCCTGGTCGAACGCGCGCTCGATTCCTGCGACCATGGCGGTCTTGAAGGGCCCCGGCTGAATCTTGACCACCTTCACACCCAGCAGCGCCAGCTCGCGTCGCAGCGCATCGGAATAAGCTTCGATGGCGTATTTGCTCATCACGTACGGTCCGTTGAACGGCGCGGCGGTTTGCCACCCGGTTTCGGAGCTCACATTCACGATACGCCCGCCAGCAGCCATCACGAGCGGCAGGAACTTCTTGTTGACCCGATAAGTGCCCATTACGTTGACGTCGAGAACCTGCCAAAGGCGCTCCTCGGGAATGTCGGTCAACGATCCAATACCCATGATGCCCGCGAAGTTGACGATCCCGTCCAAGTGATCGGTGCGGCTCGAAATCGCATCGAACGCGTTCCTGATGCTTTGACGATCGGTAACATCCATGAGAACGGGCACGATGTCTGGGTCGTGGGCGGAAGCTCTCAGCATATCCGGGTTGATGTCGGTGGCGAACACCTGCCAACCGTCCATGACTAGGCGCTCGACAGTGGCGTGGCCGAGGCCACCCGCGGCCCCCGTGATCAATGCCGTTCTTTTCGTCATGGGTGCTTTGCGCGCGTAGCAAGTCGGGAGCCCCTCATCAGTTCACACCGCGCTCCTGGTCGCCCCAGAACTGCTTACGAAGCGCCTTTTTGTCGGGCTTGCCCAATGGTGAAAGTGGGATCGATTTTACGAAGTCGATCGATTTCGGTGACTGCACGGACCCTTTCGCACCTTTGACGGCTGCCTGTAGCTCGGAAGCAAGCGCCTCGCTGGCTTCATGATCGGGCCGGAGGATGACAACCGCCTTCACGGCCTCGCCCCAACGCTCGTCGGGCACACCGACGACGGCGACCTGTGCAACGGCCGGATGCGCAGAGATCACGTCTTCGATCTCGCGCGGGAACACGTTGAACCCGCCGGTCACGATCATGTCCTTTTTGCGATCGACGATGTAGAGATACCCCTCGTCGTCGTATCGACCGACATCACCCGTGTGAAGCCACCCCCCCGCAAATGCTTCAGCAGTTTGATCGGGCAAGCCGTTGTACCCTTGCATCACGAATGGGGCGCGAACGCAGATTTCGCCAGCCTCTCCTTTTGGGACCGGCTCGTTGTCGGGGCCGAGAAGGGCAACGTGCACCCAGGGGCTTGGTCGACCGCAAGACGCGAATCGCTCCGGCTTCGAGAGGTCATGCTCGCTCTTCTTCAAATGTGTGATCGCCATCGGCGCTTCCGATTGACCGAAGCATTGAAAGAAGATCTGCCCCCACTTCTCGACAGCCTCTTTGAGTCGGGCTGGGCTCATAGGGGAGGCTCCGTAGAAGAGCGTTTCGAGGCTCGACAGATCCGCCGTCGTTGCCCGTGGATGATCGAGGAGCGGATAGATCATCACCGGGACCAAGAACGTCGACGTGATTTTGTGCTTCTCAATGGCGTCAAAGAAGAGATCAGGCGTAAAGCCCTGCAACGCCACAAAAGCACCGCCCCGCTGGAGTGTCGGCACGACGAAGGCTGCAGCCGCGTGGGACAGTGGCGTAGCAATCAAGAACCGAACCTCCTCCGGCCACTCCCACTCGGCCATCTGGACGATCGTCATGTATGCGGCAGAGCGGTACGGCTGTCGCACGCCTTTCGGGCGGCCGGTCGTACCTCCGGTGTAGACGATCGAGTTGAGCTCTTCAGGGCCGATGTCTGGCGCAACCAGAGGTTTAGGCTCAAACGCCGCAGCAAGCGCATTCAGATCTTCACCTCCTTGGGTCGATCCGAATGCGAGGAGATTCTTCAGGCGGGGCACGCGCTTCCCGAGCTCCAAAGCGCGCTTTTCGAAGACGGCCGGGTCGTACACCAGGGTGTCGATCTTGGCATCCTCGAGAACGTACGCTTGATCATCGAGCGACCCGAGCGGATGAAGCGGGGTGTTGCACGATCCGATCAACAAGTTCGCACAGAGATTGTAGAGAACCTCAGGGCGATTGGCCGAGAGAACCGCTGTACGCGATCCTTTTCGTACACCTTTGGATTCGAGGGCCTGCGCGAAACGGCTCGCGTGCGCGCGAACTTCGGCATACGTGATCACGGCCTCTCCCAAGAACAGGAAGGGCCGGTCGTCGTAGCGGTTGAGCCCATCGATGACCAGATGGGGAAGGAGAGGCATGTCGTACAGTCGATCGCTCTTCATCGGCTTTTTCTACCAGGATTCGCCTCACCAGCGCGTGGCCGATTGCCAGCAGCCTCGGGACCTCACCTCAAAGACCCGATCCGGGGAAGTTCAATAAACATTGCAAGCGCTTAGAGGAAAGGGGACAGTCCCCTTTTCTCAGGGGTTAATTTTCAGGGGTCCCGCAGGTCCATCTCTTCCGCTTAACCCTTGGAAAAAGGGGACTGTCCCCTTGACCGGCTTTGGGGGAGCCGCTAAACAAGGCGTCCCTTGGCGGAGGAAGTTGGGGCCGGGACCAACAAAACGAAGTAGTTTTCAGGGCTTAGGCCCAAACGGGCTTCGGAGACGGTTCACGGAAACGGCTCTCTGGCGCTCTTTGACAGTTTGCGAGATGCACACGGGGCACTAGCTCAGGTGGTTAGAGCGCACCCCTGATAAGGGTGAGGTCGCTAGTTCGAGTCTAGCGTGCCCCACCGGCTTGTCTTTTTGCGCCAGGACCGGCTTTCCTCCTCGGCGCTGCGCTGCGAGCTACTGGTGTAGCTCTCACTCCGCACCTGCGGGGGCGCTCGGTCCTGACACAAAAATCCTGCGCCGGTGTTAGAACTGGTCAGCGGTTTGCCCATTGGGGTTGTAGCTCAGTTGGGAGAGCACCGGCTTTGCAAGCCGGGGGTCAGGGGTTCGAGCCCCCTCAGCTCCACCACTGGCCACTTGCCAAAAATCCCTTGAAAGCCCAACCTTGATTCCTTCGGTCGGCGGCGCGAAAGCCGCGCAATCGACCCGAGCAATCAAGATTCAAAGCTCGATTCTCGCAGCTCTTTGACAACTGAATATCGTAGAAAATTTTCTCTTTCTAGCCGCGACTGTGACCAGGCTCTTCTTTCGAACCCTGGTCTCGAGTTGCGAGAGTGCTGCGCCATAACCTTTCCGTCATGGCAAAGCACTAGGTGGTTCCTGGATATCGCGTTCAGGAGCACACCAGCTTCGTGTGGAGGCAACGAAACACGAAGTACGAGACGCGTCTTAGGAGTAAAGGTCAAGCTAGAAAGGGCACACGGTGGATGCCTTGGCGTCGAGAGGCGATGAAGGACGTGGGCAGCTGCGAAAAGCTCCGGGGAGTGGCTAACACACTTTGATCCGGAGATATCCGAATCGGGAAACCGTCTGGGGTCATACCCAGAAGCCTAGCGCTGAATACATAGGCGCTAGTGCAGCCAACCCAGGGAACTGAAACATCTAAGTACCTGGAGGAAAGGACATCAACCGAGACTTCCCTAGTAGCGGCGAGCGAACGGGAAACAGCCTAAACCATATCAATGTAAGCGTAGGGGCGTTGTTGGTATGGGGTCGTGGGACCAGTGGGAGAGCGCCCTAAAGCTCTCACAGAGTTACCAAACCAAACGTTAGATGAACGATCTGGAAAGATCGGCGAGACGAGGTGACAGCCCTGTAGTCGAAAGCGTTTGGTCTCTGCACTGGCACCCGAGTACCGCGGGGCACGTGGAATCCAGCGGGAATCTGGGAGGACCATCTTCCAAGGCTAAGTACTACTCGACGACCGATAGTGAACAAGTACCGTGAGGGAAAGGTGAAAAGAACCCCGACAAGGGGAGTGAAATAGTACCTGAAACCGTGTGTCTACAAGCAGTCGAAGCACTATGCCCTTCGGGGAATGTGCGACGGCGTACCTTTTGCATAATGGGCCTGCGAGTTACGCTTTGTTGCAAGGTTAAGCCGATAGGTGAAGCCGTAGGGAAACCAAGTCCAAATAGGGCGATTTAGTAGCAGGGCGTAGACCCGAAACCGAGCGATCTATCCTTGGGCAGGTTGAAGCGTGGGTAAAACTGCGTGGAGGACCGAACCCACTGAAGTTGAAAATTCAGGGGATGACCTGAGGATCGGAGT